>Ga0307947_1004215_pt1:0-10000 | contig 11396 bp, 12 predicted proteins | sample OrgLakmetagen232_FD_201840 | JGI IMG/M metagenome (GOLD analysis project Ga0307947, IMG submission 201840) | Saline water microbial communities from Organic Lake, Antarctica - #232 | ecosystem: Environmental > Aquatic > Non-marine Saline and Alkaline > Saline | place: Antarctica: Organic...
CGTAGAAAAGGCAGGGACTCTGATGACGAGGGCAATAGGGGAAGGGGGAAACGCTCTGAAGCAAGTGTGAAGGGGTGTGGGTATAAGTGCTTTATGCGCATGTGTGTATATGTATGTGACTTCTGGCAGTGAGGGAATTGGGAGAGTTGCTTGCACTCTTCCTGGCATGTTTGTGTGTGTGTGTTTTTGTGTGCATGTGTATGTCGTGTAAGCACATGTAACTAGGGTGTAAACATTTTCCAGCGAGGCTTAACGTGCCTCGTCGAGGGCAAGGCTCGTCGACATAGGCCCTAGTTGGTACATTACGTATAAAAAATCGCTTTTTGAAACTTTCACGGATTGAGCCATAAATTTTTTGTTATCTTTAAGAATAAATCATTATTATGAAAAGGTCAGATTGAAAAGGAAAATTAGGAAGCGCTTAGATAATGTCTCATGGTACATTGCCTGGTCAGGCATAGCACAGCAGATTGGCCGGAAATAAGTTCCATATATTCTGAAATTCATTTGTAAATCATGTACAAAATAATGCACATATTGGGGCACCAATAAATGAAAGTTTGACGCTTCCCTGAACAAGACTGTGGCATCGTAATGTGCCATTTCCTGCATCTCCACAAAAAATACTTCAAATTGTAAAAATATGCGGTCGATTATCCCGATTTTTTAGCAATTTTCAAGGGAACTTCTCCTGAATTCCCCCAAAAACAGACACCCTATTTGGTTGTCTTGTCTCGGACAGCAGTGACGTCAAGGCTCGATGAGGCTCAAACCTATCAAGGCTCGACTAAAGGCTGGCACACCCTTAGTCGTGTGGGTGCATGCATGTGTTTATACGTATGTGTGTGTGTACGAGAGAACTTCAGTTAATGTCCTTGACCTTGAAATGGGGGCCTGTTCCAATGAAGCTTCAAAACCATCATTCCTCTCACGTGATGCTGGGCTCCTCACACTCACACACACACACACACACACACACACACACACATACACACACACATACATACAAACACACACATGTACCTGCTTTACCGAACTCAATGCTGATGTCAGATTCAAGTAAATACTCCTTGATGCTGTCGCTGTGACCCTCAAAAGCTGAGCACCTCGTATAGACAAGTGCTCACTCAACCATCATAAATATTGGCATCAGAACCAAGGACTGACCTGGGAGCACACACACACACACACACACACACTGCCTTTGGGTGGGTTGCAATGGTCCTCAGATGCTGAGCAAGTTTTGGCAAGACGCTTGCTCACTTAAGGGCGCTCAACTGTGGTATTTAAGTCAAGTATCGATCTAAAAACAAACACACCTGGTGCCTTTTGGTGCTGTTGCAAGGGCCCTCAAGCACTGAGCACCGCAGCAAGACATGTGCTCGCACAACTGCGCTCAGTCTTGGCATCAATTTCAAGTACTGACCAGTCCTCTCTTGGTGCTGCTGCTTTCCCTCAGATGCTGAGCACCTCGGCAAAGAGGGTGCCCGCTCGGATGCCTTTGCGCTAAAGGAGGTGGAGCATGCAACACAGAAGCAGAGGGAGGTGGAGCATGCAACACAGAAGCAGAGGGAGGTGGAGCATGCAACACAGAAGCAGAAGGTGGAAGAAGGCGGCGGTGCTTCAGTACAGCCGCAGGCACCACAGCAGCAGCAACCAGAGCAACAGCAGCAGCAGGAGGCTGCAGAGGAATTTGAGGACGATCTCATGAAAGGGATGGGAGACGAGGGCCTGGAGGAAGAGGTGGGCAGACGGTTTGGTTTGCTTGCAGGTCCGATGGACTGAAAGAAAGGAGCAGAATGGCATGGGTTGTTGGCGTGCCAAAGTGAGGAAGTGACTGATGGTGAACCAATCACATTCAGAGCTTTAGTGGGAGATGGTTACAACGATGATGATGATAGGCAAGTTTGTGTATGGAGCTTTAGTGGGAGGGAGTCACAACATTGGTGATGATGATAGGCAAGTTTGTGTACAGGACTTTAGTGGGAGATGGTTACAACGATGATGATAGGCAAGTTTATGTACAGAGCTTTAGTGGGAGGGAGTAACAACGATGATGATGATAGGCAAGTTTGTGTACAGGACTTTAGCGGGAGGGAGTAACAACGATGATGACGATAGGAGGCATGTCCGTGTACAGGACTTCAGTGGGAGAAAAATTTTTTTTGCTGATCATATTGAGAGGAAAGTGTCAGGTGCAACCGATTGCTTGATTGAAGGACGCCAGCACCCTTTTTAGCTTGCCTGCTACCTTTTTTGTTGACGAGGGTTAGTCAGTCAGAAGTGACTCACAACACAGACGCACACAATTATATGCACTCGTCAGTGCAAACAGGCACTAATGCCACACAATCACACACACGCACACACACACACACACACGCACACATATACACACACGTAACTCATGCACACATTAACTCGCACATGAGTACACATCCACTCCTAAACACACAAACTCACGCACGCACACACGCACGCACACACACGCAACACACATGCACGCTAACACACGTACACACGCTTACACCAAATTACGTGCACAGCTCAAGCAGGAAGCCGATGAAAAGACTACCCCAGGCAGTGCACCCTCAACCGCACCATCAGCAGGACAGCCACACCATCCAGCAGCTGTGTCTGCTGAAGCTGAGCAAGCACAGGGGGCTGAGGGTGTGGGGGAGGAGGACACACTCATGGGTGATGAGCTGGCAGAGGACGAGGGCGGGGAAGAGGTATGTGTATGTTATGTGTGGCTTGTGTGTGAGTGTGATTGTGTTTGTAAGTGTGTGTGTTGCTGCTCTTGCACGTGTGTGCTCGTATACACACACACACACATATGTTTGTGGGCACGCTTGTAGACATACACAAATGCGCGCACTCATACTCCCACTTATGCATGCAAATGGATGCACACGCACACATCTGTATACGCACATGGATGCGCAGACATTTATACGTACATTTATAACAGTATGCACACATGCGTAAGCACTTGGATGCACACACACACACACACACACACACACATACACACACAACACACACACACACATGCGTGCACACACTCACACCCACACACACAACACATACACACACGCGTGCACACACTCACACCCACACCCATACACACTCACACTCACACCCATACACACACAGGAGGGGGGAGGTGGCAGTGAGGATGGGGAGGGTGGTGATGAGGAAGGCGATGATGAAGACGAGGACGACGAGCAGCTGCGTGCGTTGGCGATGAAGGCCATGCTCAGTGCTAAAAGGTTTCACTCCACAGACGGGCAGCGAGAGTCCCCAGCCCCTCAAGGTACGCTCAGTTAAATACTTATGTGAGTGACTGTGAGAGTCATCAGCTCTTTAGAGTATGCTCATCTCATAAGTATGTGAGTGAGAGCAAGAGTCTCCAGCCCTTTTGAGTACGTACGTGAATGATGCTGTGTGCATGTGCATTGAAGCACAGCAGGTATGCATGCAGCAGGTATGCTATGCAGGAGCAGCCTGGTGAGCACGTGGATAGAGCTGACTGCGTTTGTATTGGAGTACCGACAAATGTGTTGATCAGTGCCTGTGTAGCAGCGCGTTGTAAAAGGCATACTCGAGATGTAAGATTCGGAATTGTGTTCCCATATGTAGTCGGAACAGCATGCAAAGCTGAATCAACAAAATTGTGAGACATAAGCAATGGATTTGTAACTTCATGCTACAGCCCTGTGCTTCCTTATGGGCACACGAAAGGATTGGAAGGAAAGAGGGTCATGTGATGCAGCCTGTGTAGCAGCGCGTTGTAAAAGGCATACTCGAGATGTAAGATTCAGAATTGTATTCCTATGCGTAATAGTTACAGCCTGAAAGGGGATCTGCGCTTGCAAGCTCCCACAGCGGAGCTTGCCTGTGTCCCTCGAGTTGTGTGCAGCTCGTTGGATGTGCGAGTGAAAGTACGTGAGCTTCAAAAGGTAGTGCCCGAAGTCATGGTTGGTGCCAAAGGTTGGTCAATGCTAAGAAAGAGAGCTATAAATGGTAGTGTCAAAAAGCATGGTTGGTGCCAAAGGTTGGTCAGTGCTAAGAAAGAGAGCTATAAATGGTAGTGCCGAAAGGCATGGTTGGTGCCAAAGGTTGGTCAGTGCTAAGAAAGAGAGCTATAAATGGTAGTGTCAAAGGGCATGGTTGGTGCCAAAGGTTGGCCAGTGCTGACAGAGGCTTTGCATCGACAGCTGGGCAGCAAGGAAATCCTGCCCCTCAAGGGTTGTGCGGCTCAGTTGGTGTGCGTGTGAAAATACGTGAGCTTCAACTGGTAGTACCAAAAGTCAAAATCGGTGACTCTCAGAGCGAGCACGTGACCCTGCATTCATATCCGTGCGCTCATTCGTTTTTGTGCTGACAGACATGAATGGTTTGGTGATGCTGTAGGTGCCGCCCCAAGCACCGCCTCAGAACCCCCCCCTAAGCGTCAGCGCACGGTCGACAGAGAGGGCCCCCCTTCAAGCGTAGGAGGGGGAGAAGCAGATGCCGAAGGTGAGAAGGGTGGCACCTGGGTTGTTATCGTGGCTGTTTGAAGTCTTGTTCCTGTTCTGATCTGGCTCATTGAGGGAGGAGGAGGAGGAGGAGGAGGAGGAGGAGGAGGAGGAATAGGAGGAGGAGAAGGAGGAGGAGGAGGAGGAGGAGGAGGAGGAGGAGGAGGAGGAGGAGGAAAAAGAAAAGGAGGAGAGGCAGAGTGATTCCCATTCTCTTAAATTATGTGGGGAGGCGTTTTTGCTGCCCTGTAATTTCCTCTCTTTCAGATACAGGCGACTTGCTGAAAGGAAGTGGCAGTTTTTCCTTCTTTCAGATACAGGCGATTTGCTGAGAGAGTAAGAAGCAGGGCTTGTGCATGCACACGTAAATGGCAGTGCAGAAGGCCCCTTTCCTTCGGATGCTTTATAGGAGCAGCACAAGTCGCACAGGGGAAGGGGGTGAATGAATCGTGGCTGGCGCCGTTTTGCTTGCATGCTCTTTCACGGTAATTTATCTGTTTAAAATGAACACCTGGAGGTCAAAGGAGGAAAAGGAGAGATTGGTGCTGATGGCAGCAGGAGAGCGTAGGGCTTTCGTTCAGAAGCGAGCTGATGCCACTAAATGCAGTGATCAATGCAATTGTTTTCAAGGAACACGCTTGCGTCTGGATCAGTAATGTATCAGCTGAGTCATGCAGCATCTGGATCAGCAATGTACCTGTTTAGTCATGCAGTCCTTTTAATGAGCACTTAACGCAAGCATATGCATACAATGGCTTAGGTGCACGCAACACAATCATGCGATCCATGCCTCGTGTATGTGTGTGTGTTGTACGCTACTGCTATGACTAACTGTGGTTCTACCTTAATTTGCAGAGGATCTATTTGCGGGCATCGATGATGACATGCAAGAACTACAAGAGCAGGTGAATTTGGAAGATGCACGTGCACACACACACACACACGCACACACACAAACACACACACACACACACATGCACACGCACACAGAGACACAGACATATAAACTTGTGCGCACTCGGTTGCATATGCATGTTTACACACGTAGAGGCACTACGCCTGCACATACACAACACACACACACACACACAGACGCACACACACACACACACACACGTACACACACATTGTTTGCACATATACACAACACACAATTGTTTGCTCGCTGCACCGCACAATCTTTTGTATTTCAGCACACAGCACACAGCACACAACAGTTTTCACTGCACCGCACCATCTTCTGCACTTCAGGAGACCAACACGACCGCTGCACCACACGCACAAGCCCAGGCACACACGCCAGGTGGAGGAGGTGGTGATGGTAGTCTGCCACCAGCAGGAGGAACAGAAGGGGGTGAGCTGCCTCCTGTTTTTGCGCTTTTGAAGGGTGTTTGAAAGGGCGTTTGAGAGGGCTTGAGAGGGTATGACAGGGTTTGAAAGAGCTTAAGTGAGCTTGGGCAGGATTGCTCTTAACCCACTCTGAGTGGATAAGCCAATGTGGTGCCACCCTTCGTTCCCCCTGAGCTTCCTGTGGGCATTCACAGGAAGAAAGTTGTAAAAGCTCAAACATGTGCGTTCCTTATTTTTGCTCCCGCACCATTGCCCATGCCCCAAAAAATACCAGGCACCGTTCTTCCCTTTACGTGCTTTTCTATCCACTGGCTTTTCACAACAGCTCTCTTTATTTGCCATTGCTCACCTGTAGATGCGCATAGGCCCCTATTATAAAAGCTCAGGCACAAAGCGCACCCCCATTTCTTAGGGTATTGGGTTAGGGTTAGGGTCAGTGTCTACACCAACTCGTCTTTGCTTTTGTGTGTCAATGTGCAATCTTTTGTGATTCTCTCCGTGCCATGCTCCCCCCATAAACACGCAAGGCCTCCCCAAAAACTAGGCACCAAGCGTGCCCTCTTCAGACATCACCCATCCCTGATGCTTCTGTCAGCGCATCTTAATGTGCCTTTTTCTCCCCCCATAACTGTGCAAGGCCTCCTTGAAAATCACCAATTTTCCCGCCCTCTTCAGTCGCCAGCCTTCCCTAACATATATTTTCTTTGTCCGAGCATTCTTGAATGTGCCTGCACTCCCCCCATAAGCTATGCAATGTTTCCCATAAGCCACTAACCCTCCCGCCCCTCTCAGACACAAACCCTCAATGTTTCCTTTGTCCACGCATCTGTGTGTGTGCTTTCGCTCCGTCGCTCCCCCCAAAGGTGCGCAAGGCCCCCCCCCAAAAGCAGGCATCAAGCGCGCCCCCATTACTACCGCCGGCCCCGTGCCTCCCTTCCAACAACAAGGGACAGCCGGCAGGCAGCAATCTGGGTACCAGCAGCAGCAGCATGCAGCAGCACCAGCAGCAGGTGCCCAAGGGGGGGGGACCCCACCTCCATCACACCCCCAGCAGCAGCAGCAGCAGCAGCAGCAGGGACTGCCAGCAGGTGTGTGCGTGTGTGTGTGTGTTATCAGTGACATCATGCACGTATGCACACAGGTATACAAGTCATCGCGCGCACACACACACACACACACATACACACACATATACACACACATGTACACACATACCCGCACACGCATGCGCGTACGCACACACTCATTTACAGGCATACATTCACACATGCACGAAGCGCACATACAGACACAGACACACACGCGTGTGCACACTCTCTTTCACAGGCATACAAACACACATGCACAAAGCACACACATATAAGCGTATACACACTCATTCACAGGCATACAAGCACACATGCACGAAGCACACACACTTAAGCGTATACACGCTCATGCACAGACATACAAACACACATGCACAAAGCACACACACACACGCCTACACACACACTCAGTTACAGACATACAAACACGCACGCACAAAACAAACACACACACACACACACGACAGGTGGGGCGACGCAAGGCAAAGGTGGAGGTGCTGCAGGCTCGCGAGGAGCAAGCCCTCTCCGGTCAGGTGCTGCATCATTTATGCCCAAGCAACCGCAACAGGAGCAGCAACAGCAACAGCAGCAGCAGGAACAGCAGCAGCAGCAGCAGCAGCGGCAGCAGCAAGAGCGTGGAGGGGGGCGAACGAAAAAGCACCGTGCAATTCAGTTCAACCTGCCAAGAAAGGGAGAAGGGGGCGCTGGGGGTGGGGCAGGCTCCACAGCAGCGGGAGGAACTGCTGGATCAGCAGCAGCGGCATTGGGGATGCCTTCTTCGACGGGGGCAGTGGGCGGAGCTGGGGCAGGTGTGTGTTTGTCGGTGGTAGGTGTAGGTGCGGGCATGGGTGCGGGTATGGGTGTGGGTGTGGGTGTGGGTGTTGGTGTGGATGTAAGTGTTAATGTGGATGTGGGTGTGGGTGTGGGTGTGGGTGTGGGTGTGGGTGTAGTAGTGGGGATGAGGGTGATGAGGGTAGGTAATTGTGGGTGTGGGGATGTTTGGGGGTGAAGGTGGGTGAATGTGGGGAAAGTGTCAGTGGTGGTGTTGGAGGGTGGGTGTATGGGGTGCGAGCATGGCTGTTGTCTTGCAAGGTGTGTGGGTGTGGGTGTGGGTGTAAGTGTAAGTGGGTGTGGGTGTGGGTCTGGGTGTGGGTGTGGGTGTGGGTCTGGGTGTAAGTGTGGGTGTGGGTGTGGGTGTGGGTGTGGGTGTGGGTGTGAGGACAACTATGGATATGAATGGGAATGAGGGTGCGCCCATTCCCTCAGGGGCTGGGGTTGCACTTCATTTGCGCTCAGAAGTTTGGGGCTCAACACAGATATTTAATTCTGTCTAGCTGCACAAGGGAGCCTCACAAAACAATAAGAAGCACGGGTGAGGTTCTCTAGCTGCACAGTAGATGTTAGCATTCATTGCGGTTGAAGTGTGCGGGGCTGTGTATGTAGGGGGCGCCGACATATTACCAAGCCTCCCGACATATTACATGTACCCACGGATGTCACACACACACACATACAGTAATACACAAATGCTTACATGCACTCGCACATGTACCCACAAATGACACAAACACACACACACACACACACACACACACACACACACACACACACACACACACACACACACACACACATACACACATACACACACACGCACACACTTATACACAAGTGCTTACGTGCACACATGATGACTTACAAACACATACCTACTCATATACCCTCTTTCTAACGCAGGACCCACAATTGCCATGCACACGCACATGTGCCCACAAATGCCACACACACACACACACACACACACACGCGCACACACATTTATACACACAAATGCTTACATGCACACATGATAACTTGCAAACACATGTACCCTCTTTCTAACGCTGGACCCTCAACAGCAAGCAGTGGTGGAGCTGTAGGGGGCTCCGTCACGCCGACCCCCACAACACCAGGCTTTGGTAGCGTAGCTGCTGCTGCGCTAGGCGCTGTTACGGGCGCTGCTGCTCATGGAGGTGCGAATGTGTGTGGGTGGGGGTGGGGGTGTGGGTGGGGGTGGGGGTGCCTGTATGTGCCTGTAATGCTTTGTGTGTACAAGAGTGCCATGGATGCTGTTACGGGCGCTGCTGCGCATGCAGGTGTATGGGAGTGTGTACGTGTGTGTATTGTGTATGGGTGAATGCGTGTGTATGTGTGGGGGGGGAGGGTGGGGTGTGTACACATTTTAGTGTTGTGGTTTTATGAGTGCTGCACATATGTCATGTGAGTGCTGCTGCTCACGCAAGTTTGTACTTGTGGGTGTGGGCGTGGGTGTGGGTGTGGGTGGTAGGTGGCGTGTGTGAGTGAGTAAGTTCAGGTGTTGCATTAATATGGCACAGGCTGCTGCTCATGCAGGTGTTTGTGCAAATTTGATTGATGACAGGTACTTCTGCAGGTGTGTGCACAAAATAATCTCCTCAAAATGTGTGTTAGTGTTCACACACACATGTACACACACACACACACACACACACACACACACACACACGTGAACACACACTTACCACCCCACCCACCCACTTACACACACACACACTTACACACATGCACACCACCCACAGGTGGCAGCGGTTTGTCTGCCGCTACCACGCCCCTCGGTGGTGGAGCAGGAGGTGCTGGTGCGGGTGGTGGCGCTGGCGCTATGGGTGCGAGTGGCGGTGTGGATGCAGGGGTCCAGCCTGGTGGAGCAGCAGCTGGGGGGGGGGGGAAAGCTATGCCCCCCGGCACGATTGCCGAGATGAAAGCAGGAGCTGGGGCCCTGAGGGCGAGGGGGGCCCTGGGGGCTTCGCCCAGCAGCACAGGTGCGTTGCAGAGAGTTTGGGTTCGAGAGTGGTCTAGAGGAATGTGTACCAGGATAAAGGAGTGGATGATATGGCGGAAGAGAATGGCTAGGGCCATGCAAATGAGGACACTGCAGAGAGTTTGGGTTCGAGATTGGCCTAGAGGAATGTGTACCAGGATAAAAGGGAGGATGGTATGGTATGAAGAAAATGGCTAGGGCCATGC
>Ga0307947_1004217_pt1 | contig 11390 bp, 12 predicted proteins | sample OrgLakmetagen232_FD_201840 | JGI IMG/M metagenome (GOLD analysis project Ga0307947, IMG submission 201840) | Saline water microbial communities from Organic Lake, Antarctica - #232 | ecosystem: Environmental > Aquatic > Non-marine Saline and Alkaline > Saline | place: Antarctica: Organic Lake...
TGTGTGTGTATGTGTGTGTGTGTGTGCGTGTGTGTGCGCGTGTGTGTGTGTGTGTGTGTGTGTGTACGTGCACACCTGTTTTCGCTTTAAAGCTCTGTCGTCCATTCCGGAATTACATTCTCGGCATTTGATAAACTACAATAATATACTTAGCGCCAGGTGAGAACGACTGTGCACGAACCGAAGACTTGGTATCTTCTTTTTAGTCATTCTTTATGTCATTGTCGAAACGGGTCTCGTGCCTAGTTTCCAGTTTTCGGACAAAAACAGAACCAGACTTAGTAATGAGAACCGCCATAACGACCCGAAATATTAATGTAGAGTCAATCAGAATTCAGAACAGTCGGGGAGGGCCGTCACGGGCAACTACCAAATAGTCGCCTCTTATATCCCGCGCAACTCGAATTTTATCATCAATGTACACCGTGTCGAACCTGTGTATGTGCAGACAAGAACATCTAGGCGCATGTAAAAGGGGGCTTACGGGAGTTTTTTAGCGCTAACAGCTCTTAGTGCATGGGTCCAGTGATTTTGGGCTAAAAACTGTGTGTGCATCTTTATGGCTTATGTAAATGCCGCGAAGCTATCTGGCTGCCTAATAGGGCACTAGATTGATGCAGGGATACCACAGATTGCGTATGCAACCTTCAGACATGATGCAGGGGTGTATATTTCAGCCTTCATTCTCCACCCAGCCGACCCAATTATTGATTCCTGGTTCCCGCGTAGCAGGGGCGGTTTGTTCAGCGTAAGGCCCTCAGGACCTCCCTTTCAACTACATAGGTTGTACCCTAACCCAGACGGATTTGACTGGATGGCTATTCCTGTAGCCTGTTATTAAGCACTGGCTGGATCAAATTCGCTTTACCATATACTGATACACACAGCACTGATGACGTGAAACAGACAATTTCAAAGTTCTGTCTTTACACACAGCACTGATGACGTGAAACAGACAATTTAAAAGTTCTGTCTTTTGTATGAGCTTGCTTTACCTCAAATTTTTAGCATAAAAAATCATTATTCACATAAGTAGTGGTTATGATCATTCTCCGGCATAAAGCAGACGACAGACCTAATTACGCTGATGTGGAAATGCAGCTACATTCCTTAACGGAACTTACCATCCTTTTCCAAATGGAGGAATACGTGTCTCTTTTCCATCTCGCTTCAAAACAGCTGACTCGAATTCAAAGCTGGTCCGCTGCGAACCTTGAACGTTGATGGAGCTGTTGACCACAAACGAGCCAGAAGGGGGGAAGGTTATCACGTTTTGCAGCAGGCTTGCGTCCACATCAATAACCTTCAAAAGCACACAGGAAGATTGTGCTCAGTCTCTGCACCAATTTTCACCCAGGTAGGAGACTGAAGAGTCCAGTTGTTTTCATTCTCATCATTCATCGTTCATACAAAATAAGGTAGGTACGTGTTTTAAGTCTAGCAATCTGCAAAATTAGCCATGTTTTTATGTTTCCATCAGCTGGTCGGAAGGAGGAAACAACGGTTTCCTTGCAGAATGACCTGCGTTCGTGCTTGTTCAATTTTAAGGCTCTAAGGTGTAAGGTGTAAGGCAACCATTCCACTAGCCCCCTCTCTGGCCTTGAAACATTTCACCTGATAAATATCTCCAGCGGCAGTTCCGAACAGACCAGCGTTGGTGCAAATGAACTGTGTTTCTTTTTCTGCAAGGGGTGAAAGATGCACAAAGTTGTCTCAAAAACCACCAGATATAATCAGCTAGCGGAATTCTTTCTGGACATGCTTCACACTAACCAGTTCCCCACAAGAGTCTCCAGGTAGCACTCAGCCCTTTTTTCCCAGTTGTTGTCTGCTCCTTGTTTACCTCTGCAAGCTGCTCGACTGTGTGGAAGACGAGTGACTTATTCTCATCAGAAAATGAAAGTAAACTGGGTGCAGACTTGTTTGCTCGATTGTCTGACGCAGATTGAGTGCAGACTCCAACGGTTGTGTGTGGCTCAGTCACTCACTTAAACCAATGATTTGCGCCTTCTGTGCCTTGGTTGTGTCAATACCGCCATTTGAGTCTATAGAGGGAGATGTAGCATCTGGCTTTAGGGCGCAAGGCAGTACACACAAGCAGCGTGCAAATTGCTAACGAGATACCTTTTATCATTTCCATTAAAGCTGCCACCTCGGGCTGTTTTTTCTGTACCAGCCTTTGGAAGAAATTTGCAGGAGCAAGCCTTTGTGAACTTGGGTTGCTACCCAAGCCTCTACATCTATGGCTTAGGCGTGAACTACCGGTGCTTGTGTATGGTCTATCATGGCCACCGGCCCCACACTTCAGATGGGTGGAGTTCAAAAGCATCTTTAGAAATGTCAACGGTGATTTGATTAAATACACGGAATTAAATTGTTTATAAAATTCTGCTAAAATGTTTGCAAGATTTATTGGGCTCAGGCGCAGGCTAGAGGCAGGCCGCAAACGGCAAACCGTCGAGCTCACTGTGGAGAACAGTGGCTTGACTCCAGTGCAGCTAGGTGGGAATTTCTGAATCCCGCAGTTTGAGCTTGCTTGTTGAGCTTGCAATTGCCAGGACACTGACATGTCTTACAAATAGCCCCTCACAGCCAACGCCAAAAAGGCAATGCGTGTCCTGAAGCTAGACATCTCAGCCCCCCTTGAGAAAGACAAGCTTGTCATCTTCCTCTACACAGTTGGCCTGGTAAGTGAAAAACAGAGAGACCGTGCAAGCTCAGCGTAAGGCTTGCAAACCCTCAATTGTCTTATTTCCCCCCCCCCCCCCAGAACCCAACTGAAGACGTCATTGATTCCAAGCTGCGCACATTGAACCTGCACGAAGCCCACCACATAACATTCGCTCATTTCTGTCATGTTTGGTAAGTCTACGCAACGGGTCATTGTCCCTACGCACAGTCAACCCTGTTAGTATGTGCGTGCTTATTTAAACGCTAAGGCGAGCCGTCCATCCACAGTATGAAAAGAAGCCACTTATTGCACATGGAAGCATTTCCAACTCACAGCCAATGCTGGCACCTCCCGCACCTGTTAGGTTTGCCATGCTGCAAGACTTGTCTGATGAAGAGGAAATCCTGCGGCGAGCTTTCCAATTCTTTGACAAGGATGGAAACGGCGAGATATCTGTTCACGAGCTGCGCACCACCATGCATGAACTGGGAGACTTGCTGACTGAGGATGAGATCATGTCCTTCATGGCAATCATGGATATAGACAACGATGGAGTCATTGGGGTGTGTTTGCAGTGCAGCCTCCTGTTAATGTTTTATTTTATTGTGACGTGCACAATGTTGCTCAGATGCTAGAGGCCAGCTCGTGACTTTACTTCATCCACGAGCTTGAGCGTGTTGCTCATAGTTATTTTCGCAGCAGACACGGTGCTACACACTACACTATGCAGTACCAAGAGTTCCTGTCAACATTGAAAACACAAGCCCCTGACGAAGATGAGGAAGAGGCAGAGGAGGAGGAGGAGGAGGAGGAGGAGGAGGAAGGGACGAGGTAAAAATTAGTGTTTGTACATACATAGCTGGAATAGCGACAAATCGTGTTTAAAACATTGCCATGGACCAACTGCTGATGCGCAAATGCCTTTTTTGCAGTGGCATGCCTCATGTGGCAGAGGACGGCTATCCAGCCGCTGCCCTTGAAACCAGACAAGAACCTCAGCAAAATTTTGGCGTCGACGGCATTCAGCACAACCCCAAGCCCCAACATGCGATAGGAGAATCCTGGAGGAGGGATGGCGCAGGACCGAGCCGTCAGTCACAAAACCAAAGGTGAGCTGGCCGGCTGAAGGACTGCACAAATCAGTATTTGTTTGGTGCAAATCTAAGGAAAAAAGACAACATACAGGAGGCTGTAGTTATGATGTCACGCGTCAATTGAAATTACATATGAAATCCTGATGTCGAAAGCTATCAATTGGTACATAAACGAGTTGATTCTGAGGGGGTCGGGCAATTTTGGGGGGGTGCTCCAGAATTATGCTGGGCCACTTTCACGAAATATTGATATATTTTTGACTCCTCAGCTCGAGCCCGTTCAATTGGCACCCTGATTTGATTAAAGGGGGGGGGCTGGGTGCCTGGTCACAGAAATACATGGAACGCCCCCATGTAGGCCGTGGGGGTGTGTTCAGGCAAATTACCAGCAATTGATTCCAAACTTGTACTTCACGTATTGCATTTTACATAAGTTGCATGAATGAAGTAAAAAAAGGGCGTTGGCAAAATATTTGGCTGGATTTGTGCACAAAACAGGTAGTCAATGCAAGAGCGTGCGCATATCAGTTTTTGCCCTATAGCTCTTCAGGCATTTATTTAGTTGGCAAGAGAACTGTGCAGGCAGATAGCTGCTTACATCCTCAGAAGATTCACACTCTTTTTACAAGTGTGGGGGAGGGGGCATTTTGGGCCGCAGGCCCAAAATTTACACGTGACTCAGACATATTTGTTTTAACAGCTTGTTTTTAAAAAGGCCTCATAGTACTTTAAACTCGACATGTCTTAAGGCTCAAGGAAGCACAGACATGTTAAATGAATTAATGAATTGCCAATTTGCTGTCCCAATTTTCTTCTCAGACACAGACAAGTTGTAAGCCGAGAATGAAGTAAACGTATATGCAAGATTGCAGGAACAACGGCACCAATCATCCCGGTCACGCAGCAGTGGCGTTGGTGGTGTTTTGCCGTTGCCTACCTGGACATGGGTACTTATATTTCATAGCTGGCAGCAAATGTGAAGTATTAAAGGCGCTGCCATAATAAAGCTGCCTAGCAGCTCCCACATGACACAGCACAAGGTCTAAAGCTTCCATCTCATCCAGACATCATTGCGTGTGTTGCTGTGTGTTGTGAAAGTAAAAAGCTAATTTCTTTAGCTACAGAAACAAAACTAACTCTTGGCAGTGTCGACGTAACGGAAACTGTGTCCTTTGATTAAAAAAGCAAACCAGCAACCACTTTTCAGACCTGAGGCTGGGACGCACAACCCTGTAACGTACCCCTTTGCACTGACTGAAGCAATGTGCTTTATTACTTATGCTGGCGATGTAATTGCTGCCAACTTTTTGTTTCTTCATAATTTGAAAGGTTTGACAGTAGTAGCCAAGGTGAGGGTGTGGGTGCTTCTACTCACCTGCTCCTCCTGAAATATGGGATAGGACCAACTTGAATCTCTGGCTAGGGGTGTGCTCTCAGATGCTGGCAGAATCTAAACGATCTACCCATGACATGGCTGTTGTCACTCTCGGCACCGCCTTTCCTTGTCCTCCTGCTTCCCGGCCTTGGGTAGATGCCTAACGCAAGAGGCTAGAATAAATGATTCCGGCCAGAAGCTCTCACTATTGATTGCTGTTATGCTCCATTCTATGCAGTCCGCGCCCGGGCCTGCGGACGCCTTCAATGCTTGAAAAAGAAGAGAGTATTAAATAGTTAAGCCCATTTGAAGGTTTACCTACTTCAAAGGGGTAAGGGGTAAGGGGTTACACAGCTATATCCGCCAGCGAGGGCAGTTGAGCTATAGCATAAAAAGCCAGCTTCAAGAAGAGAAAGAGGCCAGACTGAACAAGACACCAGAAAAAGAAGCTAGAGGGAACATGAAACTGATGTATGGTTAAACTACTTCAAAAGCAGCAGGAGCTTGGAAATTAATTTATATTTCGTGGTGAATGCGAAACCGCCTGTATAATAGGACTTAAATTGTTTGCTTAAACTGCTTGCTATATTTTGGCATTGACCTGGCAAATGCGTCAAACGATAAAGCTGGGTAAGATGTGGCTCGTGATCCCCATTGGTTTTTCATTTCTGTTTTCTTAGGTGAAGAAGTTTTATGGCAAACTGGAACCAAAGTGGCCCCTATTCCTTTTACTAATCAATGTGGCTGTCAGTCAAATCACTGTGAACCCAGCAAAGTAGTCTCAGGGTTACAAGGGTTACAAGGATGGCCTACAGCCCGAGACTCTGGCTGATGGCCTACAGCCCGAGACTTTGGCTGATGGCAATTGGCTGGTGAAACAAAATCAACCAGTGTCGAAAATTGAAACTAAATCTGACACAAACTTGAGAAGTCTGTATAAGTCTTCAGTCTTGATATAGGAATGCATTGATCTCAAAATCAGTGATACTGTGCTGACAAGCCAAGAAAGGAATAACTTCAGAGCTCGAATGAGCAAACGCACGCAGAGTCTTAAACATTCCTTCAAAAAGGTCTCTGTAAAAGAAGTAGTCTCAGCACATCAACTACTTGAGTTTATTGAAGATTGATTTAGCCGGGTCGCATCTCTCTCTCGAGCGGAGGCGAAGGCGAAGGCGGAGAACTGCAATTTTGATTGGCAGTTGCTCCTTTCTTTCTCTACTTAGGGCTCGCTTAGGTTTAAATTAGTTTGGATTACAGGTGTTCGATTGGGGCAGGGATCCCCCCCAGCTGTTCAACCTATTGTTGAGCTAGCTTTTTAGACTACCAGGCCAACACAATCTCATGACTGAAAGACCAACAATAAAAATGAAAGATCAACAAAAAGACATGTCACGAATCGACTCCGGCGTGACAATTAAAGTCACTGCCTGCGAGTGCCGCAAACTCAGGGAAATGTATCCGAGATTTTGAGGAAATGAAAGGTGAAGCAAAGATGCCCATTAATATTAGAATGAAAGGTGAAACACAGATGCCCATCAATAGAACATTTTTTATATTTTATGTAGAACAAAAATAAAAAAATAAGTATGAGTGAACCCGCTTGCTTTGAGATCGCGCAGCACTTTTGCAAGCTGCTCCAGGTATATACCTCTCCCCCCAGCATACCTCACACACCTCACTGCAAAGGAGCTCCACGCTCACACAATCTGCTTTACAACTGGACTACCCAGGAATGGGCTTTAAACACCGCCGTGTGCAAGGACGCCTTGGAGGGTTTGGAGCAGCTCTTGCAGGGTATCGCCTCGCCTGAAGAGCAGTTACCCAGGCATGCTAGGGTAGACAGAAGGCGAGATGAATGGCTAAAGAATGCGGTAGGTTCTTTCGCGCAAGGCATGGCTGAAATGCACAAGCCTCTCACAAAGCTTTGGCTTCTACTCCTCCCCCTCAGGCACCCTCAGGCACCCTGCAACACACATTGTCACATTTGAGCAGCAACAGCAGCAATGCAATCGCGGGGAGTGTCCTGCCGGCAGCACAGGATGAGTACACAATCTTGCAAGAAGTAGTCCACACAGCCCGTTCATTGCACTCCTCGCTTCAAGCTGCATCGCTGGCTTACAAGCAAGCCGTGGCAGGTGTCAAGGATTCAGGTATTGCAGTGATCCAAACCCTGTCTCAGAAAGAGCAAACTGGTCACGCTTCACTCTACAAAACAATTATGAAGAGCGTGTACACACTACACGTTGCAGGGATGGACGGCCTGGATCAGGAAGAAGAAGTCTGCATAGATTTGACTGATGATGCAGGACCGACAGGAAAGGCTACACATACCCAAAACAGGAAGGACACATCCGTGACGTCAACTACCAGCTGCACAGATTACAGTGAAGGGGAGGGTGGTTGTGCGTTGAATGCGATGGAGGTGGCGGTCATCATGGACGCTCTTGTGGCCCAGCTGAGCTTGGAGCTTGCTCTCATGGTAAGAACTAGGTAGCATTTTTCTGCAACGGTAGACCGAAGACTCGATAACGACGTAGGAAAAGCTGCTGTGTTGTCACAGAGAGCACGCAACTTAGGTAGACAAGTCAAGAAGCACTTGCGCTTTGCACAAGCGCCAAATACAAGCATCGCAAGGAGCGCTGCATATATATATATATAGCTTATATATGTATATACTCTGTTCCTATACTCACATGTTATACTGGACTGGACTACGGTTGGCCAGAACCACATTCACGGTTGAAATATTTAAGTACAAGGTTGTATATGTTGTGTGTACACAGCTCTAGCCAACCTCCTGGAATAGTATTTCTGACAGCATTCAGGGTCTTCCCATGAAGTTTTTATAAATTTGAAGGTGGCCACCATAAATCAGGCCAGAGTTACGGCCCAAATGCAGGAAAGATAACTGTAATGGTCAAGATTTTTAGTTACACGTATTGCAACATCCTGCACCACTACAATTTTGGTGGGAGGTGCCCACGTGTGTGGAGGATAGTCCCCTGCCACAAGGTCAATTTCCAAAAGCTTCTCCGCGACGCCAGAGACGTATCAGGGTGTATAAAATATTCTGGATGAAGGTCGGGGGGCCCGGGCTGAGAGTCCGCTTTTTGAACCCCCTTGGATCCCATTTTTGAAAGGGAAACTAACCAAATTGTTCAGCCTTTGTCTCCCTTTATGAATTTGAGAGCCGATTCTAGAGCCGATTTGCAGAGTTGGCCTCACAACAAGTTGATTTACGATTCTGCACGCACTAAAGTGCGATGACTCCTACTTATTGTCAGGTGACAGAAGAATTAGTGTACTTTACCTGTGGATACAGGCCAGCAAAATTGCTAAGTTGTTTGCAGTCTTGAAGCATTTCTGCGTGCTCTGCTCTGCGTTAGAACCTTAATTCATGAAGGCGTCTGGAACATCATTAGTCACCCACTTTTGTAACGGGGGAAAGTATGCAAAAAGTGCAAGTAAGCAGGATTCAGACCCAACTTGCGGGCTCGAGTCATGTTTTTGCTCAATTTAAATTGCTGCGAGGCCCAAATTTCTCAGTTTCTCTGCTTGTTAAGTGCGAGATGCCAAAAACATTATTTGTTTAGTCGAAGTACTGCCAGTAGCCCACGACAACTCTGGCTCATGAGATAGGCCTTAATGGCTCGAGCAAAAAGTAGTGGTGCAGGGATGTTGCAGCCGGTGTAACTAAGGTAAGGTACATCGCTATATATGCCTCAAGGGAAGCTTGAAAGAGCCTGTAACCACACCTAGCTATACAAAAGGGAAAACGCCTAAGAGAAACAAGAGAAAGAGAAGGAATGATGAAAGGAGAGTTTGGGGAATAAGACAAGAAGTTGGAAACCAAAAGGGAGCCGAAGTATGACATAAGAAACAGCATAAAAGTTTGCAATACGTGTAATTAAGGATCCTGACCATCTAAGTTATCTTTCCTGCATTTCAGCCGTAACTCTGGCCTGGCTTGAGTTTAAAGTAAGCTGCTTAGGCAAATGTAATCTTGGATCCGATTTCAATCTATCAGCTGTCGTTGCCCACCAGCATTCCAGACTATAAGATCACTTGACAGGGCACCCCTTGGGAACATACTGCAGAGCTCCTGACACTCAGTTAGTGGCAAAACGGCGCGCTTCCAGGGTTTTCATAAACACACACTTCTTGCCCGGCAAACATATCCACGCAAGAGTTCTTGTGGGGCAAATTTTCACCCCCCATTTTTGGTCAAGGGTACGGTCTGACCTGATCCTGCCTGGGAACCAAGAAAATGGTAAAAGTAACCCAGAGGCTGTGCTTCTTCATACATGAATGGGTACAACTACTTTTCTGGCAGGGAGATTATGGCACAAAGGGTTTACAAAGGGTACCGGCAGCCACATATGTTGGGCTGATAGGCATTGCTGGATCAGCCAGCGTAAAGAAACGTAAGGTTGTAATAAAAGCACTGGTCTCAGCCAGTGCCATATTGTTCTCTTAGGAAAATGAGTAAGAGGTGATGAATGAATGATGAAAAGGCAAAAACCTGACAATTAAAGAGCCTGATGGAGAGCCACAACAATCAATTCAGGCGTGCTAACTGAACACCGGAGTGTATAACCCAAGGGGAGGAAGGGGGCGCCACATTAGAGACCCATGACTGTTCATGCAAACAAGTTGGAAGCTGAGTTCAAATTTAACATTTGACTTACAACAGTGCACCAGCATGTACGTTCTAAGAAAAGCACAGAAAAGTGTTGGAAGAAAAAACCTTCATCTCAAATTGTTAGGTTGTTTGAGCCCCCTCCTGGCCTAGCTGGTTGCTGCACATACATAGAAACTCAACTATCTCAGTCCACACTCCCGGGATGTTCAAGCCACAGCAAGCTAGCCAACAAACACCACAGCGTTTTTTCACCCTAGAGGTGCAACTCACGGCATGCAAAGGCACCACGACACACAGCAGCCAGCCCAGACTATCTATTAGAAAAGGGGCGTTCCTTCGTTAGCAAAGGGGAGGTTGGGGCCTGGCTCTGTGTTGATGAAATGCAAGCAAGCAGGCTCCACCATATATATACTCCGTCCACTGTGTACCGCCAGTAGGCGAGCATAGCAAGAGCCCCATCCTGGCCTAGTGCGGGAGCTTTGTGTGCGTAATGGGCCATGCATCAATTCGTTCCTTGCCTTCGAGCTGGCGTCTCTGTTGCTTGAGCATGTCTTTGGCCTGACGCCGTTGTCTTGAGGTCTTCTCAGAAGTAGGGAGGGGGCCTTCGAAGGTCAGCCAGCCGATGAGCAAGCGGGCGTAGGCACCCTGTTCCAGAGGGGCTTGGTCCTTGGGGTGTGGCAGGAGGAGCTGGCGAGCGACTGTCTCTTTTGTGTGTGCGCTGATGTGTGCCGCCCAGTCCTGCTTGGTCCGGAAAATACAGCTTGGGTGGAACGGACCTCCTGGGACGAGGGACTCCATTTCACGATTTTGGCTTGCCTTTACATTTAAACTATTCCCATTTTAATTTTTTGGCACAAATCCCTGACTCACACCTGAAACCCATTACTTTCGTGCAAATGTGTTATTTATCTGTATATCACCTCTATGACCTCAGGACCTATGAGTTTTTAATCGCATGATCTATGAGTTGTACCCCTTTTCTTTGGCCTGGTAATTATTCAGCTTTTCACCAGCATGTAGTTCACGAATCCTATTACACCTGTTTTACGCAGGCCAAAATGAGCTCCATCAATTTAGCGACTCCCCCTGCAGAGATCCGCTCGTTTGGGCTCCTGTGTGAGTTGCAACCTTTTCTAGACGCGCGGCTTCTTGAGGCGATGCAGGGCTTATCTAGCATGGCGTATCCAGCGGGTGATTATATATAATAATGCCCAACCAGAGATTGACAAAGGAACGTGTCAACTGAAACAATGCAAGGGGAATGCTGGATTCTCTCGCTGCAATTCGCCAAAATAATATAAAAAATTACACACATAGAAAGAGGCATGGACCCATCCGCAAACCCCTCTCCCGAGCTGCAGCAGTTCCTGGCCCGCGAGTCGCAGATCGCGCAAGTCCAACAGATGATATCCACGCTGTCGGACGTGTGCTGGTGCGGCCTGTCTGAGATTGTCATGCATGCGTGGTAGTGCTCGCCCACATTCACACACATGCACACAAATACACACACACACACACACACACACACACACACACACACACACACACACACACACACACACAAGCACACAGACACACACACACACACACACACACACAAGCACACAC
>Ga0307947_1004218_pt1:0-10000 | contig 11388 bp, 7 predicted proteins | sample OrgLakmetagen232_FD_201840 | JGI IMG/M metagenome (GOLD analysis project Ga0307947, IMG submission 201840) | Saline water microbial communities from Organic Lake, Antarctica - #232 | ecosystem: Environmental > Aquatic > Non-marine Saline and Alkaline > Saline | place: Antarctica: Organic...
GGGTGTGGTGTGCGCAGGGCAAACGTTCACAGTCTGTGTATAAGCGCATGGTGTGCACACATAGCGCTGAGCACTCAATACTACAAAGTGGCCCATGGTGTGCACACATGGCACTGAGTACTCATTAATACAAAGTGGCCCATGGTGTGCACACACATAGCAGTAAGTACTCATTAATACAAAGTGGCGCATGGCGCACACATGGCACTGAGTACTCATAATACAAAGTGGCGCATGGCGCACACATAGCAGAAAGTACACATTCATACTAAGTGGCCCATAGTAGCACACAGTGCATCATTACACATTATACACTGGCTGCATTATTACATACTATACACAGTAATAGTTTAAAGTGCACACACACACTTTTTGCGACAGAATGCTGGGCGTAACGGCCACATATAAGACATATTGAAAGCTTGCTGTTTTGGTCACACAGTAATTATGTGCCTCTTACAACCTCCTCTGCCGCCAGAAGGACAAGCAAAGACACGCACGCATTAACACATACACACACAAACATGCGTCCTTGAGCGTGCACATTTGCATGAGTACAAGACTCCTGTACTCACCGCTTGTGTCATTACTATTGTTTATGTGGTTGGTGGGCGGAGTGGTGCCTTCCAGCACCGCACGGCTTGCAGCTAAGATTGCGCTGTCGGGCTTTGAATTCTTTAAACTCTGATGTAGGCGGCTCTTTTTATCGCCTGCATGTGTGTGTTTAGAGGATGTGCGCATGCTTGCGTGTGCATGTGTGTAAAATCGTGCTGACGGAGGGGTTTTGAGTTCTTCAGGCTCTCTGGTGGAGGCAGCTCATTTTGTTACTTGCACAGGCTTATGCGTGTATGTGTGTTCAGAGGATGTGTGTGTGTGTGTTTGTGTGTGTGTGTGTGTGTGTGTGTGTGTGTGTGTGTGTGTGTGTGTGTGTGTGTGTGTGTGTGTGTGTGTGTGTGTGTGTGTGTGTTTACACGTGCAATATCGTGCTGTTGGGAGCTCTAACCTCTGAAGAAGTGTAGATGCTCAGAGCACGCCTCAATCTTAAAATTCAAAGTACTGCCTGGTTGCCGCTACGACTTATTTCAAACTAAATGTTCATGTTTGTTGGTGGGAATGAGTTTCACTCACGTCGTTTCATCTCCACTCCAAAGCTCACTGCGAACTTGTGTACAACAGGCTACACAACTTTGACTGGCGTACTTCAGGTGGCAGCAGGTGACTGGAGCTGGCACAATTCATAGGTGGCACTGCCCTTATCAACCAAGCCTCTTTCTTACATTAACAGACTCTGGAATGCGTGCCTAGGGACGGCATGATCAAGCCAAGTACGCAACTACAAGACAGTTCTAACCACGTAAGCTTGTTATGCGCACACACAAACACACACACACACACAAACAAACAAACACACACAAAGATGTCCTCCCTCTCCTCCCCCCCAAACAAATGCACACACTTACCAGCGTTGCCACTATTGAGCTTATGCTTCTTCTTGCCAGACTTTGATGCTCCGGGGGCACGACTCTGCTTCTTGGAGTTGCTACGCTCCTTTCGCTGCTGCTCCTCCTTCTCAGCTGCAGAGTGTGAATGTGTGTGTGTGTGCGTGTGCGTGTGCGTGTGTGTGTGCACGTGCGTGTGTATGTGTGTGAATGTGTGTTCACAAGTCTGGTCACCTAGTCTGTAAAACGACTTGCAATTCAAAAAATGGGAGGAGTTTGCAGGTACACCTAGCTTACAACATATGATCTGTCTAGCAGCTTTTGTTACCATAGATCCATGTGAATATTCCATTTGCCAAATACAGTCACACAAGGCTCCTGCCAATTCGTAACCACCTATGAAATATGCAAATAACTAGGGTTGGCCAGAACCGTACATATACACCGTATATGACCGTATATATGGTGGTTTCCCTGCCAAAAATACCATTTACACACCGTATATATATGGTTCTGGCCAACCCTACAAATAACTGACAAGTACCCAATGTGCCCTCAATACGAGGGTCCGGGTCAACTCCATCAACAAGCTGTGCATCAGATTTACTAACTTGCCTCATTTTTTCAGTGTTTGGAATTGCCCACGATTGCTGCCTTTGTGGTGTGCGTAACACACATGCGCTCACACACATGCACACATGCAAACACGAACACACACACACGCACATGCAACGCAAGTGCATTTACAGACACATCAAACATATGTGCATGTGCAACTGTATACACACATGGGCACTCGCACAAACACGGACAGGCACGCAAACAAAACACACACCACACACACACACACCTCTGGCACTGCCGCGTGTTCTCCTCTGCCCCGAGTTGTCTTCAACCCCTGCCTTCTGGTGTGCATGGCTACCAGAGCAGCCCTGAGAACAGGAGCCCCCATCCTCACTCTCTCCATCGTCGCCGCTGTAATTCGTTTCCTGTCGTGTGTACGAGGCGTGACGTGACGTGTAGAGAAGGCGCTTGAGAACAGAGTCGGCGAGCCTCCATCATTTTTCTTGCCTTGAGAAAAAGTTGGCAAGCCTCTATTATTGTCCTTGCCACCATCATACCCTGAGTTGATGCCCTGTTGCTTGAAAACACTGTGAGCGCTAGGTATGTAAAGACTGCAAGAAGCAGGCCTGTCATCTCAAGGAGTAAGTGGCTTGACGGGCAGGAAAGTGGTAGGAAGAAAGGTGCACTTACCAATGAGGCTGGATGAGGCACGACGTATTATGCACTTAGAGATAGAACAGTGCTTGCGGTCAGTGTCCTATTGCTTATGGCATGCGAAGCCCATGATCTCACGACGTGCTGCTACACAGTGTGTTACGCAAGCCCCACCACTTCCAGCACAGCAATACCCCTGGTGGTACACAGGCCTCTGCCTCCCTACCATATAATCCTTTCCTCTCCAAAGTATTCTAGATTATATGTCGTGCGGCGCTGCATCTCTCGGGTGGTGCAGAAAACGTCCCATTCTCATCTTTCCTATTGGTGCCCACACCATCTGCGTATTTACACTTTCATCAAGCACCGCTTCCCACCTGCAAACTGCTGCATAAACTTTCCTGTAGGCCACTCCAATTTGTCATTTATATAGTTAATCAGGCTCGTGCTATTACACACTTGGCACACACGACTGACACACCTCTACTTAACAACCGAACGATGGCACTCACACACCTCACCTGACAGCACTCACACACCTCTTTTGACGGCACTCACACACCTCACCTGACAGCACTCACACACATCACCTGACAGCACTCACACACTTCTCCTGACGGCACTCACACACCTCTGACTCGTCCTCTGAGCTGTCGCTATTCCAGTCCGGGTCAAACAGGCTCATGCTGATGCGCACACAGTCCTGCTTGCACAGGCACCTGGAGGCCGACTTGCCAATGTCAATCCAGTCCTGCGTGTACGTGGAAATGCAGTCCATCACACAATTGTGCGCATCAGTATAATCGTCGCAGTCCATCAAAAAGTCGTGCGCATCAGTATAATCGTCGCAGTCCATCACACAATTGTGCGCATCAGTATAATCGTCGCAGTCCATCAAAAAGTCGTGCGCAACAGTATAATCGTCGCAGTCCATCACACAATTGTGCGCAACAGTATAATCGTCGCAGTCCATCACACAGTCGTGTGCATCAGTATAATCGTCGCAGTCCATCACACAGTCGTGTGCATCAGTATAATCGTCGCAGTCCATCACACAATTGTGCGCATCAGTATAATCGTCGCAGTCCATCAAAAAGTCGTGCGCAACAGTATAATCGTCGCAGTCCATCACAAAGTCGTGCGCATCAGTATAATCGTCGCAGTCCATCACACAATTGTGCGCATCAGTATAACCGTCGCAGTCCATCACAAAGTCGTGCGCATCAGTATAATCGCCGCAGTCCATCACAAAGTCGTGCGCATCAGTATAATCGTCGCAGTCCATCACACAATTGTGCACATCAGTATAACCGTCGCAGTCCATCACAAAGTCGTGCGCATCAGTATAATCGCCGCAGTCCATCACAAAGTCGTGCGCATCAGTATAATCGTCGCAGTCCATCACACAATTGTGCACATCAGTATAATCGTCGCAGTCCATCACACAGTCATGTGCATCAGTATAGTTGTCCCAGTCCATCACAGTCACGTGCACATGCAGTCCATCACACGCAGTCCATCACACGCAGTCCATCACATGCAGTCCATCACATGCAGTCCATCACATGCAGTCCATCACATGCAGTCCATCACATGCAGTCCATCACATGCAGTCCATCACATGCAGTCCATCACACGCAGTCCATCACACAGGTTTGGAGCTGAAAATAATCAAGGAATCTCAGGAAAACCACACAGACAGTGACAAACACTCCCCACATACATCTAGAGAAAGGAAACCGTTTGGGTACCGGTACTGTACATTTGGCAATCTTTGCTCTTTAGAGCAGGCAAAAGGCATGATAATCAGGGCTGGCCAAAACCATACATTTCCAGGATTTTTGGCAGGAACATCATTAAGAATACGGTCACATACAATGTATATATTCGGTTCTGGCCAACCCTAATAAGATTCCCAACGAGCTTACTTTTGAAGTTCATGTATGTCACTGAACCCAGGCATGCACAACAAGCAAGCACAACTGAGCATGCACGGCTGAGAATGAGCGTGTGTTTTCACTCGCATTTTGAGGCAGGCTTAAAAGTCCGGGACAGGCCTGAGAGTGATTAAGGTTGCTAAGGAAGACAGGATGCCAGCACGCATAAAAAATGTCACCACAGCTTCTGTGTGCTGCAAAAGTCCAGTGATCTCTTGTGCGGACTTCCCTGGGCTGCAGCTACCCAGCAGAGCCCACACAAAGATTCACACCATTCACCGACTCTTATATCCAATCCCATACCCAAATCATACCACACCCAACCACCCACCTCCACATCCACTGCCCAACCATACCCCCACACCCACCCCCACAACCCCACCTGCACCCCACCCACCTCTGTGGCAAAGCTCACTGCCCCTACGGGCTAAAAGCCAAGAACACAAACAAAAGTCCTCACCAGACTTAACCTCTCCCCACTCACCTCCGTGGCAAAGTCCACAGCCTCTACACCCTCAAAAGCTGCCAAAATGCACAAAAGACGTGCAACAAACCCCACCACTGCCCACCCACCTCTGTGGCAAAGTTTACAGCCTCTGCGCAGTTGAAGCCCAGGTTGAACCCCCCGTGGTAGGCAGCTGCATTCAGGACGATGAACTCCCCGGGCTGCTGTTTAGCCTGCGCAATGCGCGCAACATGCGCGAGATGTTGCAAAGGCTACCGCTTAGCCTGCCGTGCTAGGAGAGGCGAGGGGTGGGCGGGTAAGAGGTGGTGGTTATTGAATTCCTCCCTTGGCAAGTGACTTTCTACACTCACACTAGACCATCCCAGAAGTGTGCATGCGTGTGTCTGAAGACCCAGGAATTATGATGAGGGTGTCATTCCTGTACATAGGGTTTCTTTTCCTCAGAGGACCCACAGCTCCAGACAAGACAACGATGCACACAACACACACGCACAAACATACTCACACGCACACACACGCACACACACAATTACACACATACTCACACACCTGGGTGAAGCTGATGTTGTTGGTGCGCAGCAGGTTGGGACTGATGAGGATGTCCTTGTGGCGCATGAAGTCGCTGCACTCCTTGGCCTCCTCTGGGAACAATCCAGACGCCATGCGCTCAAACCTGGCTTGGTCAGAGGGGGACACGCAGTACCACACCTACGCAGCGAATGAGGCGAATAAGGATGTTATTAGAACGAGACACCTGTGCAGCAAATAAGACGAATAAGAATGAGACTGAGACGCAACAAACTTCGGATTTGGAGGTAGCAGACGCCGCAGCTTATAATTGATTGCATCGGAGGGGGATACATAGTGCGCACACCTGCGCATGTAAGAAACGGGTTCCAGACAAGGAAGGCGCAAAATTTAGACAATTTTGTAAGTGAGAGGTGCCACACTTGCGTGTGATAGAAGCGAGTTACAATTAATGAATGCGCAAAATCCAGACAGTTTTGAACGTGATAGGTGTCATATGCTCATAATCGGTTGCGTCGGAGGGCGACGCGCAGTGCCACACCTGCGCATAATAGAAACGGGTTGCAAACAAGCAAGGAAAACTCGAGTTTAGTCAGATTGTAAGTGGTAGGTGCCGCACACCTGTGCATAATAGAAACGAGCCACAAATAAGGAATGCACTCAATTAGGGTGATGGGTGCTGCGTGCTTATAATTGGTTGCGCCTGAGGGGAACACGCAGTGCCACACCTATGCAATAGAGAAACACGTGACATACACGTGGGGCACTTCACGTGGGGCACTCCTTTTCAATATTTGTGCTCTACGTTTGTTAAGTGCGTTTTTTTAAAGTCGCATGTGATGATTCCCACCCAATGTGCCTCATATCAATGCGCTCAGTGCAATCTCTTACAGCCACACGTGAGTCCTCCTTGCGGTGCGCTTCATTTCGATTCGCTCAGTGCAATCTCTTACAGCCACGCGTGTTGTCCTGCTTGCGGTGTGCTTCATATCAATGCGCTCAGTGCGAGATCTCTTACAGCCACACGTGTGATTCATTTGAACCACAGGTGATGCTTCCCTTCTAGCATGCGCCCTCTCTTTCTTTTCAGTTTTTCCAGCCGCGCGTGAGACGCTTTGTTTGAATACCTTGGGCGCTCCAAAGTGGTGAAAATTAATGGAGTAGAGGTCTGCGTCTTCCTTGTGCCACCCAAAGAAAGAGCGCCACATGCCAAAGTAGGTCATGGGGGTCGTCACGCCTGGAAGAGGGTGTGATGTGGGTGTAATTTGTTCAGGGGGAACCTTGGGAGATGTGTGTGCGTGTGAATGTGTGTGTGAATGTGTGTGTGTGTGTGTGAATGTGTGCGTGTGTTATTTTGGGAGGACGGCTAGGAAGGGTCCACCTGTAAAGGAAACACTGTGAGCAACAGGTATATTTGCCATGAAGCTTTAACCAAAGTGTTATCTGGCTTGTAAATACTTGCACGCACACGCACACGCATACACATGCGTACGCACAGACGCACACGTACACACACGCACACACACACACGCATACACATGCGAACATGCACATGCACATGCACATGCACATGCACATGCGCACGCACATGCTCACACACCTGGTATTTCTGGCACGTTATTACTCTTGAGCAGGTCCCCTAAGTTGCGCAGGTTCCACCCGTATGCCAGATTGGAATCAAAGAAAGAGAACGGTGTGTCAGCCCCATACCTGCAGAAGCGCAAGAGCAGAGCATGGGATTTTCAGCATGAAATGAGTCTGTTTGTGTGTAAGTCATTGTCAGAACAATGCCTTACTTTGGTAACGCACGCAACACATATATTCATACCCACGCACATACATGCACATAGGCATGCACGCTCACATGCTCACACACACACAGAATATATTCGCAAGTGCACACACGCATGCGCGCATACTTACAGAGGGGGGTTAAGGGTGACCGAGGACCAAAAGGAGCGCTCCATGATGTCATCACCATCGTGCAGTGCCCTGGGTGGTTATTGGCAAAGGAGAGGGGGAGTGCGAGTTCATGTGTTGTGTCGTGTATGTGTAAGTGTGTGTATGTGTAAGTGTGTGTGTGTGTGTGTAAGTGTATGTGTGCATGCATGTGTGTGCATGTGCTTTTACGACTTGTGTGTTTGTTTGTGCATATGTATGTCTTCAGAGGGAAAAGAGGACCAAATGGAGCTGGTGGCGTCAGGATTGCATGGGCCACCAAATTAATAATACTTTTGATTGATCCAGGCCACTTCAATCCCGAGCCCCGGAACACAGCTTCTGACTTCTCTTGAACCACCTTTGTCGCCGTAATTGTGTGGCAGACGTCGTAATTGTGTGACAGACGCCGTAACTGTAATTGTGTGACAGACGCCGTGGTTGTGTGACAGACGCCATTAGCATCGGTGCTGTGCAAACAGTAAAGTATATGGTTGGCGACGTCTCAGGCAAGACTGGATCCACAAGCTGGCGTGGCACCATCAGATCTGATGGATTGTTTGACACTCTACAATCCGTCCTTTTAATTGTCGTCCAAACAGTTCAGCAGCTCCTGCTTCCTCTTGCTTTTCTACACACGTCAGCTTTGGCATGTTGAGGCCAAACAAAGGATATAATGCCAGACCCCTGCAGGGCTCCCTTCCTTACAGTTGCTCACTGCACAGGCAATCCTCCCTGGTGCTGCAACACTGCCTGAGTGGTCTCATGCATAAGGCTGAAGAGCTGAAATGAAGTTGGACAGAGCCATACAAGTACACATAGATTTAGTGTATACATGGTAGTTGTGTGTGTGTGTGTGTCCACGAATTTGGTTCACCCTGAGTCCAAAGCAACACGGTTCTGTCTTTAGCTGGAGTCCAAAAGGCAGCTATCGGCTGTGTTGCGTTGATCTGAAAAGCATACCATCTGCATTTCAGTTCAATGCAACACGGCCGATACCCACCCCTTGGACTCGAGCCGCCATGCGGTGCTGCATCGTTTTGTCTGTCTGCCTTGCAGTTGCTCACAGCATAGGCACTCCCCCCGGCTGCTGCGACACTGCCTGATTGGTTTCGAGCCTAAGGCTGAACAGCTGAAATGAAGTTGGGCAGAGCCATACAAGTACACATAGATTTAGTGTATACATGGTAGTTGTGTGTGTGTGTCCACGAATCTGGCTCACCCTGAGTTCAAAGCAACACGGCTCCGTCTGTAGCTGGAGTCCAATGAGCAGTTGATCCGTCGCATGCTCAACAGATCAAAGTAACACAGCTTGGCTGAAAATACATTTCAGCCACCTATTTCTTATGTTCCAAGGGTACCAAGCTGCTCGCGACGCCCCTGCTCCAGCACTTCCTGATTGATTTACATTTACAGCGTGCGTAGTACATAAAGCCCACCACTAGTACTCACAAAACACAACCGACACCCACCTTTTGGACTCTAGCCGCCGTGCTGTGTTACTTACGACGCCCCCCGCTGCAGCACTGCCTGACTGGCCCTTGTGGCCAATGATGCGGTCGGCCTCTGTGAATAAACATAATGAGCCTAAAGATGAGCACATTGCAGGATTACTTAGCGCATGCGTGCGTGAGTGTGCGCATGCGTGTGTATTTGTTTGTGTGTCTGTGTCTGTGTGTGTGTGTGTGTGCGTGTGTGTGTGAGTGTGTGAGTGCGTGCACGCACATCTGACAAAACTACGAAAAAAAGAGAAGGGTCGTGGAAAGTCGTGGTGCTCAGCAAGCAATGGGGAAACCGAAGCCATCGAAGGCAGCCAAAAGGAGGCCAAAGTGACCCTAGTACAGAGGGAAATGCACGCCATTATTTGCTGTATAAATTCGCACGATTTTGCGTCACGAAGTCACTGCACAGTGACTAGGCTGCTCCTCCTACACTGCTGCACACAGCCAGCCTCGACTTGCATACGTAGGGTTGGCCATAACTACAAATATAAACCATACATGACCGTATGTTTGGTGTTTCCCCTGCCAAAAATACCGTATATACACTGAATACATATGGTTCTGGCCAACCCTATGCAAACACCGCACGCAGCACACACTGCTGCATAGACCTGCCTACACTCCAACATCGCCCCGCACAGCCTTGCCTACACACTCTTACATCAACACACAGCCCTGCTCACGCTCCTACATCACCACACAGCCCTGCCTACACACTCCTAAATCACCACATTACCCTGCACCTACATCACCACAAAGCCCTGCCGACACACTCTTACATCACTCCACACATCACTGCTCATGCTCTTACACCACTCCACACGGCTTTGCTCTGCTGTATGATTGCGTTCCATCCTCGTTAAAGCAGAAAAGATGAAAGCAGCTAGGTTTCCTTCCCTTTCCTCAATTGACGAAGGAAGGTGCGGTGTTGATGCTAGCGATTCTTTAGTTTGCCTGCACACGAGCGCATCT
>Ga0307947_1004219_pt1 | contig 11387 bp, 15 predicted proteins | sample OrgLakmetagen232_FD_201840 | JGI IMG/M metagenome (GOLD analysis project Ga0307947, IMG submission 201840) | Saline water microbial communities from Organic Lake, Antarctica - #232 | ecosystem: Environmental > Aquatic > Non-marine Saline and Alkaline > Saline | place: Antarctica: Organic Lake...
CGTGTGGGAGTGGGTGTGGGAATGGGTGGTTGTGGGTGTGGGTGTGGGAATGGGTGGTTGTGGGTGTGGGTGTGGGTGTGGGTGTGGGTGTGGGTGTGGGAGTGGGTGTGGGTGTGGGTGTGGGTGTGGGTGTGGGTGTGGGTGTTGGGTGTTTTTTGGTGTTAGATTGGGAGTGGTGTGTTTGTTTGATTCCAAATTGTCTCGATATCTGAACCTGGTGCAAAGAGATAACCTTTATTTGATCAAGTTGGATCAGTGGCCATGAACAACAAAAAAGTGCTCTTGTACGAAGTGGGAGTGCTCCAAGCTCAAACACAGCTCACTTGTAGGGTTGGCCAGAACCGTATATACACACCGTATATAAATGTATGCATGGTGATTTCCCTGCCAAATATACCGTATATACACCGTATATATATGGTTCTGGCCAACCCTACTCACACATGTTTATAAATGCAGCTCTCACATACCTCTCACGTGCATCTTGCGTAGCTAATGTGCAGGGTTGGCCAAAACCACACATACGTACGTATGTACGATGTAAATACGGTATTTTTAGCAGGGAAATCACCAGGAATTCGGTCATATACGGTGTGTATATACGGTTCTAGCCAACCCTACTCATGTTTCGTGTTGGATGTAGCTCTCAAATACCGCGCACACATTGCTCATATGGCAGTTCTACTCTTAAGTCGTATCCTAAGGGGAAGATGTTTCGTTTCAAACTTCTACCAATGTCTGCCCTCTTTGGTGCGACGTGTTCACAGACTTGAGCAGCATTCACGACCAGATTGAGATGCTTGATGATTCATTTGATGGTTCACTTGATGATTCACTTGATGATTCACTTGATGATTCACAGGACTTGAGCAGCATGCACGACCAGATCAAGATGCTTGATGATTCACTTGATGATTCACTCGATGATTCACTTGATGGTTCACTTGGTGATTCACAGGACTTAAGCAGCATGCACGACCAGATCGAGATGCTTGATGATTCACTTGATGGTTTACTTGATGATTCACTTGATGATCCACTTGATGATTGAAAGGAATTGAGCAGCATGCACGACCAGATCAAGATGCTTGATGATTCACTTGATGATTCACTTGATGATTCACTCGACTTAAGCAGCACGCACGATCAGATCGAGATGCTTGATGATTCACTTGATGGTTCACTTGATGATTCACTTGATGATCCACTTGATGATTCACAGGAATTGAGCAGCATGCACGACCAGATCGAGATGCTGAAAGAGCTGTACGAGGATGAGCGGGCGTTCCATATGGAGGTGAGGGCTGATTGCATCATGTGGAGGTGGGGGCTGATTGCGTCATATGGAGGTGGGGGCTGATTGCGTCATATGGAGGTGAGGGCTGATTACTTAATATGGAGGTGGGGACTGATTACTTCATATGGAGGTGAGGGCTGATTGCATCAAATGGAGGTGAGGGCTGATTACATCATATGCCTGTGGCAATGTGTGTGAGCAGTGTGTCGTGTGTGGGTTCAAGGTTTGAGGATGAGCGGACGTTTCTTATGGAGGTGAGGGCTGATTACATCACATGCCTGTGGCAATGTGCGTGAGCAGTGTGTCTTGTGTGGGTTCAAGGTTTGAGGATGAGCGGGCATTTCATATGGAGGCTGAGCGGGCATTTCATATGGAGGGGAGGGATGATTACATCATATGCCTGTGGCAATGTGTGTGAGCAGTGTGTCTTGTGTGGCTTTAAGGTATGAGGAAAAGTGGTCTTTTTGTGTGGAGGTGTTGGTTATATCTCGTGCCTTGGCAATGCATGTGAGCGGTGTGTCTTGTGTGGGTTTGGGGTATGGGGAAAAATGGTCTTTTTGTGTGGAGGTGTTGGTTATATCTCGTGCCTTGGCAATGCATGCGAGCGGTGTGTCTTGTGTGGGTTTGGGGTATGGGGAAAAGTGGTCTTTTTGTGTGGAGGTGTTGGTTATATCTCGTGCCTTGGCAATGCATGTGAGCAGTGTGTCTTGTGTGGGTTTGGGGTATGGGGAAAAGTGGTCTTTTTGTGTGGAGGTGTGGTTATATCTCGTGCCTGTGGCAATGTGTGTGAGCAGTGTGTCTTGTGTGGGTTTGAGGTATGTGTGAGGGCGAGTGGTCTTCCTTATATGTGGCGAGTGTGAATATCGACGCACTGCTGTAGCAATTTGTGCAAGCAGCATGTTCTGCGTGGGTTTGCCATGCAATGCGTGCAAGCAGCATGTGCTGTGTGGGTTTGCCGTGCAATGCGTGCAAGCAGCATGTTCTGCGTGGGTTTGCCATGCAATGCGTGCAAGCAGCATGTGCTGTGTGGGTTTGCCGTGCAATGCGTGCAAGCAGCATGTTCTGTGTGGGTTTGCCATGCAATGCGTGCAAGCAGCATGTGCTGTGTGGGTTTGCCGTGCAATGCGTGCAAGCAGCATGTTCTGTGTGGGTTTGCCGTGCAGCCGTGCAATGCGTGCAAGCAGCATGTGCTGTGTGGGTTTGCCGTGCAGCCGTGCAATGCGTGCAAGCAGCATGTTCTGCATGGGTTTGCCGTGCAATGCGTGCAAGCAGCATGTTCTGTGTGGGTTTGCCGTGCGGATTGCTGCAACGCGGTCATGTGTGAGCAGTTTGTTCTGTTTGGGCTTTTATGTGAGAGCAAGTGTGTTCTGCCTGGGTTATCTTGTGTTCTACGTGGGTTATCTTGTGAGAACAAGCGTGTTCTGAGTGGGTTACCTTGTGTGAGCAGCGTGTTCTGCGTGGGTCATCTTGTGAGAGCAAGCCGTCCTTTTCGATTAAGGTTGGTGTAAAAGAGGGCGGTTTGGGTTGCTGCAGCACTGTCAGTCAGCTGTGTGTTAGCAGGGTGGCCTGCATGCATTTTTTCTGTTTGAAGTCAAGCAGGTATTTCTAGGTTTGGCCAGAACCGTTCATATGCACGGTATATGGTCAAATATTTGGTGGTTTCCCTGCCAAAGATGCTGCGTATACACAGCATACATGCGGCTCTGGCTAACCCTAGTCCCTTCATGTATAATTTCATTTTAAAAGAACAGCTAAGAACCTTTCTTCTCGGTGATCCTATTTTTGATGAAGGAATATAGGAATTGGAGGTCCACTTCACTGCTGTCGGTGTGTCGTGCATCTGCAGGGTTTTTCGAACAACAAGAGGTGCAGCGCTTGCCATTGTCTGGGGTGTTTGTCAGTCTCTTTTTTCTGTTTTGACATTGCAGTGCAAGAAGCAGCTTGTGGCCGTGCAGCAATAGCGTTTGTCAATTCCTTTTTTTAAATGTTTGGACATTGCAGTGCAAGAAGCAGCTTGTGGCCGTGCAGCAAGAGCGTCCATCAATTCCTTTTTTATGTTTGGACATTGCAGTGCAAGAAGCAGCTTGTGGCCGCGCAGCAAGAGCGTCTGTCAATTCCTTTTTACGTCTTTAATCATTGCAGTGCAAGAAGCAGCTCGTAGCCGCGCAGCAAGGAAACAAGCTGCGTGCCGTGCAAGGAGAGGAGGCAGGCGATGGGGCCAATGAGTTAGAGTGTGTGCGTGCGCAGGTAAATTGTGTGCATGTAGGTTGTGGCCATGTAAGTTGTCGCCAGGGGAAGGATGAACGGTTCTCATTGTTTGCTCTCCTTCTGTGTGTATATTTTATTTATTTGTGTGTGTGCGTGTAGGCATGTGCTTGCATGAGTAATTGCATACATTTGTGTGTGTCTGTCTGTGTGTGTACGTGTGTGTGTGTGTGTATACATGTGTGTGTGTGTGTGCAGGTCGTTAGAGTCGACACCCTGTAAGAATTTGCTCTTTCTGAGTTGCAGGCGGCTCCTGCATAAACTTTGTTTCCATTTACACACAACACACACACACACCTCACCACACGCACGCGCACACACACACCGTTTCCATCTTTCCAGACCGTAGTGCATAATTTCCTTGCAGCACGCAGAGGCCGGGGGCACTCACAATTAAAGAGCCCTTCCTATCACTCGTGCCACTGAACCGTGCATTGCATTTTCTTGGAGTTAGGCAGAACCTTACATATACACCGTATATGACACTATACCTGTTCTATGATTCCCCTGCCAAAAATACCGTATACCGTAGGTTCACGACCACTTCGGGACCACACTTTCAAATAATTAATAAAATTTTCGATTTCAGTTCGTGAGTGGGTCTGGGGAATAATTTTTTGGTTCGAGGGCACTTCGGGAGGGCCCTGTCGGGAATTCAATTTTGAGTTCGAGATCCCCCTGTGAAATCTGCCTGTGCACTGCTACTGCTGTTTGTTGAAGAGGCTGAAGCTGTGGCTGTGGCTGAGGCTGGGGACAGGGGCTTCAAGAACCCGGCCAGGGGGTTCACACTGGCGCGCTTGGAGCTCATTTCGTTATCACCCTCAAAATCACTATAATTAATTTTTCACTTCGAAATCAGTTCGGAGAGGCCTCCATGAATTAATAAAAATTTTCGTTTTCTGGCCAAATAATTAATCCCGAAGTGATCGTGAACCTACGGTATACACCATTTATATATATGTTAATATATGTATGGTTCTGGTCAACCCTAAATTTCCTGCATCACTCTCCACTTTAAAAGCAAATGCTGTTTTGAGAGCCCTTGCTGTACTCTGTGCTACTTACTCATGCCATTGAGCTGTGCATGGTTGCCTCTGCAGCTTGCTAGGGCCCAAGCGGCGCTCATTTGTTCAAGAGCCCTTGCTCTCACTCTTACTCACGCCATTGAGCTATGCACCGTTTCCTCTGCAGCTTGCTAAGGCCCAAGCGGCGCTCATTTTTTCAAGAGCTTTTGCTCTTTCTCATACTCACTCACGCCATTGAGCTATGCACCGTTTCCTCTGCAGCTTGCTAAGGCCCAAGCGGCGCTCAATAGTTCAAGAGCCCTTGCTCTCACTCTTACTCATACCATTGAGCTGTGCACCATTTCCTCTGCAGCTTGCTAAGGCCCAAGCGGCGCTCATTTTTTCAAGAGCCCTTGCTCTTTCTCTTACTCACTCACGCCATTGAGCTATACACCGCTTCCTCTGCAGCTTGCTAAGGCCCAGGCAGCGCTCGCGCAGCGTGAGTCTGCCCCTTCTGCCCATTCCGAGTCCGCCTTGTCACCCACATTGGTGACCATGCTGCAGCAGCAAGTCACAGCCGCTCAGCAAGAGCTGGCGGCGGTGCAGGTGCGTGTGTCTGTGTGTGTGTGTGTGTGTGTGTGTGTGTGTGTGTGTATCCTCACAATGCTTGGCTCTTGCTAATTTTTGAACTTGTCGTCGTCAAGATTATAGATGTCTCTCTTTCACAGCCTCTTCCAAAATTGCTCCTCCTTTCAACTTTCTCTGCCTTCATGGTCCGTCCTCTCATTCATGTGTCGAATCTGCAGTCTGCACTGGCCAGCCGTGAGGCCCAGCTGTCACAGGCTCATCAACAGCTGTCGGCGTGTCAAACCCAGCTGTCGCAAGCACAAGAACAGCTGTCAGCACGTGAATCCCAGCTGTCGCAAGCACAAGAGCAGCTGTCAGCACATGAAACCCAGCTGGCACAGACACAGGAGCTGCTGTTAGGACGTGGGCCTGAGGTGGCACAGGCACAGGCTGAGCTATCAAGCTTGCGTGAGGAGCTGGGACATGTGCGAGCTGAGCTGTCGCAGCGGGAGGGGGAGCTGTCGCACGTGCAAGCTGAGCTGTCGCAGCGGGAGGGGGAGCTGTCGCACGTGCGAGCTGAGCTGTCGCACGTGCAGGGGGAGCTGACAGGCGCGCCTGCTGTGATGGCAGAAGTAAGTGGAGGGAGAAAGGGAGGGAGTGTGTGTATAGTGTAGAGGGAGAAAGGGAGGAGTGTGTTTAGGCTTGTGTGTGTGTTTGTGTGTGTGTGTGTGTGTGTGAATGCTTGTACTGGCATGCAAGGCGTGATGTACGTTTGTGCAATAGGGCTTGGTGCGCAAGTAGCTGATGAGAAGGTGCATATACATAACTAGGGTTGGGCAGAACCATATATATATTTACCGTACATGGCCGTATATTTGGTGATTCCCCTGCCAAAAATGCCATGTATGTTCCGCAACACAAGTTGTGGAGTCCCTCTTTTTTCTGTGTAGGTGCTCCTTTGTTTTTGTTTTGTTCACGCACGTGCTTGAACTCTATATGCCAGGACAAGGGTGTAGCAAACAGGTTGTGGGGCCACTCTTTTTTCTTGTAGGTACTCCTTTTGTTTTTTTTATTGTTCACGCACGTGCTTGAACTCTATCTGCCAGGACGGAGGTGTAGCAAACAGGTTGTGGGGTCACTCTTTTTTTTTATAGAATCCCGTTCAATTTTGTCCTCGCACGTGCCTAAACACCATCTGGATGGACAGAAGTGCAGCACATACGCCACCCACTAAAGCCGCCTATGGAAGGAAGGAAGGAAAAGTAAAAAGTAGGGTTGGTTAGGACCGTATATGTTCACCATATATGACCGTATGTATAGTAATGTCCCTGCGAAAAGTACCGTATATACACTGTATATCCGTATGTATGGTTCTGGCCAACCCTGGCATGGTCGCACTGTCAAGTGCGTGCGCATCATCGCATCATCACATTGCCAATATGCTCGTGCGTGTACCTTGGCCCACACACACACACACACACACACACACATACACACACACAGGCGTGCAAGCGTGAGCGTGAGAGCGCTGAGGAGGCCGCACGTGCCCAGCTTGAAGTTCTGGAATCAAAGCTTGCTGCACACACACAGGTGCGTGTGCTCACGCAATGTCGGATTGGGACGCCATCATTGGATTGGGCCACCATCATTGGATTGGGCCACCATCATTGGATTGGGCCACCATCATTGGATTGGGCCACCATCATTGGATTGGGCCACCATCATTGGATTGGGCCACCATCGTTGGATTGGGCCACCATCATTGGATTGGGCCACCATCATTGGATTGGGCCAGCATCATTGGATTGGGCCACCATGGTTGGATTGGGCCACCATGGTTGGATTGGGCCACCATCGTTGGATTGGACCACCATCATTGGATTGGGCCACCATTGTTGGATTGGGCCACCATCATTGGATTGGGCCACCATTGTTGGATTGGGCCACCATCATTGGATTGGGCCACCATTGTTAAATTGGGCCACCATCATTGGATTGGGCCACCATCATTGGATTGGGCCACCGTCTTTGGATTGGGCCACCATCACTGGATTGGGCCACCATCGTTGGATTGGGCCACCATCGTCGAGAGCACGTTTTCAACACACCTAACACCACCCACAAGTTGCAGTGAGGGTGACGCTAAGGACCCATAACTCGTTAGTTTTGCACAAAGCTGCAGCGAGGAGGGGCTATTTAAGCACCGCCCACTTCTTATCGCATTCATGACTACTGCAGGAACTGATTTCCTTGTATGAATTGTAGCATGCACACAATTGTTAAAGCCCCTTGCACACGTATCATGGTTTTTGTAGGAGCTGACTGCACAGCTGCGACAGGCGCAGCAGGATGCAAGAGAGGTGCAGCAAGCACACGACTTTGGTGCACACGTCTTACAAGGAGTGCAGGGGCTAACTGCTTTTCCGTAATCAGACATTGCCATTGCAGACAATGCAGACCTCGCAAGCACACATTCCAGGAGCTCCCTGCACACTGATAACGATTGTTGCAATAGCCTCCCTGCACACTAATCACGATTGTTGCAGGAGCTGACTGCACACTGATCACGATTGTTGCAGGAGCTGACTGCACACTGATCACGATTGTTGCAGGAACTGAGTGCACACTGATAACAATTGTTGCAGGAACTGACTGCACACTGATAATGATTGTTGCAGGTACTGACTGCACACTGATAACGATTGTTGCAGGAGCTCCCTGCACACTGATCACGATTGTTGTAGGAGCTGACTGTACACTGATCACGATTGTTGCAGGAGCTCCCTGCACACTGATCACGATCGTTGCAGGAATTGACTGCACACTGATCACGATTGTTGCAGGAACTGACTGCACACTGATCACGAGTGGTGCAGGAGCTGACTGCACACTGATCACGATTGTGCAGGAACTGACTGCACACTGATCACAATCGTTGCAGGAGCTGACTGCACACTGATCACGATTGTTGCAGGATCTGACTGCACACTGATCACGATTGTTGCAAGAGCTGACTGCACACTGATCACGATTGTTGCAAGAGCTGACTGCACACTGATCACGATTGTTGCAGGAACTGACTGCACAGCTTCAACAGGCGCAGCAGGATGCAAGCGAGGTGCAGCACGCTCACCACGAGTTGCACGAGATGCACGGTCAGCTACGCCAAGCCCATGACCAGTTACTGCACACACACACACAGCAGCAGCAAGAGTGTGAGGGCCTGAAACAGCAGGTTGAAGAACTAGAGCATGAGTGCGCACAGCTAGGCAGGCGGCAGCAGCAAGAGCAGCAACAAGAGCAGCAGCAGCAGCAGCAGTTAGGGGATTTATCGCGGCAGTGTGAGGTTCTGAAGCGGGAGTGTGCGCAATTACGTGAACAACAGTATGTTGGGAGGGGGGGGGAAGAAGAATCTGGGCAGCAGGGTGAGCCTGAAGGAGGGTGGGCTGCAGCTCACGCACAGTTGTGTGCTGACTTGGAGGCTCAGCAGGTGTGTGGGTGTGTGGGTGTTTCAGCGTGTCTCTGTGTGTTTGTGTGTGTGTACGGGTGTGCAAGGTCAGCGTGTAAAGAAATGTGTTGTGTGTGTTGGTTGTGCAGGTATGCTGTATGTGTGTCAGGGTAATAGTGAGTGCTAGTTGTGGGGGTGGGGGTGGGGGTGGGGGTGGGGGGGTGTGTGGGTGTCTCTGTGTGTTTATGTGTTTACAGGACCAAGCACTGCAGCACTATTAAGCGCGTCCCATCAACTTGCGACACTACAATCCCTCGTTTACAAACACTCATCTCACAGGATTAAGCAGCAGCACTAAAGCAGCAACTGCAAGCTCATCGCACCAATTTGCCTTATGTCTTTCCTCTTTTGCACATCACGACTCATACAGTCGAGCAGCAGATCTGAAGCAGCGGCTGCATCAGATCATGGCAGATCTTGTGTCACTGCTCTTACACATACACACAACTCACGGGGCTGAGCAGCAGCTCTGAAGCAGCAGCTGCATCAGATCATGGCAGATCTTGTGTCACTGCTCTTATGCATACACACGACTCATACAGCCTAGCAGCAGCTCTGCAGCAGCAGCTGCATCAGATCATGGCAGATCTTGTGTCACTGCTCTTATACATACACACAACTCACAGGGCCAAGCAGCAGCTCTGCAGCAGCAGCTGCATCAGATCATGGCAGATATTGTGTCACTGCTCTTTGACATACACACGACTCACAGGGCCAAGCAGCAGCTCTGCAGCAACAGCTGCATCAGATCATGGCAGATCTTGTGTCACTGCTCTTATACATACACACAACTCACAGGGCCAAGCAGCAGCTGCATCAGATCATGGCAGATATTGTGTCACTGTTCTTATACATACACACAACTCACAGGGCCAAGCAGCAGCTCTGCAGCAGCAGCTGCATCAGATCATGGCAGAACGAGACGCATTGACTCAAGCCCAAGATGATGCTATGAGCAGCAGAGATGGGTTCTGGAAGGGGGAGCTGGCTGCGCGGGTGTGTGCGCTTGTGTGTGTGTGCACGTGTGCTTGTGCGTGTGTGTGCGTTTGTGTGCGTTTGTGCGTGTGTGTGTGTGCATGTGTGTGCGTGTGCGTGTGTGCGTGCGTGTGTGTGAGAGTGTGTGTGCATGTGTGTGCGTGTGTGTGTATGGTTGATTGAGGAGTACATGTTGGAAGGAGGGGAATAATCTATAGTGAAGGGTGTAATGCAACGAACGGTGGGTGGTAATCAAGGGATTGCTGAATGGGCTGTAGAGAGAAGGGGATTGGCAGCTAGGGTGCTTGTGTCTGGCAGTTTGGATGCAGGTAGCCACTAATCTACGTATTTTTTGCATGCACAAACCTACGTATTTTTGCAGGTAGCCACAAATCTACGTATTTTTGTGTCTGGCAGTTTGGATGCAGGCAGCCACAAATCTACGTATTTTTGCAAGTAGCCACGAATCTACGTATTTTATGCATGCACAAATCTACGTATTTTTGCAGGTAGCCACAAATCTACGTATTTTCTGCATGCACAAATCTACGTATTTTTGCAGGTCCACATTCACGTATTTTTGCATTTGGCAGTGGATGCAGGTAGCCACAAATCTACGTATTTTTTGCATGCACAAACCTACGTATTTCTTGCATGTCCAAAGCTACGTATTTTGGCATGTCGCACATCCAGCAGACCTCTCACACGCCCAGCCTGCCATGCCGCCTCTGTTACTGCCGCATCTGCATGATGACGTCATTTCCACACAACCACAAGCCTGCGTACTTGCCGCATGTTCCGCAGTCTTACAAGCTCAGCCCGCCACGCCGCTGCCACCAGCACTGCAATATCTGCATAAGCATTAAAAGCCATTCTTTTTCTTATTCCTTGCATGTTGCGCAGTCAGCAGACCCTCCCAAGCCGCGTCTGCATGAGCACGTCGTTTTCACACAACCACAAGCCTGCGTATTTTTCGCATGTTCCGCAGTCTTACAAGCTCAGCCCGCCATGCCGCCGCCACCAGCACTGCAATATCTGCACAAGGATGACATGCCATTCTCTTTTATTGCTTTGCTTGTTGCGCAGTCAGCAGACCCTCCCAAGCTTAGTGTCATGCCGCTACCATTGCTGCGGCGCTCGAGCAGGAACGCACGACTGCACAGTGCACGCACACACACACACACTTACACACACACACACATACACATACACACATGCTGCGCAGTCAGCAGACCTCTCCCAAGCCCAGCGCCATGCCGCTACCGTTGCTACAGCGCTCGAGCAGGAACGCACGACTGCACAGTGCGCGCGCAAACACACACACACACACACACATACACATACACACATGCTGCGCAGTCAGCAGACTTCTCCCAAGCCTAGTGCCATGCCGCTACCATTGCTGCGGCGCTGGAGCAGGAACGCACGACTGCTCAGTGCGCGCACACACACACACACACACACACATGCTGCGCAGTCAGCAGACCTCTCCCAAGCCCAGCGCCATGTCGCTACCATTGCTGCGGCGCTCGAGCAAGAACGCATGACTGCTCAGTGCGCGCACACTGCTGCTGAGGGGCTGCGTGCGCAGCTGAGGCAGACGCAGCAGCAGCTGAGCACACAGGTGTGTGCATTTCACAGAAGTGGGCGTACTGGCTCATAGGTGCAGCACAAACTGGGAGTGTATGAATGTGCAGAGCATGTGTACATTATGTTACGCGGCTGAGTGCAGCTGAGGCAGACGCAGCAGCAGCTGAGCACACAGGTGCGT
>Ga0307947_1004220_pt1 | contig 11384 bp, 18 predicted proteins | sample OrgLakmetagen232_FD_201840 | JGI IMG/M metagenome (GOLD analysis project Ga0307947, IMG submission 201840) | Saline water microbial communities from Organic Lake, Antarctica - #232 | ecosystem: Environmental > Aquatic > Non-marine Saline and Alkaline > Saline | place: Antarctica: Organic Lake...
ATGGCTGGCCCCCATTGCCCGCGCAATCCGAATGAACCGCATAGACAAGCCGCTCCTGCACTCTGGGGGCCACGTGCGCGATCAGGGGAGGGGCTACCTGCCCGTGCAACGCATCGAAGGACTAAGAACATGACCGAAGCTGAAAAACAACTTGTGCAGGCTCTTGGGGAGGCGTGGAACGCTTTTCTGGCACTGCCCGTGGAACACCAGAATGATCAAGTAGAGTTTATGTGGCACCTCCACGCTCTGCAAAACCAAGTCATGGCCCGACCGGCACGCCGCGCCCTGTATGCGACCCTTGAGAGAAGCCCGTGACAGGGACGGTCATAGACGGCTGGGAGGGGCATACCGTGTTCGTCCGGGCATCGACCCCCACGCGGACCCGCAACGCGCAACTGCGCCGCGCCAAGCCACCTGTGGAGCGCCCCGCGTCCCTCTACATCGTGGTCTTCCGGGTCACTTTGAAAGGGGCGCACTGGTCCACGGCGGAACACTTCATCGCGCCGATCATCGCTGAGAACAAAGACGCGCTGTCTGCCCTGTTCAACATCGCCGGGGGCTTCGACCTCCTGTTCGACTACCGGCCAGAATTCCGGGACTGCCATCGGTGGAAGGTATCCGCCGCCTATGAGAACGCCCGCGTCTGGGCACGCAAAGAAAGGACACGTCGCAATGAAGAACGCTGTCAAAACCCTTGAGGGTATGGAGCGCATATCAAAGGCCCGTCAGGAGCGGGACCGCATGAACCTTCAAGACCTCACCACCGCTGCCGCCAAGGGTATGACGCCCCCTACGGTCGGTGACAGTGGTGTCTATGAGCCACCGGGGCAATCACCTGTCACGTTCCAAGTTCTGGCCGTGAGGGGTATGATCTGCAAATGCCGGTATCTGTGGCAAGAGGAATGGGACGACCCTTCATGTTTCATCTGGGGGTTTATGAACGAGGCCGAACATACCAAGTTCCATGTGTGGCCGGGGCATCCTGATTGGGGCGTGTGAATGACCGGCTCTCTTACCTGCGCTCTGTGCGCAATGACCCCGCGCCCGGAGGGGGAAACCTGCTCTGTGTGCAAGCGCACTCAGGCGGAAAAGCCGCCCGCTGATCTGGAAGCCGACGCCCGGTTCAGGGCAATGGATGCAGAGGTCATGCGCAAGCGCCGGGGCGTGTGAACGTAGGTTCACGAAAACCATGGAATAGCGGGGGGCAATATGCCCCCTTTTTTGTGCGCTCTTGTCAGTGAACTCGCGGGAAGGTATCGTGCCTCAAAGATGGAGGCACCCATGGCTGATCTGGCAACCCAACTCGAAACCCTGCAATCGGCCTTGGCCGGGGTGCTGGATGAAATCCGCAAGCAAGAGGACGCCGAGGACCGGGCCATGTTCCGCAAGTTCGATATGGACAAGCGGCTGGTCTACGCGGAAGTCTACCTCCCCGATGTAGAGGACGCGCACGGGCACAGCATGACCGCCGTGGAAATTGAGAAGATGGCCCATGGCTTCATGAAGAACCGGCGCACAACCTCCATAGACCTGAACCACGACAACGAGACGGACTACGGCTGCTACATGGCCGAGAGTTTCATCGCGCGGGCTGGTGACCCGGACTATGCGCCGGGCGCGTGGGTGGGCGTAGTCAAGGTAGAAAACGATGAAGTTTGGCGGCAAATCAAAGACGGCGAAATCACCGGCTTCTCCTTCGAGGGCATGGGCTACGTTGTCGAGGAATAATCGCCTTGACCCGTGAACGCACGTTCACTATCATCTGCGCATCCCGACGAGGAAGGAAGCCTCTGTCACTTGCGCTACATCAAACGCATCGAATGACGGAAGGCTCCAATGGCCCATCACGAGAAAGATAAGAAAAAGAAGGTCCGCCGTCTGGTGGACGTGGACGTTTCTCACGTCTCGCTCGTGGACCGCCCTGCAAACCGCACCCCCTTCAAGTTCGTAAAGCGTGACGGGACCGAAACCAAGAAAGGCGAATTTCCCATGAACCACACTCTTTTGAAAATGTTTGGCTCGCGTGCACCGGCTGTCACTTCCGTGATTGCTGACACCCGGCCCAAGGCCGAGGCGGTGGCCAAGATGCTGCTCGAAGGCACCAAGGCGGACGTGACCGAACACGCGGGTCTGTTCGTTGTCCGCAACAGCGACACCAAGGCATCCGCCGACGAGCAGGTGGTCCACCTTGGCAAGCGCGCGGGCGTTGCCTACACCGTCGCCAACTTGCAAAAGGAACTGTCGCTCTATGACGCTACCTCCACGGACTTTGACGACACGCTCAAGGCCGAGGGTTTCGTGCCCGGCATGATGGTCGGCATGGACGTGCTGCACACCACGATCTTCAACATCGCCATGGCTGAGGAAACCAACTCCCCGGAAGCCTTCGGCAAGGCTGTGGACTCTGCGGTGGACGGCTTCAAGAAATACATGGGCGACCTGATCGGCGCGCTGCCCGAGAAGGCGTTCAAGTTCGAGAAGGCGCTGGCGGCTGCGACGCCCCAAGGCACCACGGCGCTGCACTTCACCCCCGAGGGTTTCTCTGCTGAGGTCCATGACGCCGTGTTCGGCGGCGAGGCCCCCAACCCTTCGGCGGACATGAAGGACAGCGACGAGGACAAGGCCAAGGACGCCGCGCCTGCCCCTGCCACCCCGGAAGCACCGAAGGCCACTGACGCACCTTCTCCGGCGGCTGAGGCACCCAAGGACGCCGCCCCGGCTGCTGACCCCGCTCCGGCGGCTGACGCGGCCCCGGCCAAGCCCGACAATCTGGAAGAACTCCCCGCCGGGACGCCTGAGACGAAAGGCGCTTCGACCGAGGAAATCGCATCCGCTGTGATCGACGCCGTGACCAAGAGCCTCGGAACTCAGATTGCAACCGCCATGAAGCCTCTGGCTGACCGGCTGGATGCGCAGGATGCCACGGTCGGGAGACTGACCAAGGCTGTCGGTGGTCAGGTGGCGACCACTCCCGATGCTGACGACGACAACGTGGTTCAGATCAGCAAAGGTGAAGCACCGGCGACCGGGGGTGGCGCTCCGCCGCTCATGGACACCGCCTACACGAAACGGGGCTGAGGCCCAACCCTACAGGCCGCAACACAAGGAAAGGGCCAATCCCATGAATAACCGTGAACTTCTCCGCAAGGCAGACATCGCACTGAGCGATCTGACCTCCAACGGGGGCCTCCTGACCGCCGAGCAGGGGAACGCCTTCATCCGCAAGCTGATCTTGCAACCGACGATGATGGCCGTGATCCGCATGGTGGAAATGAATGCTCCCCAGCGGAACATCAACAAAATACAGTTTGGCACCCGTATCCTCCGGGCCGGGACATCGGCAACGGCGCTCGGTTCGACCGACCGCTCCAAGCCGACCACCAGCCAAGTCCAACTGAACACCGACGAGGTCGTGGCCGAAGTCCGCCTGCCCTATGACGTGATTGAGGACAACATCGAGCGCGGCAACATCGGCCTGAACTCCGATGGCTCCGGCGGCGCGGGCGCTCCGGCATCCGGCGGGTTCGTTGATACCATCCAGACCCTGATGGTCGAGGCCGCATCCCGCGACCTTGAGGAACTGTCGATCCAAGGTGACAGCGCCTCCACCGACGACTATCTGGCACTTGAAGATGGCTATATCAGCGACCTGACATCGAACGGCAACGTGGTGAACGTCCTTGGCGGCACCGTGGCGCGGTCCATGTTCAAGTCGGGCCTGCAATCGCTGCCCCCGCAGTATCACCGTGACCGTGCGTCCATGCGGAACTTCCTGTCCGTGGACAACGAAATCGAATACCGCGATACGCTGGCGGCACGTTCCACCGGGCTGGGCGACAACACCATCACGGGCTTCAACCCCGTGTTCGGTTTCGGCGTCCCTGTCCAGCCGGTCCACCTGATGCCTAACGACCACGGCATCCTGACCAACCCGCTGAACCTCGTCATGGGCATTCAGCGCCAGATCACTCTGGAATACGACAAGGACATCAGCGCCCGCGTATACAAGATGGTGCTGTCCGCCCGTGTCGCCGTGGTGGTCGAGGAGCCGGAAGCCGCTGTCGTCTACAACAACATCGGCGGCATCAACACCTGATCGGGTCCGTCCTGTGGGGAGGGCGGACTTGTTCCTCCCAAGGGCAATGAAGGGGGTGGGCTTAACGGCCTGCCCCCTTTTTTCATAAAGGAAAAACCATGCCGTTAATCCCACCCTATTCCTATGACATGAAGGTGCAGGTAGTCCGGGCGCACCATGCCAGATAAAGAAATGATCCGACGATGAAATAAGTGGTTGACGAACGCAATCGGGGCGGTTATCTATAGTTACACCAGCGGGACACACCGACCCGCGACAAACCTTGGAGACTGACAATGACCACCCTGAACAACACCCCCGCACCGACCCAGAATGAAGCCCTGATCCTTGGCCTGCTGGCCGAAGGCACCGCCACCGTGGCGGGCATGGTGGCCGAGACCGGCAAGACCGCCGCCGCCATCCGCTCGGTTCTTAACCGCATGACGCACAAGGGCCTGATCATGGGCGGCTCCACTGCCCCCGCTCTGCCCGCCGCCCCCAAGCCCGCGTTCCCGGCCCCCATCATCAATGTGCGTCACCAGAACAAAGAATGGCTGGTAGCCGTTGAAGGCGCGGTGTTCACCGGCACCATCGCCCGCACTCGCCCCGAGGCGCTGGAACTGGCGGTCAGCAAGGCCCGCAATCTGAACCTTGGCCACTTCACCCTCGTGAACAAGCTGGGCCGCACGGTCAGCTACACCATCAAGGGCGGCAAGGCTGTGAAAGGGGCGGTCGCATAAGCGGCACCTCCTACCCCCCGGCCCCTGCCCCGCCCTCGTGCGGGGTTTCGGGGTGCCAGCATCTGAAAGGAACCACGCTATGTCTACCTTCGCCACCCGCGCGGCCTTTGCCGCGTCCTCACTCGAACGCACCGAAGGCAACCTCCACGAGTTCGGAGAAGGCTGGGTCGCGGGCCTGAACGCATGGCCTGATGATCCCACGCACTCCGACGCATGGAAGGTGGGTCGTCGTGCCGGGCAGGTCTACAGCGGCGCAGTCCCTGCATTGGAGACAAGGTAATGAACAGCACAACCCCCATCACCCTCCTGCTCGCCGTTGTCGTCGGCTTCTTGGCTTTATTCTGGTATCAGAACCAGACCGACCGCGCCGCCGCCCGCACGGCGATCATTCAGCACGATCTGAAAATCGCACAAGAAGAAATGCAGCGCGCCTTGATCTGGTTCGAGAACACCACGGGACCGAAGCGATGAGCAAGATTGCATCCCACCTGTTCACCAATGGCGAGCATGAAAGCCCCATCCTTATGACGCAGACGGGCTATAGCCTGAGACTTACCACGGTGGCCGACAAAGACCCTTCTCCGGTCAAGACCACCGCCTACACCTTCGACACTCCGATAGCCGCCTACGCCGCGTTTCTGACGATGCAGGACTTCGGCAATCGCCACACCATGCCGGTAGCCACTTTCCGCGATCAGGTGGTGGAGGCTCTGGGCGGGACGCTCAAAGAATAGCCGGGGGTGGTGCCCCGAGGAAGGCCAATAGGCTGACCAGCCCCCGCCCGGTTCTCCAAGGCCCGGCGGGGGCGCTTTTGTTTTGTGAACTTGCGTTCACGGCCTCCTTGAAGGTAGAGTGCTGTCAGGCGTCCCGACCGGGGCGCTTTTCTCCCGCGCATGAAGCCGGGATTGACAGGAGACTACCATGTTCAAAGTGAATACCGCAGACGGCGAACGGTTCCTCGTTCAACTGGTCGGCCCGTCCTCCTATCGTATGGGTGGACAGATCACCTACAGGGGAGGCACCCTCACCGTGACCAAGCGGACCCGCGACTATCTGGTGCGCAAGACGGCGGGCGCATGGGCCGATTTTGACCCGATGCCGGAAGAACCAATCAACGAGGTAATGCCACCGCAGTTCGGTGAACCCGGTGGCCCGATGATCGACATGGACGACATCGACCCCGAGAAGAACCCCCCCATGAGCATGGACCACGCCCGGCAACTGGCCATCCGGTCCGGGCATGTGCCGGAGAGCCTGCCAGACAGCCCGGACGTGGCCGACCTGTCTCAACAGGCGGCACCACCCCCCCAAGAGGCAGAAGGGCGCGGAGACATGACCTCCGCTGACCTCAAGCCCGATCAGAAGGCAAGGGGCGGCGGCGGCAAGGCCGCAACAGCACCGCGCAAGGGAGGCGTAACCGTCGAGACCAAGCCCGCCAAGGAAACCACGGCCATGACCGTGGATTGATCCAGACTTGAAGGAGGGAAGCCATGCACCTTTTTCCGCTACAGACGTTCTCTGACCGATACGGCATTGATCTTACCGTGCCCGATTTCTTGGACGCTGTTCGCCAAGCGTCGGCACTGGCAACTCAGGACGTGGTTTCCCGCTTTCGCCTTGGCGGCTTCGCCGTTTACCCGGCCCGCCGGGATTACTTTTTCGTGGACAGCATGACCCGGCAAGGCACTGCCAACGTGGCCGAGTTCTACCTGTCCCGTCCATTCCCCGTGGGGAGCGTCACGGCGCTCTACACCCCGAACCCCATTCACGTGCGCAACGGGGACACCGACAGCTACACCGACATCAGCGCCACCCAAGGGGACCTGTCCTCCAACTACGGCGCGCTGGACCGAGAGCGTGGCGTCTATCAGGTGTTCGGCCTGAACCTGTCCGAGCAATGGGTGACCATCGAGTATTCTGGTGGGCTGGACCTGAACACGGACGAAGAATACGAACTGGTCCCGGACTGGATCACGGAAGCGGCCATGGCACAAGCGGCGCTCAACCTTGCGAACCACGTCATGTTCCAGACCGAAGATGAAGCCAACGATCTGAACCAACTCCGGGCCGTTCTTAGTCGAGCGTTCAACGATCATGCCCGCCTTGCCCTATCCCCATCGGCCTACAAGCCCCGCTTCACCGATGTGGTCTGATGCCGGTTCCGGTCACCATGGAATTGGAGTGGCGCGGCAAGCGATACCGGGATGTAAGCCGGGGCCTGAAAGCCGTGGCCGACGACACAGAGCAAGCCTTCCAAGATAACTTCAAGCCCATCGCCCGCAAGGTGCTACGAGACTACATGAGCGGCGTCGTGGGGTCCGTCCGGGCGCGGGTGTCCACTCCCTACCCTGATGGCACGTCTGCCCGAGGCCAGTTCCCCGGCACCCTGTCCAAGCGGAGCGGCAAGCTGGCCAGCCAATTCACCGACGAGAACATCATGGTGTCGGATGCAGGCGAGCCGTCCGTGTCTTTCACCCTGTCCGGGATTGCCGCCGTGCACGAGCGTGGAGCCACCATCCGGGCCAAGAACGCGCAATACCTCACCATCCCCCTACCCGCCGCGCTGAACAGCAACGGCACCCCCAAGCGCCCCACGGCCAAGTCATGGAGTAACACGTTCGTGCAGCGATCCAAGAAGGGGAACCTGCTCATATTTCAGAAGCAAGCCGGGGGTGGGATCATCCCCCTGTATGTCCTCAAAAAGAGCGTTGTCATTCCCAAGCGGCTGGCGTTCGAGGAAGCGTTCGAGGCGGGCCTTGATCTGGTGGCGGACAAGCTGGCCGAGGAATTGATACGGGAGTTCAACAATGCCGGATAGCATACGGGAGCAACTGCTCACTCAGATGGAAGCCGTGTTCACCAACCTGACCGCAGGGGACAGCGGGGGCGGCACCACCTTTGGTCGCGTGTTCGACGCCCCGGCGGACGGGCGCGAGACGCGAGGGCAGAACACCTTGTCCATCTTGGAGACAGATGAGATTTACCTTGAGGTAGTCAGCCCGGATAAGCGGGATCGGCGGCTGTCTGTCGAACTGCAAGCCATAGGCCACGCACCACGGGGCACCAAGCCGCGCGCCTATGCGAACAGCCTTCTGGCGGACCTTGAAGAAATCTGCGAGACGAACCGGCTATGGGGAGGGCTGGCCTATGCCACCCTGTTCCGCTCCAACCTGACCACTCGTATCAACACCGCAGACGCCACCGTGGAAGTCGTGCTATTCATTGACGTGCAATATCGCGCCAAGCGGTCCAACCCGAGGGCCTAAATCAACGGGCTTGCCATGACTGAACCCTTAACATACAATCGCGCTCAACCACACGCAGCAGGAGGCTTCGTGGCTCAATGGATTGAGTGCAAGACGGAGGCTCCTGAACTATGACCATCCAATTCACACGCGGTCTTATGCTCGCAAAGACCGAGGCGACGTTCAACACTGCCGAAGCACTTGATGCAGCGGTGGATGCGTTTGAGGTTATCAACCCGGACTTCGCACCGGAAATCACCACACAGCGCCGGGCGGTCGTGGCCAACGACATCAGCCCGTTCGAGAACCTTGTAACCCGCAAAGTCGGGGGCATGACCTTCTCGCTGGAAGTGAAGAACAATGGAAACACCGGCGGCACCGTGGCCCCCCGCATCGGGCGGCTGCTCAAGGCGTGCGGTTTTTCTGAGCAACAGGTGAACAGCGCCGCCGAGTGCGTCTATCGCACCGTGGCCGGGCAGTCGAATACCGGCGACCTGAACTTTTATGGGGACAGCACCACCTACACGGGCGGCGTCTACCTCAAGATCAAGGCCACCATCACCAGCGGCGGCGCATCGGGCGCGGCCACGGCCTCCTTTGAGGCCCCGGCGGAAGCTACCCGAACCGTGGGCGGTCTGAACGCCATGAGCATGACGGACACGGATGATGTCCTCTTGACGGACGGGGCGGAAATCACCCTGCACGACAATGACGGCAACGCCATCGTCACCCTCACCCCGGACTTCCAGTCGAACGATCCCGAGACCGGCGACGTGTTCTGGGTCCATGTGCGCCCCATAGGCTACCTCTACCAGCCGACCACGGACAACATCGAAAGCGTGACCATCGACATGCAGTATCCCGACGACAGCGGGGTATCGATCCGTCACCGCCTGATCGGCGCGCGGGGCACTGTCACCGTCAACGCGGCGGTGGGCGAGTTCCCGACCTTCGACTTCGAGTTCACAGGCACCTATGTAGATCAGGTGGATGAGGCCACCCTGACCGGCACGTTTGAGGACCAAGACCCGGCACAGGTGGAATACGCGGCGCTCGCTCTGGCCCAACGCTTCGGAGAGAAAGAGACCGCGATCTGTGCCAGCACGTGGTCCATCGACATGGCAAACGACATCGCCATCCGGGACTGCATCAACGAGAGCAACGCGACCGAGGGGGCCTTCCTCACTGCACGCGAGCCGGTTATCACGTATGACCCGGAGAGCATCCTTGCCGCGCAAGAGCCGATCTGGTCCTACCTTGAGAACGGCACGTCCGTGGAGTGGTGGGTTCGTCACGGAACCATTGACGGCAACATCGTCCTGTTCCATGCGCCGAACCACCAGATCACGAACATCGCCTATGCGGACCGGAACAATATCCGCATCTTTGAAATCGACGGCGCTCTGTCCCGCCTGAACGGAAATGACGAACTGCAAATCCTGTTCACATGAGCCTGAGACATAAACCCTCCCCATAAAAGGCGGGTGTTCAACCTACAGGTGAATGCTATAGGTGGAGGGCCGGTTCATTCCGGCTCTTCCGCTTTGAAAGGAGCCCTCTTGTCCGATCACATTATCTCTGACGATCAGCTATGGAAGGCCATTGGCTCCGCTGCCAAGGGGGCGGCTGCTCTGATCATTGCCACCGGCGTTCTATGGGGGGCGATCTGGTGGGCACTACAACCCCGCATCGACCAATACTTTGACGACAAGCTGGCGGAACTCCGCGTAGAGTTCGGGTCCATGACCATGCAGCTTACCCGGATCGAAAACGCCCTGCCTGCGCCACGTGGGTTTGTGGAGTTCTCCGGGGGAGGCAAAATCGTGGGCAACATGGTTTACCAGCCCGGCCAAGTGGTGACCTTCCTCTACCAGCTACGCCGGAACAAGTCTTGTTCCACCACGGTTCGGGCACAGTTCTGGTCCGCCAAGAGCAACGGGGTGGTGAACGAATACACCTATGATACCTCTGCCATTCAGGCCCCTACCTCCTTATCCTACACCCTATTTTCGGTGCGCATCCGCTTGCCTAGTGACATGGTGGACGGCCACTACAGCTACACCCCTATACTGCTACCTGATACCCGATCCTGCCCTACTGAGGACATAATCCACGTTCCCCCTTCTGACTTCTTCACAGTAGAAGCGGAGGCAGAATGATACCCTTTGCCGACTACATGGCTATAGCGTGGTTTCTGTCCAACCTGATCACCGGCCTAGCCTATCTATGGGTCTGTTTTGAGATAGGCACTTGGACGGCGGACCTGCCCAACTATGGCACGGGCTTCCGGGTTCTGTCCCGCCTGTTTCAGTGGTTCATCGGATCGTGTGGGGTGCATCACCTTGTGATGGGCACTCTGGTCTGGCAATACCCCACCCCCTTCTACATGGTGGCCACCGATATGTTCGTGGCCGTCACCGCGTTAATCACGGCGGTGGCTCTGAGGAACGCCCGCCGCCGCTTGCGCCTAGCCTTCCACACGATGCTGCGCTATGGGTCCGAGTGGGCCGAAGCCAATAGGTGAACGCACGTTCACTCTTGACGAACGCCGGGCGGGGTGACAGAACTAGGCGTGACCCGTTTTCAGGAGGAACCCCACCATGGCGATCAAAGCCCTCAACCTGTCCGCAACCCGCAACTTTGTCTGTTCCGAGGACGACGCGGACGATCCCACCATCTGGCAAATCGGCACGCTTTCATCGCGTGACGTGGGCACCATCCGGGACAGCGCGACCCAGATCAGCTTCGGGCGGGGTGACACCAAGGGCAAAGGCAAGGCCGATGCCGAGGAAGCCGACACCGACATCAAGACATCCGTGAACCGCGCCAAGATGAACTTCGAGGCCGTGCGCCGGGGCCTGAAAGGCGTGGAGAACTTCCTTGACGCCGAGGGCAACGTCATCCCTTTCAAGCTGGTTATCCGCGACGTGGGCGGTGGCGTGAAGCGGTCGGTCGTTCCCAACGAGTTCTTGGACCAGATGCCCCTGTCCGTGGTCGAGGAACTGGCGGAACAGATTATGAGCGACAACATGGTGGAGGATGGGGATGAGGCGGGAAACTCGCCAGAGCCATCTTCGGGCGAATAGTCTACCCGGACCGGCGTTGCTACCTATGCACTGAGGCCAATCAAGACGCATGGGGCTGTCACGAGCCGGTCCAGCAACCCCACACCTTCGGCAACGATCCTGCCATGTCTCTGTGCCCGCTGGTCTACTTCCGGGACAACCCGCGCATGGAGGCCGAGGCGTTTCACTTGCATATGAACTGGGAGAAAGGTATCCTCCCAGCCAATGGAGCCTTAGACGATCAAGCCGCCGGATACAG
>Ga0307947_1004224_pt1 | contig 11378 bp, 13 predicted proteins | sample OrgLakmetagen232_FD_201840 | JGI IMG/M metagenome (GOLD analysis project Ga0307947, IMG submission 201840) | Saline water microbial communities from Organic Lake, Antarctica - #232 | ecosystem: Environmental > Aquatic > Non-marine Saline and Alkaline > Saline | place: Antarctica: Organic Lake...
CATGTGTGTATATGTGTGTACGTGTGTGTGTGTGTGTGTGTGTGTGTGTGTGTGTTTTGCCCACGGGCATGGACAGTTCATCATGATGATGCACTCAAAGACACATCTACAGCATGCTGCACACCTTTAAGAGCTTGGCCATTGTCTACACATGCACATGGGCCATCAAAAATTCGTGAAGTTAGATTATACTCAGAGTAAAATACATATATATTTCTATTTTATAACAAAGGTGTACTCACCCCCCTGGTCTCATCAACTTTTTTGCCAATTTGGCAATTGAGGGCAACCCATTAGTACGAATGTTTACTACAAGTTGGTGTTCTCTCCTGGTGTAGATTTTCAGGTACGCATGACAAGCCCACAGTTTTTACGCTGGTGTTCGGACAACGGCGTGCTGATGGGTCACATCCAAGCTGCGGAATTTGATGGCGAGGGGAGGGGGATTCAGGTAATTACTACTCAAACAGCATGCGTGTGACAGAATGTCTAAGCGTGTGCTAATACACAGTAAACCTAAAGAGATATCTCTCTGTGTGCAGGCTACCACTGACATCAAAAGCGGCGAAATCCTCCTGCAGGTATAACCTTCGCAAAGGATGACTTCGTCGTTGCCCTTGCTTGTGTCAGAAAACTTGCGGCAGCGTAGCCTAGGTTGAAGCGAAAAAAGGTCTTAGGACGGGAAACGGTCTGGCTACACTACAATTCAGTTATAAGCCGTGTAGAACATACACTGTCCATCTGCAACTTGTGAACTAAACCAATTTTTTGCTCCAGGTGCCCAAGGATGTACTGATAAGCCGTGCCAGTGCTGAAAAGGATTCCAAGCTCGGGCCTCTCCTGCAACAACACACACCCAGTCCTGACTCGTATCAGGTGGGCATGGGACGGAGGACTGGCTCATCAGTCGATCATCCCCCCTCGCTTTGCCTTGTTCTTCTCTGGCAGTGTTTATTGTTTCATATTTAAAACTTCAAATTTAGGGTTGGCCAGAACCGTATATATACACCGTATATGCGTATATGACTGTTTATTTGGTGATTCTCCTGCCATGTACACATATATACACCGTATAGTATAGGGTATATATGGTTCTGGCCAACTCATTCGTGTTTATAGACGGATTCACGGATTCAGGAAGCAAGGCCATGGGATTTTACAAGTTTATTATTAGGCGTTTTAATATCCAGAGAGTCAGCCCTTGGAGTGGTGCACGCATCACGACTTGCAGCGGCAAATTGCCTTGCTTGCAAGAATGTCATTTGAAAGGGAAGCTGGGGTGGGTGATCAGGTGCTGTGCCAAATCATAGACTTCCTTGGAATTACTGGACTTATGTTTCAGTAATTATCCTAATACACTGAGTCTTGCTCGTCCCCAAAACCCTTGTCCCCCGAATCCAACTTGGGAGGAGAGACTTCTGTTGAAAGGGTGATTTGTAAGCCTTTTCAAGAAAGTATTTTGAGTGCACACCTCAATTCTCGCTAAAAATTCACGTCAAATACAACCATCCTCCTCCACCTGCAGGTCCTTGCAGTACATCTTCTTCATGAAGTGGACAAAGCTGCTAAGGGTAGCCGCACGTGTGCCAGCAACGAAAGCGCTTGCGATGAAAGGGAAAGCAGCTCTGCCCCTAACTCTTCCTTTTGGCAACCCTACCTGGCCGAGCTCCCACGCAGCTACTCCACGCTAAGCAGCTTCACAGCTTCAGACGTATCAGCCCTGCAGGTAGAGCCCCTACACCTGCAAAAAAGAAAATAAATTGGGCTGGAAAATATTAACACGGTGACGCAATTGGTTTGTCATGATTAGATTGACTGGAACCTATATGTGGACCCTCTGACCCAGTGCTCCCTCTCCCAGCCGACCACGAAAGTTGAGTTTTCTTGAAGGTCGCACTTGAACAAATGGGCCAGTATAACTCCTGTACTGAGACCCAGCCAACCTGTTAGGCTGACAATGACTACTGTTAGGCTGACAATGACTACTGTTAGGCTGACAATGACTACTGTTAGGCTGACAATGACTACTAACCTTAGACAGTGTGTGACACTTTTCTTAGGTCAATCAGAAAATTTGATGTTACCTATGTCAAATCTAAGATTATGAAGCTCACATAGACACCCACTTTTCTGGCCAAGGCGAGCTGGCATGTTTGCTTTTGTGCGCGGCAGATGCGTCCTCTTGTACTCTTGCTCTTTGCTCTTGCCCATCCTGTCAAACATATGAACAAAGGCCCCTGCCTGTAGCCTACTGCTACACCACACAAATACCACCTATTGCTGGCAGGTGCCATATGCACAAGAAGCTGGGCAGGCCGCTGCAGATAAAGCTCGGCAGAAATGGAAAGGGGCTGTCACGCTTCTGAAAGCATGTGGTACGTGTGTTGATGCAAGTTTGGAATAGTAAGTTCCTCCCCCTGTTCGCACTTTTGGGCAAATTTTTAAGCCATAGCAGTTTCAGTCCTCCGTTTGTGCTCGCGATAAATACAATTTGTGATTGCTACAATGTGTCAGGCTTCTATTTCTCCTTTAAAATATCCTGCAGGCCTTGACAAAAAATACTGCAGCTTTTCGGCTTGGTTGTGGGCGTCCTCCACCCTCTTGTCCCGTACAATGTTTTTTCCATGTAAGCACCCGAGTGATGTTTCCAGATTAAACTAGCAGTAGGCCTCAACGGCTAAAGAGCCCCTCCTTTTAATGTTTGTTTGTTGGTGACGACGCTCAGTGCGGCACTGGCGCAACCTCCAACGACTTGTGTCAACTTGACCAAAAATTCTTGTGATCTGGGCTGTGTTACAGTCTCTTGGCACCTTCTCGGTGCTCTGTGCCTTCCAACCTGAGAATTATACATAGGTGACCTGTCCTGCATCAATTTCATGTTTTTACTAAGGCTCTATTTACCTACGCATGCCTGCGCAGATGATGAGGCTGGTTGCTTGACCCCATTCGGCGACTTGTTTAATTATGCTCCGCCACCAGGTCCACACACCTTAGACGTTTTGGATGAAGAGAGAGAAGCGGGGGACGCCGAATCAGCAGCAAGGAAGGATGTTGAATTACCTACTCATTTGCAAAGCCTGCCACATATCTCCCTGTCAGAGCTTCCAGCCCCCTGCCATCAGCCTAGTAGAGAAACCCAACCTTCTCCTCCTGTTTCAACGGTTTTGCTGCCGCCCGTGTCTATCCCCGTTTTGCATCATCAGACATCCCTGTCCAGTCCTCAGGAGCCTTGCGACAGCCAAGGCAGCCCGGAGGTTTTGTGTGGGGATGGAAGCTACGATGAACGCTGTGGCATGTACAAGCTGTATGCTCGGAGGTCATACACTGCAGGTGTGTGTATGTGCGTGTATGCACGTGTGTGTGCGTGTATGTATGTATGTGTGTGTTTGTGTGCGTTGTGCGTGCATGTGTGTGCGTGTGCATATGTGTGAATGTGTTTGTGTGTGCACGGTTGCGCGCGTGCGGATGTGTGTGTTATTGTGCGTGTGTGTTTGCCTATGGGCAAATGGGTGGGTGGGTGGGTGTATGGGTTTGAGAGTGAGCGTGCGTGTCTTTGTGTGTGTGCGTGCGTGCGCGTGTGTGTGTTTGTGTGTGTACGTATGTGCGTGTGGGTGGATGTGGGTGTGGGTGTGCGTGATGTGTGTGCGTGTGGGTGTGGGTGTGGGTGTGGGTGTGGGTGTGGGTGTGGGTGTGGGTGTGCGCATGCGTGCATGCGTGCATGTGTGTGTTTGTGTGTGTGTGTGCGTGTGTTTGAGAAGAAGGGTGTTTATGTGGATATGATTGTAATAATAAATACTGTATTGACACTCACTTTGTGGGGGGGCATGTAGGTATGCATTTTCAACAAACCTTTTATGGCTGAGACCACAGAGACTTCAGTCAACTCCAGCTGCTGTGCTTAGCTATTGAAATGAAGGATTGTGTGCTCTAGTGTAGCACGTGTATAGCCTGTGCAGTAGTGCTATATAAATATCAGACACCATTTGTCTGCGGTAGTGGGAGTGGGAGGGGGAAAATCAGAGGAAATCAAATGTAACACACACACGCATTTCGATTTGCTTTGCCCTCCTGCTGTTTTGTCCAGCGCAAAAAGGGTCTTTGGTTCAAATCCAACCTGACACAGTTTTCCCTTTCTGCACTGCCTTCCCTTTTTTGATGGCCTGCCTGTCAGCTCCGCCTCTTCTACTTCATTACATGATTTTCAATTAATGCATGTCATATGCATTTCAATTAGAACCGCAGATACATAATCCGACCTTGCTTTTTGTTTTGCACTTTTAACTCAGTAAACAATTTCTAAAATCCTGGGATAAATAATCCGTTTATATTAACGAAAAACATATTCACTCGTATTTGGAACTTCTGGACGTATTTTGGTGGGCCATGCAAAAAAACCACACTCCCCTGACTGACCCGAAGTTGGCAGCAAAATGTGACCTCAAGCCTGTGCGATGTCATTGCGGCTCAGACACTACACCGTACGCCCTGAAACTCGGCGTGTATATTCACTAAACTGATATCTTTAAGTGTGCCAATTTATGTTTGAAGGGGTGGTCTATCGGGGACGCAAAACGCGTTCGGTTTCTCATCTGTTGAGCCCCCGGCCAAAACCGAGGAGCAGAAATGGGGATATCTCCGCACCTAGCATAAGGGACTATAATAAGTAAAGCTGATGTGTTTTCTGGCTGGGTACGCTTCACCTGGGTCTGTAAAACCTCTATAAACCTCATTTAAGAGAAGCCAGAATTCGATGCCATCTTTCCCGCCCGTTATCTCCGCGCCTAGTCCACAAATTGCCCCGCGCTCGACGCAGGATGTCATGAATTGTTCTCAACTGTGTATTGCTCCAATAATCTTGGCAGATAGTGCAGGGACGGGCCAGAACGGGCCACTTTGACACCCAAACGCCATCGCAAAGTTCGTTGTGATGGCGCAGCCGAACCTGAGATTAAAAGTGCCAGGATTGTACTAGCTTTCCGAATATGTGCTCAAATCTTTTGTTCCCCTGCGCGATCACAACGAACTATCATCGCACAGCAGACCCTCGATTCAAGGGTTCAGTCAGGGGAGTGTGCAAAAAAACAGAGCTAATCTTTCGAATTTCAAGACTTGTTCTTTGGACTTTCTTTGTTGTTGGGGCTATGTGTTTGTTTTCTTTGTTCCTGGAGAACAATTACATGCATGCTCATGAGCTGCGCAGATATTTTAAGGGAATAAGAACGGCAATCTCTCACCTTTGCGCAGGTGATCAAGTGTATCTTTGTTACGGACATTATAATAACCTGCAGCTGTTGGAGCTGTACGGTTTCATGCTAGAGCATAATCCACACGATGAGGTAAGAAATGGTAAAAGAGGAACCCGCTAATTATGCGTGGTTGGATGATTGCTGCAGCATCCTTTATACAACAAACTGCGTTGCTTGTTTTTATAAATTCACTTTGCTAACAAACAATGTTACAGTGGTTACAATAAGGGGTAACCTTCAGCCAGATTGTTTGGCTGATCAACTGCTGACTGGTCTTGGCCAGCCACAGATAAATCGATAGGCTTAGAAAGAAGAGGGAAATTATAGCGTCCTGCTGATAAAGGAATAAAAAACCAGTTAACTTTATGTAGGAAAAAAAGGTTAAGCTGCCGAAAAGGTCCTCAAAAAGGGTAAACAAAAAGGAATACAAAAATTTCCTCAGCTCACAGCCTCGATGGTCTTGGCAAAATGAAAGAGCGTGCACCTCGTTTTGGACACTGATCACATACACAAGAAGCCCCTTCAAGCCACGATGCTGCCTCCCTCTCTAAGTATGTGCACGCAAGCGGAACCTGACATTGCGCAACATGTTGACAGATCAAGATAAAGATACCAGGGCGCAGTCAGCACCTCCTTTTACAAGAAAAAGGGAAACTAAGAATTAAAGTTGCCAGTTTGTTGTTATGCACATTAGGACCATATCAGTGTCTCTCAAAACACCTCTCATGAAACGCACTAAATCTGCAGAAAAGTTTTGCACGGAAATAGCACACCTAGCTAACTAACTCTTAATCGGTATGATCCCTTTACCTAAAGTTCTTTTCATGTGCTCGTCACAGGCTTTTCTTCCCAAAGGCGCGTTTGAGGCTGCGATGGCTGGAGAACTGTCCAGTAAGGCAAGCAAGGGTGGTCTTGCCAAAGAAGGTATAGCAGTGAGAGGTGGAAATTTGGCAAGTTGACTAAGACATCCACTGCAATATCATCTCAACCCCTTTCTCGCCTAGGCAGTTTAACAAAATCAATGCCTGTGTTTTGCAAAGCATTTTTTAACCTGCCTCTACACCTGTGCACCTGCCCCCTAGACAGCACACACAGACCTGCAGCTGCTCCTGTTCTGCCCCGAGCCTCTCCTTGCCCCTCACTTCAACTGACATATGCAACTTCTGCCTAAAAATTGGTCTGAAGCTTCATTTCTGACCAAATTAGCACTGTTTTATCTTTGTCACCGCTTGAATTGTCAGTTTTGTACTTTATATCAAATCCTGACACCTGTTAAAAAACATACACACACCATGCACACACTAGTGTTTGGACTCCCGTAACAGGTCTTGGCAACCAGCTAGTCAACAAAATAAGCAGAATAACCACCACCTCCACCACCTCCACCACCGCTGTCCCTACCACCATTACCACTGAAAACAGCAAAAGGCAAAGCAGTACATCGCCCACGCAGCAGCAGCAGCCCTCTTTACCGCATTCAAACCAGAAGCCTTTCTACTCCGACCACGCCCCTTCCTTATCTCAGCTGCCTCCCTGTGACTGCTTCCTTCATGCCAACGGGTCACCGTCTTGGGCACTGCTGCAGGTCAGGCATTTTGACTTGCCCTGCATTCTCTGGGTCAGATTGTGTTGTGTCAGGAGACAGCTGAATGCCTTCATTTGGAATCTTAGCACATTCTTTGAGTGTCGATTCGCGTGCTATCCTACTAACGACCCGCGAGGGACTTTCGGGTAGCAGTGAGCAAAGCTTTACAGACAAACAACCTATTGACTGTTACTGGCACAAATTGCAGCCCATGCACCTCATCATTTCCTTCTACATTGCTTGACCCCTCTTTATGTTTCCCTGCAAGTGCGTGACAATTTGACAACACTGTCCCTGAGCAGGCCTTGCGTACAGCGGCATCCACCCCTCACGAGCGCAAGATATATGCAGACAAGCTAGCATCAAACCAACGCGTTTCACGGTCTGGGGACTTGCGTGTGACTGGATGGTTGTTGGATGCCTCCTTGCTACAGCTGTCTAGTCTTCCCAGTAGGTAGGTCGAAAAGGTGTATTTATGAGAGTTTGTGTGCTTGTGTGTGTGTGTTTGTGTGTGTATGCGTGTGTATATTCGCACTAACACCGATCGCTGCTCAACGACACCAGGCTTATCGTTAATTTTTATATTTTTGAGGCATCTGTATGCTTTTCCAATGTTTGCAGTTTGCGTTAGTCTCTCTTGTAGGTGCATTGCTGGATTTCAATTCAAATTGTTAAATTTGTGACGCAGCATATCAGAAGACAAGGACCTTCTGCACCATCTGTACCAGGAAAGGAATGGGCTAAATGGAATAAGTAGCTTGAAAGGTGAGCGGTTTATTTGCACATATCTGTCCCCATTTCTTCTCAGCAAGGGGCTCTCCAATTATATTCATATGTTGCGTACACTGTTTTCTGTGTTTTCCCCTTTTACTTTACTCCTTTGTACAAAGAGTGTTTCATAGATGCTCTTCTGCTTTTTTTCATGCTCCACGCAGCAGATTACAGCTCCAACATTCCTCAGCGACACGCTAAATCTGTATTCAACTGTCATTCTCTTCATTGTTCTTAACATCACCATATGGTGTAAGCCCGCCCCCATCGAGCCCCTTGCTGCCTGGCATCAAAAAGAATTGCACAGTGCAAATTGTTGAAAGGCTCAGAGGGTGCTGAAATGTTTCGCCACTCACGCACTCAAGACCATCAATCGTTCACCTAAGTCTCTGTACAGAGCCATTATATTACCAAGCGATGCGTGGGCAGGAGATTCTACTTTCCTACACCGCTTGCTGGTCAAGCTCTTACGGCCAAGCTTCTGCATACCACCAGAATCAATAAGTTGAGAATTGATAGCATTTTTTTCTTGTTTTCGTCCTCCTTCTCATCGTCCTGTGTGAGGGAAGTAGAATTATTCTGCGAATTAACAAATGCAGATCTCCAAAGTGTGTTCAAATGTCTCCTTGCAGGCCCAACCTGCTTAGAGCTAGCAGTTCAATGGCGGCTGCGCTACAAACGGTGCGTGATGCTGTCGGTTCACTTCTACACACACGCAAGTTGGCAACGTATACTTCCTTATCAGGTAGTAGCAGGGTTGTTCAGTTAGAGTTTTGAGGATTAAGGGGAAAAGTCGTGAAAGTTCTAGAACTCTTACACTGTTCGAGCAGTTTGATGTGCGATATCAAAAATGGATAATTTTGCTGGTTTCCGTGTCGTACTCGTCCAAAACATGCTTGCATCATCTTGAATACATACAATTGATCAGTATACAAACAAACGTTTGACAGCCATCTAAGGCTCTTTCCTGCATGGACTGCAATTTTGGACCCAAAATTTATAAGAAGGGCTTAAAGTTCGACGGACTTCTGATAGCTCGCTAATTTTAGGGTTCGTTAAAATGCTTAAAAGTTTGCGAACACAGACTTTTGACCGAACCTCGAACTGAAAACCCTTATATACTACTGCCAATTGCTTGGAAGAAGTTGTAAAACTGAATGGCCGTTGTTTTATCATGATGAAGAACGACCGCTTGGCGCTTTCTTGACTTGTGCAACCAGTGTCGGCGGCAGCAATTCATCTAATACGTGAGCTCTAGTCTAATACGTATGGAGGCCGAACTGGAAGAACCCTTTCAACCGATTAACTTCCTTCTTCTCTTTCGTGTGCAGGACCTTGATGCTAGGTGTGCAGCGATCCCTTCACGCGTTAGATGTGCTTTCTAGGAGCTGAGAGCAATTCAGCTGTACGCGTACATTTCGACGTGCACGATTGTTCTGTATTTCATGCCTCGTTGTGTGGGAATTATCAGACAAGCTTTATTCAGGGCTTTGACTATGTAACGCAGGGAACGAATTTGCTGCGAAAAGGCTACATATCAGGCGAGTCCTATTAATGTAAATAAATGGTGTCGATGTAGATGATATCGACAGCCCGCGCAATATAATTGTTCAAGCATCTTTCGTTCTTCTTTGAACGCCCTCTACAAAACTGTGCAAAGTCCTAGCTTCCATATAACTTCTGACGTACTTTTTTCCTTTTTCCATGGCGTTCTGGATGAGCTTACCGAACGCGTGAATTCACATTCTGAGTTATGGCGGATCGCAATTCACATTCTGACACATTCTAAGGTACAACGCGAATTCAACAAAAATATATTTGAATCAGACAACTCCAACCTTAAAAAACGACTGGCTGGGAGGGGCAAGGTATTGTTTCTACTACTGTCAAGCTTGCTCATTGTAGCGCATAAACACACACACACACAAACACACACACTTACACACACACACAAACACACACACACACACACACACACACACACACACACACACACACACACACACACACACACACACACACACGCACGCACGCACGCACGCACGCACGCACGCACTCACACGCACGCACGCACTTACACGCACGCACGCACGCACACACACACGCACGCACGCACTTACACGCACGCACACACACACACACACACACACACACACACACACACAAACACACACATGCACACACACAAATACACACACACACAAACATACACGCACGCACGCACTCACACACACAGACACACGTACGCACCCACGCACCCACGCATACACACACGCGCGCACACACACACGCACGCGCATACTTACACACACACACACATATACACAATTAACCTGATACAGGTACAAAGGAGTCAGGCTGTTATGTTATCTCAATATCAGGCCCCGTGCGTTTCAAGCCCGGTGCTTCATGGCTTGGACTGCAGACGCACGAGGTAAGACTGGATCAAGCAACACACACACGTGTACAGGCACACACACACAAACACACACACACACACACACACACACACACACACACACACACATAAACACCACGCAAGCACACACACACGCACGCACACACACACACACACACACACACACGCGTACAGGCACACACACGCACACTAATAAACAACACACAAACACACACACACACACACACACACGCACACACACACACACACTTACCTATATACACACACTCCCTACTTTTCCAGCGCCCTCCCTAGGGGTAGACGGAGGGTGAAGGTGAATGCTCGTGCAGAATCTCCTTCCTTTGAGCAGTCGCAGCTGGTGGAAGATTTCGGATCGCAGGACCCGTGAGTTAAATTCCTCCCACTCAATTTATGAATTAGGATTTAAGCAGGCTGAGCGTGTTTGCGTTGGTGAGAACTGTTTATATCTGAAGCTCATAAGACGGCCCGCATAGCGTAGCATAGAAATGATAACGCTGTCTCTTCCTTTCCCTAACACAAACACACACATACAAAATACACAAACACACAAACACACACACGTGCACACACGTGCACGCACGCAACATACACAAACGTGTGCAGGCACACACAAACAAGCATACACGCACGCACACACACACACACATACACACATATGCACAACACACACGTGCAGGGATGCTGAGCTGGGCTACAACGTGTTCACTTTCAGCCGGTGGTCCATGCACAGACAGACAGGCCCAAGGTAGAGCTTTGCCAGTGGCAACCTTGTGATGCATGTGTGCGTGTGCATTTGTGTGTGTGTTTGTGTGTGTGTGTGTGTGTGTGTCGCCAGGGCTCTGAATTTGCGGGCGGCCGAGTATCTGTGAGCACGTAGCTGTCAGCTTCCCAGGCGGCGATGTGCAAACCTTGCCACCGCCACTCCATTTCATGCACAAAATGCCTAGCTGCACGCGCGTGTTATTCCATAACACGCCTGGTGGCACACATACGTACCTACCTACATACTCTCTGACCACTTTGTTGCACACGCCAAGCTGTCTGTGAGTAAATGCTTAGGTTGGCCACATCTATGCGTATGTATGTACGGTGTATATACAGTGTCTTTAGCAGAGAACTACTAAGCGGTCATACCTACACAGTATATTTAAATTTATACTTTTTTCTACTTACTTATATTTTTATGTATATGATTCTGGTCAACCCTGCGTCCACACACGCTGAAAGTATGTATGTATGTATGTATGTATGTATGTAGGTAGGTAGGTAGGTAGGTAGGTAGGTAGGTAGGTAGGTAGGTAGGTAGGTAGGTAGGTAGGTAGGTAGGTAGGCAGGC
>Ga0307947_1004226_pt1:2500-11377 | contig 11377 bp, 10 predicted proteins | sample OrgLakmetagen232_FD_201840 | JGI IMG/M metagenome (GOLD analysis project Ga0307947, IMG submission 201840) | Saline water microbial communities from Organic Lake, Antarctica - #232 | ecosystem: Environmental > Aquatic > Non-marine Saline and Alkaline > Saline | place: Antarctica...
AGACACTTGTCCATAGTCAGACCCGGTTACCGGCCAGGCACTTTCACCTTGAAAGTGCCTTGAAAGTGCCTTGAAAGTGCCTTGAAAAATCCTTGAAAGTGCCTTGAAAGTGCCGGCTGTGGGAACAGTGATAGAGCCAATTTTGATTGCACGCAACACACACATACGGTACACTAATTTTACGTGGCACCTACCATGTGTACCCCATATAATTAGAAGGGTGCATTTCACTAGCAGGTATCCATAATGTGTATGTGTTGAGTGTTGAGGATGTCGAGGACGCACCGCCTAGGCTTCTTATGGAGTTCAAATTTGGTCATTTATACAGGCCCTTGTCCTAAGTTTGGATGGAAACAACAAGCTGGGACACCTTTGATATCAGGGGAAGCCTCTCAAATCAAATCATGAGCCTATACTGAATAGCGCTAAAAAAGTATTGCAGCTGGACATTCCCGGTCATACGTGCTTGGGTGAAGGGATTGCTTTCCAGGTTTGATGGACTCTGCAGGGAAGACCCACAGGCAAACCCATATGAGCACACACACATACACACACACGTACACACACATGCACACGCACATGCACACACGCACACACATGCACACATATATACTACCTACCCTACGATTCATTCAACTGAGTATTCGGGCTTTCTCAGCAATGCGTACGTACAAAATGGTAACACAGGCTCTGCCAAAGAAACGGTGACCTGGTGTAGCATTCAAAACTCCTACGGACTTGCAGCGTGCTGCACCGTGCACACAATAAAGAGCAGAAATGCTGACTAAGAATCATACGTGCTGAGTTCCACCTGCTTTACACCAAGGTTCACTTGATTTAAGTGATTAAGTTAAGTGATTGATTAAGTTAAGTGATTGATTTAAGTAAGTAAGTCAGGCAGGTCCCTTTGACCAACCATACCAGCTCACCTTTACAAGTGCCTTTTTCTGCCTTCCTCCTCCCGATTACGATGTTCCCTCCTCTCTTCAATCGTGGTCACATGCTTGAAGACGCGAGTGTATTGTCTCTTTTAATCCTTGGCGTTCCAGCAAATTCTTTGACAGTGGTCACAAGCTTGCGTGCGTAATATCTCTTTCATTCCTTGGCGTTCCAGCTTCCTGACATTGATTCCCAATGGCCCTTAGTAGCTGCACGCAGGCTGTAATAGATGCGCTTGGATGGTTTTCTGACTTTTTTTCATGCAAATAAAATCACACCCACAGCGTACAGCCCCTGATGCTGACTCGAAAAGAAACGTGTTTGGGCTGCAAATGCAGGACGGCTGGATTTCTACAACGGGATTCATCACCTGTTTGTCCAAGGCTGGTGTCAAACCTTCTCGTTCAGAGTAAGCTTTGGAAAGAAAAAAGCAATTCCACCTTTTTGTTAGGTTGCTTGTTGACTCAAATGCTTGCATATACACACTGTATCTATGAGGTGTGTATGAGAGTAGTTGCAGAACCGAGCCATATACACTGTATCTATGAGGTGTGTATGAGAGTAATTGCAGAACCAAGCCATATACACTGTATCTATGATGTGTGTATGCGAGTGGTTGCAGAACCAAGCCATATACACTGTATCTATGATGTGTGTAATGCGAGTGGTTGCAGAACCAAGCCATACACACTGTATCTATGAGGTGTGTATGCGAGTGGTTGCAGAACCAAGCCATACACACTGTATCTATGAGGTGTGTATGCAAGTGGTTGCAGAACCGAGCCATATACACTGTATCTATGAGGTGTGTATGAAAGTAGTTGCAGAACCGAGCCATACTATCTATGAGGTGTGTATGAGAGTAGTTGCAGAACCGAGCCATACTATCTATGAGGTGTGTATGAGAGTAGTTGCAGAACCGAGCCATACTATCTATGAGGTGTGTATGAGAGTAGTTGCAGAACCGAGCCATCCATCACGTGTGCATTTACAGCATTCATATATGCTTCTGGCCAGCCCAAGCATATAAAATGCAATGAAATGCAGTAACATGCTTCAATCCCTGCGACATGCTTTGAAGCACAGATATATTACAAGCAAGGGAGGAGGTGTCTACTTTTAGTACTGTGTGTGTGTGTGTGCCAAAGGAAGGGCTCCGCTGTTAGCGTGGCGACACAGCCAGCGTTTTAAACATGATTTTTCCGTGCAGGTTTCTGGCCTTAGAAAGGGCTGTGCCAAAGGATTCACGCGGCAGGATCAACTTTTGGCACGTGGCTAGTGTAGTTCAGCACATTGTCAAGGAAACCACTGAAGACGGGGAACCTGGGGGTGAAGAATTTGCAGCAGAAGAGAGCAGCCCTTGACAGACAAATCCAACTTGAATGGGTAAGAAAGCAATGACACGGTGCTGAAGGGGTCGGCTTTTGGTTCTTACTGTCCTGTGTTTACCAAGCAAGATCATGCTGCGCGACCTCGATTTAGTAAGCACGCAAAATGCTGGAATGAGGTTCAATCAAGGCAATATCAAGACAATTGATTCCTGTTTTGACGTTTTGACTGACAAATTTTATTCTCTCACTTTTGGTTTCGAGTCATACAGCCTCCTTTTTGCAACAGTTTAGTTTAGTTTTGGATTACAAAGGCCTCCAGCCTGGCAATTGCTCAACCTACAGGTCCCAACAAAAAACAATCAAAAAGATCGACAGCTGCACTTATGAATTTGTAAACATCTGAGTTATGTTGAAATACAAAAACTTTGATATCACCGTCAGAGATACTCAACATATGGTTGAACTGGTGCCGTAAATGTTCAGTGCCCGTACAAGGAAAAATAATGTGTTTCTCATCTTGGATATCCCCGTTTTCGCACAAATTGCAAACACGTGCACTCCTGTCCGGACTCCTGCCATATAAACCAGTTTCACACTTCAACCCTCGAATCCTGAACCGAGCTACGTTTCTCATGACACTTTTGCTCAGAGCCATCTTCAAATACTCCGGCAAGACAAATGGTGCACATGCATCAGAAGCCGGTCTCTCAGGCAAAGCAAACCAGTTGAGATAAGCCACAGACTTTTTTAAACAAGAGCAAGGGTCTCGACCATGTGCCTCTCTCCAAACTGCCTGATGCCTGAATCTCAAGTCCATGTGCAAATAAAAAATATTCAGCTTCCTGTGATGTATAAGTTCACTATTGTATACAGTGCCATTTTGCAATCACCAAAGGGATCCTTCATCTGTCTAGCCCAACAATTAGAAGCATCAGATTTTTCCAAGGGAAATATCTGCTTTCATAACATCGCGTAAAGTATTGCTGTTTGAATCAACCATCCTGTTCCAAATTTTGACAGCTGACCTGAACCAGTAAGATTGCAAGGTTTCCTGCGCGCATTCTCGAAACACACACCAGTTTGCAGAAGTAGTAGTATTTTTCCTGTCAAAACTCTCTTTATTTAAAAAGGCCGTGTGTGCGACCTGCAAAGGGTTGCTGAAAACATTGTCATGCTCCAGAAATTGCGTATACCAAATCTGACTGGCATACATGCCAGCTGACAATGCATGTGTCTTGAAAAGCCACAACATTGCATGGGGCCTATATAAGAAAGAAAGAAAAAAAGAAAAAAGACTCCGCTGGTAGTGATGACACAGCCAGTATGATTAAGGGAGGGGGTTACTTAGGTCCCCGCACCAGGCAACCCCCCACCTCGCAAACAGTTAAAAAGAAGTTAGTGTGGGTCAGGGGGGTTGTGTGCCTTTTGCTTTCTCCTCTGCTTGAGCCCTCCCTCCTCTTTTTTTTGTTGTCTGTCAGATCCCTGCTGGGGGCCGTAGCTGTAACACCACCCTGTGCCATAGCACCCAGACCCAATCCTTGACTTCTGTTGCTTGTGTTATACTGCAGTGCATACCTTGTTTTTATGAGTGCAGATGCATGTCTGATGGAGTGTTCATTCAGTTTGTGTGTCAGGTTTTCAATCTTCTTATGGTAATCCAGCTTAAGGTCTGCCAGAGGTTTGTCTGTATAGTCTTTGTAGATAGTCCCCATAGCTCCAACGAGGATAACGTGAAGCTTGGTTTCCAAATATCCTTGTCTGTTTAGGTTGGCCATAAGCATGCTGTGCTGTGCTTTTGCTTTTTGGAGTTGGGGATCGGGCCTAGTGTCTTCACAAATTTTAAACTCAATCAGGTGAACCTCCCACTGGTTTGGATTCAGTTTTTTGTCTTTAGCAAGCTGTTGAAAATTTGAATTGCGGGTGGTTACGTGAGAGGAGCACACAGTGCTAGGTAAAATTAGGATGGCGTCAGGACGAGAAGAGGCTTTTAGAGCATGTGCTGTTAGCTTTGGTAGCAACCAAGAGGGCAGTGTTTTGTTGGCAGTGTTTCTCAGATCTAGGCCTTGCTCTGATAGTTTATCTGTGCTGCCTATAATAGTGTAGGCAATTTGGTTGGCACCGCATGGTCCCTTTTGTAGGGCTTGGAAAATCAGCACACTTGCCGTATTATGGCGTTTTATAATCATGTTCCTCATTTTAGTGTGTTGGCAGCCTGAGAGTATGTGAAGCTCACTATCAGTGCAAGGGCAGACGGGGCAGTTTGCATTGGTAGAGAAGCCACATGTTTTTGATTAAAAATTGTTTTTCGTAGAATTTGAAATTACTATTGTTCCAGAAAGTATTTGTGGCTTGTTCATTGATCAAAGGTCTAAGGTCCTTTCAGTAATTGTAATACCCTGTGTCTGTTTTGGCACTCCCCAGTCTATGTGATTTGCACATTTTTGTTTTCAGCTTGGCCTTTAACTCAGAGAGTGCACGAATCCTGGGTGTAATTGCCCCTCTTCCCTCTTCTTAAAAATAAGAAGATTTGGCCTATCAGAAATCCTTTTTTTGATACCAAAACTCTTTCACTCTGCGTATAGCTGTATCAAAAGGCCTCAAAGCATGGGACGCAGCATTATGTAAGATCATGTGCTTGTCAAACAACGTACGTTCCCAGGTAGGTAAATGATTCTCTCTCTTTGAGCTCCTGATTGTAAAGACGAATAACAAGAACTGCAGAATGAATTCCGGTACGCAGTGCCCGTAGCAGCACCCACAAAGCCACTCCCAAACTCATCATCCACATCATTGGTAAAAAGGGAAAAGGAGAGAGGGGTTAACGGACAACCTTATAAAACACCTCTTAAAGGCACAGTGGGATTCCTGGTACTGGTAGGTTTGGCACCATCAATCAAAACATACTCGTCTCCATCGTACATTTGTTTAAACATTGATAAGGTGAGTGGGCATCCTGGTGTTATTTAAATGATCCCAAAGTAGGGTCTGTCAATAGTGTCATACGCTTGTTTAAAATCAGTAAAGGCCGTGTGAAGGTGGGAACAACCCTTTGGTTTAATCTGTTTGGCAGCGTGGACTAAGTGCCTTAAATTTATAATAGGCTGAATCATGCTGTGGTCTGGATAGAAACCAGATTGCGTGTCAGGAACTTTTCGGTTCTCAACACACCACTTGGTCACCAATTCTCTCAAGGTCTTAAATTGGCGTACAGTCTATACAAGTCCCACTCACAGCCAACATGCGGTAGTTGTTGGGATCAAGCTTAGAGCCTTTTTTGTAAAGGGGGGAGATCTTTGTTTTTTTTTCAACACGCAGGAGTACGTTTCATGCAAAGCAACATGGAAGAGGTTGGCCACTGGGAAGTAACTGTTACATTTTAATTTTTCTCATTACCCGGTTAAGCATATTCTAGAAAAGGAGCTGAGAAATATGTAACAGTCTGCCTGCTGTATTTAGAACAAGGAAACCGTGTCGTAGCAAAGCACCGTCACTGCAAAGTATAAGACTCGGTGCAACAACCAATCGTCTCTGCCACCAATTGGGCGTGACAACCTCCATCAAGCAGTGAAGGTCACTCCCCAGGAATCAAGTTGAGTTTAGATTACATTAATCGAGGGGAAATGGCCACTTCAATACTAATATTAGTCCACAAACTCCCACACCAGAGAAAAGGGGACAACATCGAGGGTGTCATGACGTATCACGGTATCAGCTACGCAGCCCACCCTTAAAGTTGTGTTTAACGTCTCATCCCCCTCTTGACATGAGAAGGAGGCAAAGGCTCAAGCACAGGGATGATGGATGGCTGATGCTGGGGGGGGGGGTTGTTACATGAGGACCGTCTAAAGAAAAGAAAAGGTACAGAACGCAGATAGTGTTAACACTACAAGAGGACCGTCAGTAAAAAAAAGATCAATTGTTCACTTGCAGCCAGACCCAGGGAAATCCACATGATTCGTCAATCACTGCTAAATTTAGCATGACAGGGGATCAAGAGGGTCGCCCCTCAAAAGTTTGCGCAGCACACTGTCTGGCAGATATTTTTGCTGTTCCTTCACGGCAGAATTGTGCCACAGCCTCTTCGAAATTTATATTGTTCTATCAAAACATGTTAAGAGTGCTGGTATATGTGGCTGTACAACTCTTTGACCATTCCATACAGCAACAATGAAAAAGGTCTTACACATGCTTACATGCAGCTGAGCTCATGCATGGTCTAATGATTGCTGGTCAGCCCACATTAATCTTCCATGGATGGTCTGACGCAATCGTATAATAACAAACAAAAGCTGCAGAATTGTGAGCCCATTGATCTCAGCCGTTTCGTCGTAGACCTCAGGGAGAGACACTTGGAGTACTGGACACCTTATTCTGACACGCATCCAAGAGAACACAACAGCAAATGCCCTACAAATCATTAATGGTGTGCTCTCCTACAGATAGGTTTCTGGTCACGTATCTGCCATTTATCCTTCCAAAATACATGTTCTTAACCTACCTCGTGATGTCATTCGCAGTACAGCTCGTTTCAGACTTTGTATTCACACCCAACGTTTTGAGACAGCGACATGAAAGTAAAGTAACTCCCCCACCTGTGACCTGTGTGGTGCTGATCATCATGATGTTATCCAGAAATGAGCAGCATGATCTTTTCCACTGCGTCAATCCCCGCGTGATTACTCTCCGCAGAAAAGATGCATCTCTGTTTCCTTAAACAGGAGCTCACGATGTGTCTACTTTTTTAATCCCTTTTTTTTTTTTTTTGGTGGGGGTTGTTACACGGTCCTCAGCAAGGGCCTAACAGAATGAAGGAAAAAAACCTATAAGACTGGGAAAAGGAAAACTCCTGCCTAAGCCAGAATGTTTCCTCTTGAAAACTTTTTATGAGTAGGCTGGCAGTCACACTTCTTGACTGAAGGCCTTTCTGTGACCTTATAAACCTTGTAAGAGTGTGCGTTTGTAAAGTCCAAGTTTTATGGAAAAGCTACCACGATCCCCAAGGAAGTGCTTCCCATTTTCGGCTACACCTTTTTTGAAGGACTCACCCGCGACCCACTTTTTATATGCTAAAGAAATAAAAGTAATATGCTGGAAAACACCAGCGTGCATTAAGGAAAGGCTTTCAACTAGTGCTCACACTAGCCGGAGCCCCACTGCTACAACAATCACTTCCTACAATTCCTACAATGTTTTTCTACGCGGCCTAGCAGTCGCACATTTTTACTGATGATGGCTTTATCTGTAAATTCTGCCAGCCTCTCTACCAGTAACTCCCCATCAGATCCCCTATTATCACTGTTGTCGTTGTTAGATTGTATTTTGTGTCTTGTGATCTTATATAAGCTTTTAGTTGCACGGCAGGTTAGTGCAGTAGCTAGTTGGTGCACTTTGCTACATCATATCAGAAACCGACTACTGATTTTATCTGCCTCAACACACTCTCCTTTATACTGAGGAAGCTAGTAATCTGCCTCTAGGTGTCAGGAGCGTCAGGCGTCAGGTGTCAAGAGCCTGAGGTTGCCCACTAACTCAGGGTAGTACTTACGAGTAATTACTCATTCTTAGGTGGCTTCAGCGATGGGCGGACAGCCTGAATGGAACACTGAGTGTACCACAGGCTGAATTATAACACGTTTTATAACAAAAGAATTGTACTATACTCACGTACTACTAGCAGACTGAGGATCATATGATAATAGCATGACGATTCAGTCACAAGTTGCGAGGAGGATGAAATGCCAGGGTACTACCAAGCAAAGGTGATTTCCTTGTAGCACTAGTACTACTACCGTGACGGTGCAATACCTGGGTTCCATCACGATGTGGCTTCTACATGTCTAGATCATCATGAAAGGGGTGGAACCGTGACAACTGCAGCTGCCGCGGCGGCTCGATCTGCGCCATCATTATTATGTGGCTTCTACTTGTCCCTTTTCTGACTAAGGAGCCTAGAAGGCATGCCCATAAACACACACATATATGTTGCACTTACAGCCAAAATACCTAGAGGAAACACACCTAGAGGCAGGAGTATGTCTTGAAGGATGGTGGTAGGACTGCTCGTGTGCATCCGACTCGTGGGGTTTAACAAGGTTGCCCCCTGTCTCCTCTGCTTTTTCCCCTTTATATTAACGATATTGACGACATTGCTGAGGGTGTATCAGGGGCTATCACCGGAACCGCGGGTGTGCACGTCTCACACATGTTGTATGCAGATGATCTGACTTTGCTGACTATTGAGCCCCGTGATATGCAAATCATGCTGAGTCGGTTGGCTGTGTATGCCAGGAATAAACAACTAATTGTCAACACTTCCAAGTCCGAAGTTGTGCACTTCAACTCTGCGGGTGAAAATGTTCCAGTTTTTGATGTCGGCGGTGCCACCCTTCATCACAAAGATTCTTTTAGGTATTTGGGCATGGTTTTCTACAGGACCTTGAACATGGCTAAGTCTGCTGATTATGCGGCCCGTCCTTTTCTTCTCTGCCTATAGGATACGTAGATTCGTGGGTGAACACGCTTTGGCAGACATGCCACACACTTCTTTGTGGCTCGCTAAGACGTATGTTATTCCTGCTGGCATGTATGGTAGTCAAGTATGGGGTAC
>Ga0307947_1004227_pt1 | contig 11375 bp, 17 predicted proteins | sample OrgLakmetagen232_FD_201840 | JGI IMG/M metagenome (GOLD analysis project Ga0307947, IMG submission 201840) | Saline water microbial communities from Organic Lake, Antarctica - #232 | ecosystem: Environmental > Aquatic > Non-marine Saline and Alkaline > Saline | place: Antarctica: Organic Lake...
CTGTTGTTTCTGTCGCCACAGTCGCTGGCACTGAGTGCAGATCAGCAAGGTTGAGTGGCCTCGCATTCTTTTTGGTGCAGAAGCACTACAGGCGCCAGTGAAGTCCCGCTACACCGTCAAGGTGACATTTTGTTTGTGTCGCTGTTGTTTCTGTCGCCACAGTCGCTGGCACTGAGTGCAGATTGGCAAGGTTGAGTGGCCTCGCATTCTTTTTGGTGCAGAAGCGCTGCACGCGCCAGTGAAGTCCCGCTACACCGTCAAGGTGACATTGTGTTTGTGTCGCTGTTGTTTCTGTCGCCACAGTCGCTGGCACTGAGTGCAGATCAGCAAGGTTGAGTGGCCTCGCATTCTTTTTGGTGCAGAAGCACTACAGGCGCCAGTGAAGTCCCGCTACACCGTCAAGGTGACACTGTGTTTGTGTCGCTGTTGTTTCTGTCGCCACAGTCGCTGGCACTGAGTGCAGATTGGCAAGGTTGAGTGGCCTTGCATTCTTATTGGTGCAGAAGCGCTACAGGAGCGCATGCCGCTACATGGTCTGAATTATGATGTAATGTTGATTATGAATTTTGTTACGTAGCTACTGCAGCATGATCGAACATTCTCCACTGCATGTCTAACCATCGTTTTTGACTGGCTAAAAGTTTCTGTGGTCATTATAACTTCTTCCCTTTTAAAACTTTGATCGCGCGTGCACACACACACACACACATACACACACACACACACACACGCTTGTGCACACGCACACATACACTCACATACACTCACATACACACATGCACACACAAACACACACAAACGCACACACATTTTCGCTCGCTCTCCCACACACACACACACACACACACACACACACACACACACACACACACACACACACACACACACACACGCAGGTCGCCTCTGATATGCTGCACCTGCTGTGCCTACCTAAGAGCCGACTGGACAGCCTCATGGGCTGGGACTCTGGGCTGAAGACAGCAGACCAGGTGTGCTAAATGTGCATGTGTCTGTGTGTGTGCGTATGTGTGCGCTCGCACATGTGTGTTTGTGAAGTTGTGTGCATTTTTTAAAAAGCTGAAACTGCAGCCTGTTGTGTGAGCAAGCGTGTACACGTACGTGTATGTGTGCATGCGCAGGTGGGTGTGTTTATACGGTTGTGTGCAAAGAAGCTACGCCTGCGGCAAGGGTAGTCGACCAGACGTGTGCACGTGTTTGCGCATGTGTACACATGAGGGGGGGATGTTTGCGCATGTGTGTACATTCACACACATGTGTATACATGAGGGGGAATGTTTGCGCATGTGTATACGGCCAGAACCATACATTTATAGGCGTATACGGTGTACGTACGGTATTTTTAGCAGGGAAACTACCATACATACGGTCATATACGGTGCAGATATATGGTTCTGGCCAACCCTACCCATATACCATGCATGTACAAGGGTTGATTTGGATACAAGTCAGGCAGAAGGGGGTTTTAATTATCACAGGCTTGGAAGCAGTGCGGTTTGCAGATTGATAAACTGCGTGGTCTGCTAAGCCACCTTTTTTCCACAAAAACAATGCAAGGCAGGGAAGGGCAATACGATATTCGGAGACGTTCGATACGAAATATGTAGGGTTGGCCAGAACCGTGTATGTACAGTTTATGTACGTACGTTTTGCAAGGATTTCAGCAATTGTACGGCGTATATGTATATATATACGGTTTTAGCTAACCCTAGATAAAATTACGATGTAAAATACGAAATACTCGTATGATCGAAAAATCCTGTTGCCCGTCCCTATTATAAGATGTTCAGCCCCTATTATAAGATGTTGAGCAAGGAGGAAGCAGGCGACTCACCTGCATGTAAGCTCCCTCTGGACTGCATCACAGATCTCGCGCGTAGATTCTCCTGACGATTGTTCGTTCAACCACCTGCTCTTTTATAGTTTAGTTTAGTTTGGATCACAAAGGCCTCCAGCCTGGCATGGCTGCTCAACCTATAGGTCCCAACAAGTAAATCAATCAAAAAGATCGATGTTCGTTCGACCACCTGCCCATTCCTACAATGTGACCTGCACATGAATTAGTCAAGTGTAGGGTTGGCCAGAACCATATTTACGGTGTGTATACGGACTTTTTGGCAGGGAAATCACAAAATATACGGTCGTATATGGCGTATAAACACGGTTCTGGCCAACCCTAGTCAAGTGTTTACAACGTGACCTGGACACGCCTACATTTGCCTGGTCAAGGCTGTGTTTACAAGGTTTACAAGATTACAAGATTACAAGGAAAAAAGGCTGTGTTTTAGGGTTGGCCAAAACCGTATATGTGCACCGAATATGACCGTATATCTGGTGACTTCCCTGCCAGATATGCCGTACATACACCGTATATATATGGTTCTGGCCAACCCTACTGTGTTTCCAACGTGAACTAGTCAAGTGTATGCATTTGGCAACGCGACCAGACAATCATGCAAGGCTGTGCTTACAACGTGACTTGCACGTGCCCCGGTTTACCTGACAATCGTTCGTTCGGCCACCTTACCTGCACATGCCTACCTGCCTACATGCCTACTGATGCACATGCCTACTGATGCACATGCCTACCTGCACATGCCACCTTACCTGCACATGCCTTCCTGCCTACATGCCTACTGGTGCACATGCCTACCTGCACATGCCACCTTACCTGCACATGCCTACCTGCCTACATGCCTACTGATGCACATGCCTACCTGCACATGCCACCTTACCTGCACATGCCTACCACCTGCACCTACCCTACCTGCACATGCCTACCACCTGCACCTACCTTACCTGCACATGCCTACATACCACCTTACCTGCACTGATGCACATGCCTACCTGCACATGCCACCTTACCTGCACATGCCTACCTGCACATGCCTACTGATCTGAATCACAAACCTTGCATGCGCAATGTCTTGACGACTGAACAAGAATGTGTGTGTGTGAATGTATGAGCACATCATCACAGGATGACTGAACAAATGTGTGTGTGTGAGTGTATGAGCACATCATCACAGGACGACTGAACAAATGTGTGTGTGTGTGATTGTATGAGCACATCATCACAGGTGGTGTCTGCGCTGAAGAAGAGCAAGCATTTGTCAGGCCTCACAGACGTGCAGATGAAGTCGATGCTGCAGGTGCGTGTGCACGCGCGTGAGTGTGTGTGTGTCTGTGTTTGTGTGTATATGCGTGGGTGGCAACTTTGCAATGCAAAATGAGGTAGCGTATTATACGTGTGTGTGTGTGTGCGAAAGTGTGGTGTTGCCTTGAGTATAGAATGGTACTGCCGGTTTATCACTGCGTACCGCAAATATAACCCCTTTTGTGCAGTGTCGTGACCACTTGAATATCCTTAGGAACTCTAAGGCCTCCAGCTTTTATTGTTTAGCATTTAAAGTAACATCACTTTATAATATATAAAGTGGAGAGATGGCTGAGGAATAAAGTATCGATAACGCCTCATGCAGTTTGCATCGGTGGAAAGAAATAGGCTTTCTAGAGGTCTGTGGTTTGGATCTTGATCGAAACACCCCGACAATGCAGATTTGCTCTAAATAACAGGTATTCACACACACTTGCATACACACGTACACGACCGCTTGCAAACACACACACGCACACACGCACATACGCACACACACACACACACACACACATACGCACACATGTGTCAACGCAGACGTGTGTGGAGGTCAAGTACGCCCCTGGTGATGTAATTGCCGTGGCCAACGGCCACCCCAACAGTCGAGTGTTCCTAGTGAAATCTGGGGAGGTCACCTTGGTGTCTGCAGACGTGCACATTTCAGGTGAGAGCTTGTGGGGGTGTGAAAGCGTGGGAGGTCGGGGGTGTGGGGAGATGGGGGTGGGGTTGTTGGTTTGGGCGTGGGTGTCTGCAGACGTGCACATCCCAGGTGAGAGCTTGTGGGGGTGTGGAAGTGTGTGAGGTCGGGGGTGTGGGGAGATGGGGGCGGGGTTGTTGGTTTGAGCATCGGTGTTGGTGCCTTTGAGCGTATGCGAGTGCGGTTGTGCAAGATCTTTCTGGCTAGCTTGCCTGCAGGAGCCACGTCAGGCACCCCTGCTTGGGTGAAACAGGAGGGGTGTAAATTAGCACGTGTGCGCGTGTGCCTAGCAATATGCTTGAGTGGGAAAGGGGTGTAAATAAGTCTGTGCGTGTGTTTGTGTGTGTGTTTGTGTGTTTCAGGCATCCCTGCTTGATTGAGGAACGGGTTTGGTGGAAGTAACTGTGTGTGTGTTTATGAGTTGTTGCTAGGATGCTATGAAGAGAGCAGGTGCGGAGGTGGTTGCAGTATAGCTGATGTAGGGGACTCAAGCTAATTCCAATTAAGAGACATGTTTGTAGTCAGACAGCTGCCCCTACATAAGTGTCCACACACGCACACACATACACAAACACGCGCACGCACACACACACATACACAGGCACACACACATGCAAACACATGCGCATGCACAATTACACACACAGACACGCACACACAGGCACGCACACTCACACATGCACACACACACAGGCACACACACACACATACGTACACACATACACACATGTATGCGTACGTACAGGCCCTGGCCAAATTGAGATGAGCAAAAGCCAAGAGAGGGGTCGTCACACACACACAACACACACAACACACACACGTATGCGCACGTACAGGCCCTGGCCAAATTGAGATGAGCAAAAGCCAAGAGAGGGGTCGCCTGCCCCCCGGGGGTTTGTTCAACGACGAAGCAGTCACTCAGAGCAGGGAGGGGGGTGCAGGGCTGAAGGCCAGCCTAGTGGCATCTGCGCCCAACACCGTCATCATTGCGTTCACCGCAGCTGATGTGGAGCGCGTCGCGGTGCGTGCGTGCGTGCGTGCGTGCAAGCGTGCGTGGTATACACATGTGTGGGGTCATGAGTGAGAGAAGTGCTTATAAAGTGAGCAGGGCTGAAGGCCAGTCTAGTGGCATCTGCACCCAACACCGACATCATTGCGTTCACCGCAGCTGATGTGGAGCGCGTTACGGTGCTTGTGTGTGCGTGCGTGCGTGCGTGGTATATACACGTTTGGTTGTGTGTGAGTGAGAGAAGTGCTTGTAATTTGAGCAGGACTGAAGGCCAGCCTAGTGGCATCTGCGCCCAACACCGTCATCATTGCGTTCACCGCAGCTGATGTCGAGCGCGTCGCGGTGCGTGCGTGCATGTATGTATGTGTGCGTGCATTCGTGTATGTGTATGTCTATGTGTGTGTGGTACAGAATGTGTTTGGTGATGGGGTTTGCGTCGAGTGCAAATACACATGCTTGCACACACACACACACACACACACACACACACACACACACACACACATACAGGGTGCCCAAGTGGTGGAAAAGCCCAAGCCCCTGTCTGGCTTCAAGAGCATCGATTTCGCTCAGCTGGAATACCACCGCATTGTGGGCACAGGGCAGTTTGGCCTCGTGCGTGTGGTGCGCAACACACGCACCAATGAAGTGTACGCTCTCAAGGTAGGGATGTGTGGGGTGTTTGTGGTCAGCTTGGTCCCGTCGCATTGCGGGCACAGGGCAGTTTGGCCTTGTGTGTGTGTGTGTGTGGTGTTATGATTCTGTTGGGTAGGGGCAATCAGCAGCCATGCGCTGAGGGTGGTGATCTCAGCAGCCATGTGCTGAGGGTGGTGACGTACCTGTTGGGTAGGGGCAATCAGCAGCCATGCGCTGAGGGTGGTGAAGCATGCAGTTCACAGACTGAATGGGCTGTGGTCACGACGCACTCTTATTAAGTACGGCTGTGGTCATGTCGCACTCTTATAAGTACGATGTGTGCTCATAAGGGGCTTGGTGAGATCAATACAGAGCATCACGCCCCTTAGGGTAACTGCTGGCTTTTCTTGTGCCGGCTATTCTAGAACGGATGAGATCTGTTGAGATCTCTGCTTTCTAATCGATCCGCTTCGGAGAGGAATAGAATTTTTGAATCCCTGTCCAGCTCTCGTTTCGTAACTCACACATACACACACACACTTACACACACACACACAAACACACACACTCACACATACACACACATACACACACACACTCACACGCACACGCACACGGCAGGTCATGCACAAGGCCCCCATTGTGGAAAGCAAGCAAATCGAGCACGTGCTCAACGAACGACGCATTTTGCAAGAGGCCAGCCACCAGTTCTGTGTCAAGCTGTGTGGTGCCTACCAGGACCGGAATTCCCTGTACCTGCTGCAGGTAATGCATGTGTGTTTTCGCTTTGTCTTTTGTTTTGCTGTTTTTTTGTCAAGCTGTATGGTGGCTACCAGGACTGGAATTCCCTGTACCTGCTGCAGGTAAATGCATGTGTTTTCGCTTTGTCTCTTGTTTTTCTGTCTTTTTGCGTCAAGCTGTGTGGTGCCTACCAGGACCGGAATTCCCTGTACCTGCTGCAGGTAAATGCATGTGTTTTCGCTTCGTCTCTTGTTTTGCTGTTATTTTGCGTGGTGCCTACCAGGACCGAAACTCCCTGTACCTGCTGCAGGTAAATGCATGCGTGTTTTCGCTTTGTCTCTTGCTTTGCTGTTATTTTGCGTGGTGCCTACCAGGACCAAAACTCCCTGTATCTGCTGCAGGTAAATGCATGTGTTTCCGCTTTGTCTCTTAATTTGCTGTAATGTCTTCGTCAAGCTGTGTGGTACGCATCAGAACTGCAGCTCACGTTTACTTGCTGCAGAAGATGATGATGAATGTGTGCTCAATTTGTCCCTTGTGTTCCTTATATTATGCAAAGGCATCATACAAAATTGTCGGGCCTTCCCAATTGCCGTTGCTCGAAGCCAACATCTCGTCAAGCTGGTTTTAGGGTTTGCTGCACAGTTTGAGTCAAGGCTGATATGGTACTCTTCTTGGTCCATGTCAAACGCGCACACACACACACACATACATACACGTACACACACTCAGGAGTGGGTGCCTGGGGGTGAGCTGTTCCATCATTTGGACTTAGAGGGCGCATTCGATGAGCCTACTGCCATGTTCTTTGCTGCCAGCGTGCTGAATGCCCTGGAGGTAGGTGTGGGTGTGTGAGTGTGGGTGTGGGTGTGGGTTTGGGTGTGGGTGTGGGGGGGGTATGGGTGTGTGGGTAGGTGTAGGTGTAGGAGGATATACACTTGCTGTCAAGAACACAATTGTATATTTCTGCATGGAGCTCATAACCTATTTGATACCACGCAGCTTCTCACAAAATTGACGTGAGTGTGCATATTTACATGTTTCTGCTCGTATGCGCCCGTCAGCACATTCCATTTGCGGGATGAGGAACGCTAGTCAGTGCATTTCATAATGTGTGTAGGATGAGAGATGCCACTTGTTTTCTGTATTGCCACCTTTGCAATTCCTTCACGACAAGAGTGTTATAAAAAACGTTGTAAGCCTCACATGTTTGCATCGTCACTGTCTGCACCTCTTTCGTAACAAGGGCATCGTGCACAGCGATCTGTGTACATTCCATCGTCACCTCCTGCAATTCCTTCACAGCAAGAAATCATGTCAAGATCTGTACAAGGAATGTCATGCAAAACCTCATGTTTTTATTACAATGTCACCTCACGCAGCTCCTTCACAACACGGGCATCGTGTACAGCTATCTGTATACATGATCTGTATAAGAAATTTCGTGCAAACCTCACATGCTCGCATCGTCACCTCACGCAGTTCCCTCACAACAAGGGCATCGTGTACAGCTATCTGTATACATGATCTGTATGAGGAATTTCGTGCAAACCTCACATGCGTGCATCGTCACCTCACGCAGCTCCTTCACAACAAGGGCATCGTGTACAGCTATCTGTATACATGATCTGTATAAGGAATTTCGTGCAAACCTCGCATGCTTGCATCGTCACCTCACACAGTTCCTTCACAACAAGGGCATCGTGTACAGAGACCTGAAGCCCGAGAACCTGCTGCTAGACGCACAGGGCTACGTCAAGGTTGCGGATTTCGGTTTCGCCAAGCAGGTCGGCGGCGATAAAACGTACACCATCTGTGGAACCCCCGACTACCAGGCCCCCGAGGTGCTCGTGCGTGTGTGTGTGTGTGTGTGTGTGTGGATACGCACAAGTGTGTGTGTGTGTTCTATAAAAATGTGCAGGGGTGGGTGAATGATTGGGCGGGTGGGTGGATAATGTGGTGGTTGGATAGGGGGTGTATGTGTGGATACGCACATGTGTGTGTGTTCTATGAAAATGTGGAGGGGTGGGGTGAACAGGGTGACGTTGTGGTAGTTGGTTTAAAGACGGGACCGCAAATAATTTTAGGCAAAATACGCACGTACAGATTGCTGACGGCACTCTTACTCCTGCTCTGTTGCCCTGTGCTACTGTGTCAGCTTAGTACTGACAGTTACCACACACACACACACACACACACACACATACACGCGCGCACACACACACACACATACACATACACACACGGGCTTGGTGTGCTGGGAGGGGGGGGGGCAGGTCGGTGATGTAGTTTTGAGCTTAAAAGGGTTATAACCCCTTGGAAGATCAAACCCTGCCCTATGGGGCAGTCGCCATTTGTGACCACCTCGTTTAACGCTGTGAGCGTAGAGGAAGCGGTGGAGGCTGTCAAGACAGAGCAGTTGTAGGGTTGGCCAGAACCATATATATACGGTGTATATACAGTATTTTTGGCAGGGTAATCACCAAATATACGGTCATATACGATGTATTTATACGGTTCTGGCCAACCCTAAGTATTTGTGTGTGCTGAACTGGTGGGTTTGCGTCTCCTCCACGGAGGACGAGGGGTTTACAGAGCCTTCCCAAGCCTTTGCGTTTGCTGCTGATGCGGATGCGGATGCTGGTGCTGGTGCTGGTGCTGGTGCTGGTGCTGGTGCTGGTGCTGGTGCTGGTGCTGGTGCTGGTGCTGGTGCTGGTGCTGATGCTGATGCTGATGCTGATGCTGATGCCATGCCACTGCTGAAGGCCACTATAGATTGTACATGGGACGGGTGAGTGCACAGAGGATAATGTATGGGATGGTTGGGTGGTTGTGTGGAGCCAGTGAAGGGGCTCCTCTCTCTGATGCACAGAGGATATTGTATGGGATGGTTGGGTGGTTGGGTGGAGCCAGTGAAGGGGCTCCTCTCTCTGATGCACAGAGGATATTGTATGGGATGGTTGGGTGGTTGGGTGGAGCCAGTGAAGGGGCTCCTCTCCCTGATGCCATTTGCGCCACTGTAGATGGTTTGAAAAGCGCCACTGTAGATGGTTTGGAAAGCGCTCATCTGGAGCAAGACGGTCAACGGCGCATATATATCAGCTGTAGGCCTAGAGGGTCCCTCTGCCTGTCTCCTTCCTTTCCTTCTGCTTCTGCCTCCTGCCTCTGCCTGTCTCCTTCTGCCTTCCTCTGCCTCCTGCCTTCTGCCCTCCTTTGCCTTCTGCCTTCCTCTGTCTCCTGCCTGCCTCCTTCCTTTCCTTCTGCCTCTACCTCCTGCCTTCTGCCTTCCTCTGCCTCTTACCTTTTGCATCCTCCTGCCTTCTGCCCTCCTTTGCCTTCTGCCTTCCTCTGCCTCCTGTCTCCTGCCTTCAGCCCTCCTGTCTCCTGCCTGTGTTGTCTCCTTCTACCCTCTGCCCTTTATTTCCCCTTTTTTTTCAATGTTGCCTACCTGGTATACAATAATGTAATATTACAATAATGGTATACAATATATAATATCTAATATACAATCATGTTGCCTACCTGGTGTACAAACAAACATCAAATTTTGGCACACTGGCTCTTGCCCCCAAAGAACTTCATGCGATTCTGTTAAGCAAATTAGCCCAAACTGTCTTGCTCTTGCGCACACGCACACACACACACACACATACACAGTTGATAACACACTCAACCGCACATGATCAAGCACTTACATGTGCGTGTTCACATACACTTGATCACAGACCCACTCGTGCATGTTCACATACACACATGATGCAGACTCACAACACACACAAAACACACACACAGGTGGTCATGAGGCAAGGCACGACACGTGCATGTTCACACACACACACACACACACACAGGTGATCATGAGGCGAGGCACCACACGTGCATGTTCACACACACACATACACACACACACAGGTGATCATGAGGCGAGGCACCACACGTGCTGCTGACTACTGGGCCCTGGGTGTGCTCATTTTTGAGATGCTCGTTGGGGACCCCCCTTTCAAATCTCTCACCGGAGATCCTTGGGACACCTTTAGGCGCACTCTGTCTGGACGTTTCTACGTGAGTATGTATGTGTATGTGTAAGTTTGAGAGTGTGTGTTCTATCTGGACGTTTCTGCGTGAGTGCGTGTGTGTGTACGTGTGTGTGTGTGTGTGTGTGTGTTTGAGAGCAGATGCCATGTTGTTTTGTCCACGTGGGTGCAAACGGTTGTGTGTTCAGGCCTTTTGGGTCTCTCACGGTAGACCAGAAGATGTGACAGTCGGCTACTTAGGAAGATGAGGCTACTTAGGAAGATGTGATAGTCGGCTACTTAGGAGGTACTTGCTACTTAAAGAAGATGTGACAGTCGGCTACTTAGGAATATGAGGCTACTTAGGAAGATGTGACAGTCGGCTACTTAGGAAGATGAGGCTACTTAGGAAGATGTGACGGTTGGCTACTTAGGAGGTACTTGCTACTTAAAGATGTGACAGTTGGCTACTTAGGAAGATGAGGCTACTTAGGAAGATGTGACGGTTGGCTACTTAGGAGGTACTTGCTACTTAAAGAAGATGTGACAGTCGGCTACTTAGGAAGATGAGGCTACTTAGGAAGATGTGACAGTTGGTTACTTAGGAGGTACTTGCTACTTAAAGAAGATGTGACAGTCGGCTACTTAGGAGGTATTTAAAGAAGAAGGAGGTACTTAAAGAAGATGTGACAGTTGGCTACTTAGGAGGTACTTGCTACTTTAAAAGTCCCTGCTATTTAAGAAGTCTCTTCGGCCTGGAAGCTGACAGTCAGCTACTTAGGAGGTCCCTGCTACTTAAGAAGCCCCTTCGGCCAGGAAGCTGACAGTCAGCTACTTAGGAGGTCCCTGCTACTTAAGAAGTCCCCTCGGCCAGGAAGCTGACAGTCAGCTACTTAAGAGGTCCCTGGCTGCTTCTGCTCTTGCGTCCATTGAGGGAGAGCTTTTACTTCTCGCTTAATATCCTCATGCCCTTTCGTCGCTGAGGTTTTAAACCTGGAGAGCGATGCCGCTGCCAACTGCATCTTCAAATGAATGTGCCCTCCTTTTCATGTGCAACTCAATTAAGCAGGGTTGGCCAGAACCGTATATATTTACACCGTACAT
>Ga0307947_1004232_pt1 | contig 11368 bp, 14 predicted proteins | sample OrgLakmetagen232_FD_201840 | JGI IMG/M metagenome (GOLD analysis project Ga0307947, IMG submission 201840) | Saline water microbial communities from Organic Lake, Antarctica - #232 | ecosystem: Environmental > Aquatic > Non-marine Saline and Alkaline > Saline | place: Antarctica: Organic Lake...
GGGGCATGGTGGTTTATGTAAAGAAACAACCCGGCTCACGTATAGAAACAACTTCTTTCAGAATGACAGGACAAAACATAGGCACTGATTGCTACTAGCAACATGCAGCTGAAATAAAGTCAAACGATGGTGGGACTGGAAAAACAAGGATTAGGGGAATTCTGGTAAGACATGTGCTTGACAGAAGAACGCCTTATATGCAGCTTTTAAAGATCATAATAATTAAATTATAAGACAATAGAAATTATTCTTATCAGAATGAACATTCCTATTAAAATGTGCATAATAGGTTAACAACCCTACCTGTGGCTCCTTTTCCTTGATTAATTGTGGGTGGTTTTTCACTACATGCGTGGTTTTCTTTTTTTCCTACCTGAAATATCTGGCCGCCCAACTGCTGGTACGCATTCACATGCAGCTTTTAATTATAAACAGTATTAACACAACGTAAGACAATAGGTGATGACCCTACCTGAAATATCTGGCCGTCCACCCGCTGGTACGCATTCACATGCAGCCTTTATTACTAATAGTATTAACATAACGTAAGACAATAGGTGATAACCCTACCTGAAATATCTGGCCGTCCAGCTGCTAATACGCATTCACATGCGGCTTTTAATTATAAACAGTATTAACACAACGTAAGACAATAGGTGATAACCCTACCTGAAATATTCGGCCGTCCAGCTGCTGGTACGCATTCACATGCATTTTATTACTAATAGTATAAACATAAGACAATAGGTGCTGACCCTACCTGAAATATCTGGCCGTCCAGCCGCTGGTGCGCATTCACATGCAGCTTTTAATTATAAACAGTATTAACATAAGACAATAGGTGCTGACCCTACCTGAAAAATCTAGCCGTACAGCTGCTGGTACACATTCACATGCAGCTTTTATCACTAATAGTATTAACATAACATAAGACAATAGGTGAGAACCCTACCTGAAATATCTGGCCGTCCAGCTGCTGGTACGCATTCACATGCAGCTTTTAATAATAAACAGTATTAACATAAGACAATGAGTGATGACCCTACCTGAAAAATCTGGCCGTCCAGCTGCTGGTACGCATTCACAGCGTCCGTGGGAACCACGAAGAGCACGTACGCTATCCCCTTGGACCGTTTAGTTTCCCTGTGCAAGATAATATCCACACATGGCAGTGGCGAGTGTCAGGTAACGTGTGGCGTCCCTGTGCGAGGCAGAACACATACACAGGGATGGCCAGAACCGTATATATGCACCATATATGACCGTATATTTCGTAATTTCCCAGCCAAATTTATCGTATATACACCGTATATATATGGTTCTGGCCAACTTTACACACACACACAAACACACACACGCACACACACACACAGTGGCAGCAAGCATAAAGCTAACAGAATGCCGAAACACATGTTTGCCTGACGCATGCAGTAAGCAGGCCTTAACAGCCTCCAGTTTCCGTCCCTTAACAACTCTGCTGAACACGTTCAGTATGCTGCAAAGGTTACTCTGCACACACATCACCCAAATAAACTCAGTATGCTGCAAGGGTTACTCTGCGCACACATCACCCAAATAAACTCAGTATGCTGCAAGGGTTACAACTCTGCGCACACATCACCCAAATAAACTCTACCAAACAGTCCCGACAAGCTCCTAACCAACTCCCTCCAAAAACATGCACATATCTCGACACAGCACCTCACTCATACGCACCTCAACAAATTCCTAACCAACTCCCAACAAATTCCTAACCAACTCCAAAACATCCACCAATCTTGACAAAGCACCTCACGCATACACACCTCAACAAATTCCTAACCAACTCCAAAACATCCACCAATCTTGACAAAGCACCTTACTCATACACACCTCAACAAATTCCTAACCAACTCCCAACAGATTCCTAACCAACTCCAAAAACATCCATCAATCTTGACAAAGCACCTCACTCAACCACACCTCAACAAATCCCTAACCAACTCCCAACAAATCCCTAACCAACTCCAAAACATCCACCTATCTTGACACAGCACCGCACTCATAACCCTTTAACCCAAAAAGCTCCAGCAAACAATCACCGCACATTCCACCCCCCCTTCCAAATATACAAAGGGTTGGCCAGAATCGTGTATGCGCATTGTATAGGACCGTACATTTGGATTTGATTTTCCTGCCTAGAGTATCGTATATACACCACATATATATAAGGTTCTGGCCAACCCTACCATTCGAAGTACACCCACCTATCAAGCACCACGTGCACCTCGCTGACATCCCCATACTCCCCAAACAGCTCCGCCAGGTCCGCCTCGCTCGCGCTGTACGTCAGGTTGCGCACAAACAGGCGGCCGGTGTCTGCGATGAGGTCGGCAGGGTCGCCCCCATCTGTGACAGCCTCAATGACGTGAGCCCCTGTGCCATTTCCCTGGTAGCTCCCGTCTGGTACAGTCCCTGAAGGGGGACCAGGTAGCACCCCCCCCTCCCTCCCTTCCTCTTCCCTCCCTTCTTTGTCACTCCCTCTTCCTTCCGCACCATCCTCACTCTCCTCTCCCTCTTCTGAACTCCCCGCACTGCCACCGTCAGAGCCACCCCCCCCCTTTCCATCAACAACCATAGGTCCAGCCCCACAATCTTGTGAACTCCCTTTCTCGTGCCCCCGCTTGCTGCTTCGCCTGCTCTTCTGTTTGGAATCGGGTTCAGGTGAGACGGAGGATTTGGAGGTACCCACTCCACTCTGATCGCCCCGCTGCTTGGCTGCACACAGCACCACACAGCAGAATCGTGCTTTAGAGAAATACGCGCGCATACGTACACACTTTTTTGCAATGGGTTGGAACCGTTCAGGGGCAAAAGAAAAAATGTAAGCTTTATTGGTGTACACACCTACTCTAGTCATCATCTCTCTTTCCTCATTACTGACGTATACAAGCGATCTCTCTCTCTCTCACTCTCTCTCTCTCTCTTTCTCTCTCTCTCTCTCTCTCTCTCTCTCTCTCTCTCTCACACACACACACACACACACACGCATATACACACACCAAGGACTAACTGAGAGACACCCACTGCTTGTTGTACCAATTCCTTCCTATTCACTTTTTCCCACCCATCCATCTACCACAAATTTAAAGCCCTTAAATTCTTCACGCTACCCTTGGACGTTCCTTCCATTGCCTGAAAGGTTCCCGAAAGATTACACCATCACATTTCCTTTCACTGCCTGAAAAACTCACAAAGAATTACACTATCACATGCCCCTCGTGTGTGTTTGTAATTGTGTGTGTGTATCTGAGTGAGTGAGTTCTCCTCCCCTGGGGACCAACTTCATTCGTTGACGTGCCATGAAAATCCACCAAAACAATCCGCCCCAGATCCCCTCTTGATCTCTTGAATATGCCTCTTTAAAATGTCATACCATTAAATTTAACAACAGACACCCAACTATTCCCTTTCCATCCCAGCCCTTCACCTCTCTCCCATTCGCCTGCCAAAGAAATCAAATATCAAGCCCCTCCCCCCTCGCCCTCTAATGTAACAACAACACTAGAACAACATCGACAAACTGTCTTTGCTGCCACTACCCATTATTCTCCTTCTCCTCCTCGTCCTTTGCCTCTTCATTGTTTCACCAGTGCGTTCTGTTCTTCATTCAGGTGCTTAACATTAGCCTTTCCTATGTTCACTCAAGCTGCAAACATCATCATCACCCACACAAGCAACAAACTCAACCTACACTCACCATGATCCAACTCATCCTCCTCTTCTTCCTCCTCCTCATCATCGTTGTCCTTCCACTTGCACATCCTGGACTTCATATACTCCAGATCCGACATGCCCTCCGTTGGACCAGCAGCACCTTTGTCATCCCCTCCGTCGCTAGTATCATCGCTACCCCCTGCTTCCTTGCCTCCTTCCTGGCTTGGCCGCCCAACTCCTTCATTCTTGGGGGCTGTCATGCAAGAAAGTGTGTGCAGAGGATGAAGGGTTTGTAGAGATCTGTGCTCGTGTTGTTGGCTTCCCTTGCTGGGTAACAATTTTCCTTGCTGCAATCAGTGCCAAAGACAGCTTACACGCTGCCAAGCATACACGCTGGCAGCTTACACGCCGGCCAGTTTACACGCCAGCCAGCTTACACGCTGCCAAGCTTACACGCTGCCAAGCTTACACATTGCCAGCTTACACGCCAGCCAGCTTATACGCTGGCAGCTTACACGCTGGCAGCTTACACGCCGGCCAGCTTACACGCTGCCAAGCTTACACATTTTGCCAGCTTACACATTGCCAGCTTACACGCCGGCCATCTTACACGCCAGCCAGCTTACACGCTGCCAAGCTTACACGCTGGCCAGCTTACACGCCAGCCAGCTTACACGCTGCCATCGGGCTGGTACATTTGGTGCAGAGCATCACTAAGCGCTGAGCGCAAAGCACTCATCGTGTGCTTGTGGAAGAGACAAAGCTTGCAGGTATCAGGAAGGCAGGGAAGCTGCCTCACACACACACAAACACACACACACACACACATCACACGCACAGCGCATGGAGCTACTGCCAAGTAGGCCCAGCCAAGAGGAGCTCACAAGCAATGTACTCACCAGCACCAACATCATTGTAGTCCTCATCTTCTGAGGACCCGTCATTGGCGGCGGGCTGCATGCCCTCCTCACCGGACTCACTGCCACTCCCTTGCGCAGCAGCCTTACCCTGGTACGCACGTGCGTGTGCATATGTGTGTGTGTGCGTGTGTGTGTGTTGTGTGTATGTGTATGTGTGTATGTGTTCTCTTTCTGGCGAACTACGAGCCCTTATCGTCTGACTTGCTGTCACTCCCTGGTGCAGCAGTCTTGTCCTGTGCGAATGAGGATGCGCCTACATGGATGTTAATGTGTAGGGTTGGCCAGAACCATATATATACACGGTGTATATACGTTGTTTTTTGCAGGGATCTTATTAAATATACGGTCATACAAAGCACATGTACACAGTTCTGGACAACCCTACGTACGTGTGTGTATGTGTATGTGTGCAATTTAAATGTCAGGGCCATATGTGTGATTTGACATTGGTCAATCTTCCTGCTACCAACTTGTCTCACGATCAGGTTGAGGGCAAGCACTGATAGGTAGCATCCAGTTTAATTGCCAAGTCCTGCACACACACAAACGTGTGCACACACACAAATGCATGCACGCACAAACACAGACACACATATATGCACAAACACACGCCCAACTTATAGCACGCGTGTACAGCACGCACGACACCAACAAACTCCCCACAAAGCGCACAGGCACAACAGGCACTACACACACACAACACCCACACCTGCAGATCTTGCAGCGTCTGCTGAGGCAGCAGGTCGTCGTTGGCCCACAGTTTTGCACGTCGGCGAGGTGCCATGAGGGCAAGGAACTCAGCAAGCTTGGGGTCCTCTGGCGTGTCCTCGCCTGTTTGGATCAATGCGTGCACATACATAAACACACATACTCACACACAAGGTGTGACGGTGCAAGCTTTTTGAATGGTGCCATGAGCCCAAGGAGCTCAGCAAGCTTGAGGTCCTCCGGCGTGTCCTCGCCTGCTTGGATCAATGCGTGCACACACCAACACACATACTCACACAAATGGTGTGACAAAGCAAGCTTTTTGAATGGTGCCATGAGCCCAAGGAGCTCAGCAAGCTTGAGGTCCTCTGGCGTGTCCTCGCCTGCTTGGATCAATGCGAGCACATACACAAACACACATATTATATTTGGTGTGACGGTGCAAGCTTTTTGAATGGTGCCATGAGCGCAAGGAGCTCAGCTAGCTAGGGATCCTCTGGCGTGTCCTCGCTTGTTTGGATCAATGCGTGCACATGCACAAACACACACAAATGGTGCGACGGTGCAAGCTTTCTGCTCGATGCTTTGGCGTTAACACACAAGAAACCACACATACAACACCACACGGAATTGCACCAAACATCCATGCACCCCCACGCACGCCCATACGCAAGCACACCCACACATCCACACACCCCTACACACGACCGTACGCGAGCACACCCACACATCCTCACCACCCTACTTCTACGCATAGCACATGCGTCTACCTAGTACACATATTTTGGATGCCCACCCTGCTTTACGCCTTTGACGGATGCGTTGCTCCTGTTCTTCAGTTTCGTCGCAAGGGCTTGGGCTTCTGCGGCATTGCCATCCACGACAGCCTGCGCACACACAGGCACACACACACGCACACACACACGCACACACACACGCACACACACAGACACACACAATCATGAGGGTGCTAAGACAGGTACCAGGTACCAGGTATATACAATTAGACATAAGAACCCCTCCTTGCAGCAAACACACTTAAGGGTGCTGAGTGCTAAGACAGGTGTGGCCATTTAGACAAACGACTGCTGCTTGCAGCAAACACACTCAAGGGTGCTGAGTGCTAAGACAGGTGTAGCCATTTAGACAAACGACTGCTGCTTGCAGCAAACACACTCAAGGGTGCTGAGTGCTAAGACAGGTGTAAACATTTAGACAAACGACTGCTGCTTGCAGCAAACACACTCAAGGGTGCTGAGTGCTAAGACAGGTGTAAACATTTAGACAAACGACTGCTGCTTGCAGCAAACACACTCAAGGGTGCTGAGTGCTAAGACAAGTGTAGCCATTTAGACAAACGACTGCTGCATGCAGCAAACACACTCAAGGGTGCTAAGACAGGGGAGGCAAACACAGTGCATCAGAGCACGATAGAAAGTGCACAAAGGTGCGCACAGTATGTCGGGCATTGTGCCTAAGTGTAGCGCAGCGCATAATCCGCGTTGAGGCAAACACAGTGCATCAAAGCACAATAGAAGTGCACAAAGGTAAGACACTGTGCCTGAGTGTGCTCAACGCGCTTGGGTCTGTGGTGAGCATGTGCAGATTGGAGTAGTGCACTGAGTAGCGTACACACAATGCATGGTGCTAGTGAATGCACGTGGGATTGAGTGGTGCGTAGTGAATGTGCGTACACACAATGCGTGGTGCTTAGTGAATGTGCATGGGGTTGAGTGGTGCTTAGTGAATGTGTGTTAGTGAATGTGCGTACTCACAGTGCGTGGTGCTTAGTGAATGTGAGTGGATGGAGTGAAGAGCATACACAGGGCATGTCTAATGCATACTTGACCAAGCATGCGCAGATTGGATACCGATAGTGCACAGATGCACACACGCAGCGCAAAGCGCACAATGCCACACCCACCCCTTTCTTGGCGGCCTTTTTTCCAGACCCTTCTGCCGCCGCCTTCTGATCCTTCTGCTGCTGTTCCTGCAGCTGCTGCTGCGCCAGCCGCTGCTGGGCACTGCTACCTTCCGAGTGTTTACTCCAAGGACGGGCCAAAGAAGGGTCATGGTATTTGACAGCGAACTGCAATTTTGGCAGGGTCAAGAGGGAGGAGTGTTGTTTGATGCAATCATAGGGATGCCTGGAATTGTAGATGCAGACACGATTATATTCACAGGAATTTACCATGCAGGCACCAGGAGGGTGTTTTTTTATTGGAAGGCACGTATACTTTTTGGGGTGGACACCCCTGAGGGACCCCCCCCCCCAAACCCCCCTTCCAGTGCCCCCACCCAAACAAAAAGGGTACCAATCTGCTCCTTTTTAAATAGGAATCCATCTGCATGCTCATCAAGACCTGAAACTGAAGTGTTGCAGAGTTATGGGGCAAAAACTGAGATAAGGACGCCCATGCACACGTGCGCTACCAGGCACCCATAACTGGCTTGCACAGTCCCACATTGCTTCTATTTCTTCACAATTCCACTGACTATCTCATGCTGGGACAATCCAGTAGATTTGGGGTTATTTGCTGCTTTATTGGCGTGACTCACCCTGCTGCCTGCACCCGAGCGCGTGTGCCTCTGACTTTTGGACATGTCCACAGACCCCACCCCCTTAACCCAATTTGCTCAAAAAGGGTGCCAATCGACTGGGCTTGAGCCGAGGATTCGGATGATATTTTAAATTTTCGTAGGAGTGGCCCAGTAAAATTTTGGAGGGGGGGTCCCAAAAACTCTGGACCCCCCCGGCCCCCCCCCTTTCCGATTGGACCCATATATATACCAATCGATAGCTCTCGATGCCAGGATTCCGAATATTGAAATTTTAATCGATTTGACACGTGACGTCCAAACGTTATGGCTCCTGCACCCTCCTGCAGGCACAATGTTGTTTAGGGGAAACTTCCAAACACACTGTCCCGGCCCAACCATGCACATTGAAGTCAACCGCGGTTGATTTCAACCGCTTCAACTGCTTTTTAACTGATGCCTGTTTCGTCTGACGCACTTAGACGTGAAGTAGAAAGTTTGAAGGGTTGAGGCCTTTGTGCAATAAGGTTGCAGCTCAGTGGTTTGCATGACACTCCATTGTATTTTGTGCATGCTCTCCAAACGAATTCTAGCAACGCTTCAGCAGCAACGCCTTGTCTCGTTCGGGCATTCCTCTCTCCTACTTAAAAACGAGGCGTACCGTTTCTACACATCTTTGGAAGTAAAAAGAGCTCAACCGGTGCAAAGGAGCAGCACCACAAATCACGGGAGTTTGTGAGCCGTTTTGATGTAATAAGCACTACCTGCGTAGTGCCTTGCACCAGCCCTTTGCGCACAAGCACATACACACATATGATCAGATACAATTGTGCTCACACACACACTCTCTCACTAATAAAACGCACACGCACGCGCTCACGCACATGCTTGCACACTCACAAAAAAAAGCTCAAAGACACACACAAACATAAACGCGTACGCACACACATGCACAAACATACACACATAAAACCACACACATGCACACACACACACGCACGCACACACACACACACACACACACACACACACACACACACATACAAATACGCACACGTACACGCACACGCCCATGCAGGCGCAATGCCATTCCTCTCTGCGTTTAAAAGTTCAGCTAGCTGCACACTTAAAACAGGCATAGGCACGCACCTCCACAGCAATGCGGGAGGCATAGATGAAGGTATGGTCAAAGTATTTTTGGGCAGTAGCAGCATCCCCCGACGTCTTGTAGCCCACAAAAGCCATTTGGCGAGACTGGCCGTCCCTGACAGAGAAAGGAGGCAAAGAGGCACGTTGCATGCATGTTTGGCAGTGCTCCTTAGGTTGCAGGTACTCTTGGAGCCTATTTGTACGAGTGCACTTTCCTGCAAGTCACTGTACGACGAACCCAGAACTGGGTGCTGCGCGTGCTGTGCCTGCCTTCTTTCACTTACCTGGTTCTCATGATTTTCACATCTGTGACCTCTCCTTTGGCCGCAAAGTGCTCCTTCAGCTTGGGCACCGTCATGTCCTTCGGGATGTTCTTGACACATAGACGCGAGGTCACTTGAATGCCTTGCATGCTGTCATTCTGCTGCAGGTCCTGGGCTGTTTGGGGTGCAGTCTGCTGCTGCTGCTGCTGCTGCTGCTGCTGCTGCTGCTGGCCATGCATAGGGGGAGGAGGGAAGTCAGGCCTCGGCGGCTTTTCCTCCTTCCGAGAGCCTGGCATTGCGCTAAAAGATTTCTTAAAGTACACGATTTAAAATAGAACACTAACCTGAACAACACAGCACACTAGGGTTTGTAAGTGTGGCTTGCATTTGAAAACCAAGGAAATTATATGTTAATGAAGTGCTCTCCCGATACGAGTTACCATTTTTTACGAAGCTATAAAACTTTGAATTGGGATTTCTCTTGCTCAAGTCGAAGAGGTCAAGGCCAAATTATATCATTTCATAATGATATTGGAAGGGAAGAGGCGCCTTCGTTTTAGGAAAAGGTAAGGTAGGACCTTCTTTTTGTTCTGCTGCCTTTTTCTTTATGATCATAGCATCGTTCCGGTTAGAAATGAGAAAATAGAAATAAATGCATTCGACACGGACAAGACCAACAAAGCCAACACGTTTCTAAGACTTCACCGACACTCTGGCTACGGCGACGGCGATCGGCGGCTTCGTTTCTTATCCTTGCTCGCCTCCTTGTCCTTCTTCCTCTCCTTCCGTTCCTCCCTGTCCTTCCCTCCATCCTCCCTGCCTCGCTTCCCCTCCCGCTCTTGCTCCCTACCCTTCCTCTTCTCTCTATCATCCTCTTTGGCCAACCGCCGCTCCTTCTCTTTCTTCTCCTTCGCAGCAGCACGGTCATCCTCACGGTCCCTGCAATTTCAGTTAAACACTCAACAGCGTCATGCTCTAGTTCAGGAGCCACCTGGCGGAATCTACCTGAGACAGTTGTGCATTAGGCGAAACAGTTGTTTTAATGAAGTGTCGTACATTTCCTATAACACCCTACCTAGAAATGAGTTTTGCCCTGCGGGGTGATCGCAGAAAGCTTTAATTTATTTTTTTTTGACCCTGCGGGATTGTGCTGAATCGGTGTAATTAAAGTATTTGGGTCGCTGCAAGTCATGAGCAACGAAAGGCCTCCCACCCCAGATGCAGCCTCAGCAGGAGAGCCACTGCCAGAGCAGCGCCAAGAGGATGAGGGGGAGGCTGTGTGGCAGGTAGAAGCTGTAAAGGAGGGCGTAGGGGCTTTAGAAGACCAAGCTGCAATGCTTGTGCACGCAGGGCAGGTGGGGCAGCTCACAAGCTAGCAGATGAGCAGATGGGGAAGCTGATACGGCAAACAAGGTAACGCATCAAGGCTACCCACACCCAAGCCATACCACCAGCACGAGCAAGGCACCCAGCAGCAGCAGCAGCAGCAGCAGCAGCAGCAGCAGCAGCAGCAGTGAGGAGAGCGAGGAGAGCGTCAGTAGCAGTGGTAGTGGATAGAAGAAGCATAAGTAGATTTGGGGGGGGGGAAGGGCAGCAAAGACCTAGGGCAGTAGAACAGAGAGCGTCAAGCTAACTAACATGCAAATAGCATGATGACTTCCCTTGTCACTTTTGTATTTCATTGAATGCTTTTTGGTGCTGAGCAGGGCTAAAATCCCTGCGGGATGACAGCGGTAAGGGCAAAACATATCCATTATTAGGTTGCGGGAAAGTGTAGGATTTAACAAAATATTCCCAAAATTTGGGGTGCGGGATATGTATTACAGGCAGTTGTTTGAAACGACCAAATACACACGCGTTTGGCACCAATTGTTACTGAAAATATTAGTCCACGCACAAGGAAGGCAAAACAAGGCAGCCTGCCACACATTACTGTCTCTGTCTGCACCAAAATATTTCAACAGTACGAACACGATCTCTTCATTTTCCCTCTCCTCCCAGCAATTTTACCACCCTTTATATATATATCCCTGACATCCTCAAACACCCACCCACCCCACCCCACCCCAACCTCCATCTCCACACACCGGCCCG
>Ga0307947_1004234_pt1:0-5000 | contig 11366 bp, 9 predicted proteins | sample OrgLakmetagen232_FD_201840 | JGI IMG/M metagenome (GOLD analysis project Ga0307947, IMG submission 201840) | Saline water microbial communities from Organic Lake, Antarctica - #232 | ecosystem: Environmental > Aquatic > Non-marine Saline and Alkaline > Saline | place: Antarctica: Organic...
TGTGTGTGTGTGTGTGTGGTGTTTGTTTGTGTGTGTGTGTGTGTGTGTGTGTGTGTGTGTGTGTGTGCATGTGCGTGTGTTTGTGTGTATGTGTGAGTGTGCGTGTGTGTTACAAATTTGAAGCAAACAGGAAAGCTATTGGTTTATGAGGTGCTTCAAAGATATACCTAAGATCAGGGGCACAGTCATGTGCACTGCTACCCATCCTCTTCTCCTTTCTCAGACTCTAGCGACTGACGGTTCTGTTATTACATCCTCTACGACCCAAAACAAACACACACACACACACACACACACACATGTACACACACACACACGCACACACACACACACACACACACACACGCACGCACGCACAAACACACACACACACCTGCAGCAGCCCCAGCTGCTGCGCCGCAGACAAAGGGGGTGCCAACGCTGCCTCACTGTGTCCTGATAATATGTGCCCTATTTGTGTGGCAGGCTGCTCTGCAGTTGCTGATGGATGCTCAGCTGTCCGTGTGTTCCCAGCTGTCAGTGCGCTCCCAGCTGTCGGTGCGTGCCCAGCTGCTGGCACAGGGGGTCCTGCTGGTACCGGGCCAGCAGCGTACATGAGTGATTGCAGCAGTTGGTGTGCAGAATGCTGCTGCTGCTGCTGGTGTTGCTGCTGATGTTGCTGCTGGTGTTGCTGCTGCTGCTGCTGCTGCTGGTGTTGCTGCTGCTGGTGGTAATGCTGCTGAAAGTGGGAGGGCAAGAGAGAGGGAGGGAGAGCCGCGCTTGATGAGCCGCGTCCGGCCGTTGTGTGGGGTGCATTTGCGTCTGCTGCTCCAACCATGGGTTCAGCAAACTTGGAAGCTGCCGGTGCTCCACTTACAGTTGAGGCTGTGCAAAGACCAGAAGCAGCTGGTGCCTCTGTTAGTGCTGCGAGTGCTGAGTGCACGGAGAGGGGAGTTGCGGTTATGGGAGGCAGGATTTGGTCTGGGGGCGTGACGGTGATGCTGGGCACGAGCGAATGGGGGCCACGGAGCTGTTTATGGTGGTGGTTGTGGTGGTGGTGGTGGTGGTGGTGGTGGTGGTTATCTTGGTGCTGGTGTTGCCGGTGCTGCTGGAAATTCTGCTGCTGCTGCTGTTGGAGCTGCTTAAGTTCCTGGTCTTGATTTGGCTCGAGTACCTTCAAGATCTCCTGCTGCAGCAGTGCAGCAGCAGCTCCACTTTCTTCTGTTCCTGCTGGCGAAATCTGGGAAATCATTGTGGGTGTTACGTGAAGCGCTGCTTGCTGTGCTATTGCTGCGGCTGCATCTGCTGCTACTTGGAATGGCGGTGGCTGTGGCGGTGATTGTAGTGATGGTGGTGGTGGTGGTGGTGGTGCTGCTGCTACTTGAGATGGCTGTGGAGGTGCGTGTAGCGGAGGCGGTGGCAGTGGTGGTGCTGCTGCTAGAGTTGATGACACTGCAGGCGCAGCTATCGGACATGCCACTGGTGGCGGTGATGGCTGAGAGCTGAGGGACAACAGGCTACTTAGTCCGCTGGCAGCCAGCATTTGTAAGGCTTGGGCGTGCATGTGTGCTTGCGCGCTGCCGTCATGGGCAGCATGCGCTGGTTGTGGTGTCTGCCGTGCGTGTGTAGATCCAGTTGCAACGGGGGCGGCAGGTTTGCTTGCAGCCACTCCAATTGGGGGAACACAGCCCTGCAAGTCAGGTGTCCTTGTTTGTTTGTCGCACGTGAAAGCTTGCTGAGATGACGAGGAGGGGTTGCTTTGGTTTGTCAAGCGTGCGTCATGCACAAGGCATTTTCTTGAATGAAAACGCAATCACGCTGATTGCTGAGTTGCAACATACCTCCCGGTTGTAAATGTCACCACATGTGCTGAAGGGCAGCACAATGCCACCTTGGCTTGCAGTTTTGTCAGGGGCGTTACAGCACCCCTCCATCTGCGACTTGTGTGGGTTCCCCTGTGTGCTCACCCTGAGAGCCTGGAATGGAAAAACAGGAGAAGTCACAAACCCTCACGATCTGCAGGACGTCATGAAGTCGTGTGTGACGAAATTGTGAGCAAAATGGCCTCTGTGGTGCATTTTTTGGGGGGGAAATGAGGCATGCAGAGTGCGCGTGCTCTTGTCCATGCTTATGAGTCGGCACAGCACGCTCACAGCATCATTATTTGGTGCACACAGGCTTACAGCACGAGTCATAGGACATGCACAGGGTGCAATGGTATGAGGAGAGAGGGGAAGAGGGAAGAGGGTGGCATAAAGGAGTGAAAATTCACATCCAACGATCCTGTGTTGCTCCCCTTACATTATAATTCGTGTTGTTCAAGTATAATTGTTTGCAGACACAACATGGAGGGTACGGGTGCACAAACAGATGGCACACACTCACGTGGTGTACACCTGTGTGTGCGTGCTCGTACGGAGGAGTGCCACTCACCTGCTCAGCCAGGGGCGTGAGGCTTCATATAAGAGGTGTTCAGAGCAGTCCAGGACAACCAGAGATCTGCGCGCGTCAAGTCATCTTTGCATGCAAGTTCATAGAGTTTTTTATATTTGATGGCTTTTTCACTTCAGTACATAGTTAATATCGAGTTAAAAGTTCCAAGCTATCAGACAGAAAGTTGCCACAAAAAGTACTTTACAAAACTGTACATGTTTACGCCATATAATTAATCATGAAGAAAGGGGAGCAATCCCTGGAGGAGTTGGGTTTAGGTGGCAAGACTTGCCCAAATCCCTCTTCTCCTCCTGGGGGAAAACAGGTCTCTGCACAGACCCAGCCTCCACAGCTGCATGTCAAGGACAACGCTCTAGCACGCGAGGAACTAGGTGGGAAAATCCACCCATTTGATCCACGCCAAACGTTCCTGCTGTCCTCCACCCAGACAAACCCAGACAAACCCAGAGCACTCTCGCCTACCCACCTAACCTCTGCCTTTATCACAGGAATCGCATGGAGAGGCACAATCTCCTGGAGCATGTAAGTTACTGAGTTTTAAAAGCAGCCTGATGTTTTAAAAGCAGCTGCATCTCACAAATAAGGACATGCTTTAAAATAATTGTGTGAATGCCTCTGTGACACGCACACATTCAAAAACAGACTTAAATGCCTGAAATGTAGAATAGAGGAGTTGCTTTGTAAGGGCCCCCCCTTCAAATGCTCCAACGTGCCTTTGGCCCCTGAATCAGGACACCCTGCTTTACGTGGCGCATCCTTCTCTCACGCCACCTTACTTGCTTACATATACATATGACTGGTTGCTCCTGTCATGTAGTTATATGTAGGTCGTGCACCTAGTCTGCAGAGGTATCCCCTGAACCTTGACCCCACACCCATGCAGATTCCTGCTCAGTTGGTACATCCTGCTCCAAACCTGCCTGAGGCACTTAGTGACCCATGATGAGACTGCGAGGGAAGTCCTGCTGTCTCAGGTAAGATGGTCCGCTATCTTTTTTGTATATAACTACTTCAACGAGATGAAAGAATTCCATGCGTGCTGCCTTTGTTGAGGTTGGACGTGGGATGCAGTCCGTTTTTGTGTGCGCAGTCTCAGTCTAAAGGGGACCCTGTCTATCTTGCGTGCTTGCTGAAGAGCAGAGTAGAGCGTGCTGTGCCGTGCCGGGTTTCTCTGCTGGTTTGAAAGAGGTGCCATGCACGTGCTGCTCATGCACCGGATGTTGTAATTTCATGCAACCCCTGGGTTATTAACCGGAGTGGCAAGCGTGGGTGGGCCAAGAACCTTTAATGGTTTGAGCTGTACTTGATGCACAAAACTCCGCTAACACGCGAAAAAAAACCACAGGCTAGGCTGGGCAAGGTGTTATCACTATGCTCTCTCTTCATTTTATCTCTTCATTCAATTTCCAACGTTTCAGTTTGTCAGGTCTGACGGCTTGAAGGTGGAACACTTAAAATAGCAAACACGTATGATATGTCTCATACCAACTCACCGTGCACTGCTGCAGAACAGGGCGAAGGTGGGCACATCCAAAATTTTCATGCATATTGGTTCAGTGCATGTGTCAGGGCTATCTTTATTTTTTGGTTAGAGTTAGGGTTTAGGGATGGACAACCTAGGAACACTTACTCGATAGCATTCCAATTGAATCGGAAGGCCTATTGTACTCAATCCAATTGAAGGACATGTAGCCTGGGTTATCCTAATTGCCCAATGGAACTCCCTACGGTGTAGAGCGCGCGCGAAGCGAGCGCCAATTAGGACTACTACTGCGCCGCCCAGACGTTTGGAATAAAGTATTTTTGGCAGTGGGCTACTGTCATTGGGTGCTGGACCAACGACAAAAACATCCCTTTATACGTAGGGTTGGCCAGAACCATACATTTATAGGTATATATGGTGTATATACGGTATTTTTGGCAGGGAAATTACCATACACACGGTCATATACGGTGTGTATATACGGTCCTGGCCAACCCTACATCTACGCCACACGAATACACAGATACAGATCCTGTTTCTAATCCAACAAGAAGAACTGCTCTAATCACAACAAGTTAACCAGGATTCCCACCACGCCCCAACCGGACCTCATTTCTCCTCACAGACTCTGCCAGCTTTATGTCTTACTATTCTAATGAATGTCACAGCTGAAGTTCTCAGGGGGTCGATATTCTATTCGTTCTGGCACCCCATCTGCTAAATTCCTCTGAGTCCAGTGGCCGGAAACTGAAAACTTCACTGAACACGCGCATACTCTTATACACGTATCTTGCTTTGCAGGTACCACTGTACGTGCAAATGTACTTGTCTTGCCATACACGTCTCTTGCAGGTACCGCTGTACGTGTACATGTACTTGTCTTGCCATGCACGTCTCTTGCAGGTACCACTGTACGTGTACATGTACTCCCAAGCCGCTTTTTTCTCAGCCACCGTCCTCAACCTCATCTCCTTGATTTTTGAGGTATCGTGCTCGGTCTGGATTGGCACGCCTCTTTCTGTGTGTGTGTGTGTGTGTGTGTGTGTGTGTGTGCGCGTGTGTTTGTGTGGTGTGTGTGTGTGGT
>Ga0307947_1004236_pt1 | contig 11359 bp, 9 predicted proteins | sample OrgLakmetagen232_FD_201840 | JGI IMG/M metagenome (GOLD analysis project Ga0307947, IMG submission 201840) | Saline water microbial communities from Organic Lake, Antarctica - #232 | ecosystem: Environmental > Aquatic > Non-marine Saline and Alkaline > Saline | place: Antarctica: Organic Lake...
CACACACACACACACACACACACACACACACACGCGCGCACACACACACACGCACACACACACACACACACATACACACACGCACACACAAGCACACACACGCACACATTTACACACACACACACACACATACAGACACACACACACGGACACGCAGACACGCACACACATACATACGCATAGCACACACACACAAGCTCGTGCATTCATCCCAAACAAGGAATTATGTACGTTAATTACCTCGTTCCTCATTGCAGCCAACCCAAAAGATGCATACAAAGACCTCATGGCGGCGGTAAGTGTGTTTTTAGAGGCAACCCATTTACGAGCTTAGGTGAAATATGAAACAGGGATGCAATCTCAAATTGAGATCCATGCTTTCTTTGCAGCAACAAGTTGCATCATCGCTGGTGGGGAGCCTGTGCCTGAAGTGTGAGATCCTTTGTTGGCACGCACAGTTTCACCTACTACAAGGCGAGACCAACCTCCAGGTTAGTTCCAGGTTACTTGGTCTACAAGCACAAAGTTGCGCACGTCCCTGTGCACGTTCAAAAGGGGAAAAGCCATAATATATGATATATGATGTGCTACCGCCCACAGCGTTGAGTGGCACAGCCATACGGTGCCTTACATACTTCACCCTCTTTCTCACGCTCGTCGTGTCAAACACTCTCAGATTCGAGCACTGCATCAGGGCCTAGATCTGTGTGAGGAGGACAAAAGCACTACGGAGAGGTATGCTGGCCGTGTAAAAAGCTACCTAACTGATGTGTTGTTTCCCAAGTTGTTGCACAAGCGTGAAAGCATGAATAGGGTTGGCCAGAACCATATATATACGGTGTATATACGGTATTTTAGGCAGGGAAATCACTAAATATACGGTCATATACGGTGTATATATACGGTTCTGGCCAACCCTAAGCATGAAGCACGTGTGTGCTGTTCTGTAGTCTAACTTCGTGTCTCGTCTCTGAGCAATGAAGGCCTTTTTTGGCTTGAACATTCAGGTTTCAAATGAACGCAAGAACATAGCAGTTGAGGCGCGTGCCCTGCCAGCGCCAGTGTGGTTGAGAAGCACAACAACGAAGCAAAGCGCGTGCGACTTGCCGCAAAGTTATATTCCTTCCTTCCTTCCTTGCAGGTCATCACTGCTTTGCTGGCGGCCTTTTTATCCATGCCAGCACGTCTTTTCCTCGTGAAGCCTGCTCAAACAGTACCTTCTCACCCAATGCTCTTTTTCTTGCCCCCAGCTACTTTGTCCATGCCAGCATGGTTCCTACTCAGAAATTCTGTCCAGCACACTGAATGGTGTAGATTCTTTCCTCCATACGCTTCAGGCCACGGCTGCTTCGCTGGGCGGCCTACTTCCACTCCGGCATAGTTTCTGCCCTATGGGTCTCCTCAGAGGGTCTGCCAAAACTACGCGCAGCTGCAGAGGACGCTGCCCATTTTGCAAAGCAACACGGCCTCCTAGACGTTGAGGTGGGTGTAAATGTAAAGGCAGGTGTGAAGGTGTGAGTGTGGGTGTGGAGTGTGGAGGCATGCACGCAGGGTCTAACAGAGCAGATTGGTATCTCAAGGCGTTGATGATGTCTACACATCACACAAATGTGATGCTGGCTCCGGCTCAGTGCTACGTGAAGGAGCGAGGATGCTTGTGTTGTAGGTTTGGGTTTGTGGTCTTGCAGTGTTGCAGTGAGCTCACAAGCTGACAGAAAAACAGGGAGCAGGTTCCTGCTGGGTGCTCTTACATATTTTGGCAAAGTGTGTGTGCCAGGCACGTGCATTTCTGCGACATCCTTCTCCGGTGAATGGCAGTGCTGTTGGTCCAGGGTTGTTCAGTTGGGGTCCAGTCAAAAGTTCGAGTTCGTGAACTTTCACGCATTTTAACGAACCCTAAAATTGCCGTTCGAGAGCTATTAAAAGTTCGTTGAACTGTATGCCCTTTTCTCGAATTTTTGCGTCCAAAATTGTAGCCAAAGCCTTAGATGGTTGTCAAACGTTCTAATGTTTTGTGTACTGATTAATTGTAATATATTATATAAGACAATTTAAGCACGTTTTGGACGAGTATGACCACATTAACCAGCAAATATCCTCCGTTTTCGAAATTGCACATCGAACTGCTCGAACTGTTCGAGGGTTCTAGAACTTTCACTAACTTTATCGAACCCTTGCTCCCAAAAAATCGAACTGAACAACCCTGGTTGGTACCAAATATACCCCTTGAGCTAACAAAGACAGCTCGTCACTTCTGGAGCACCGGTCTTCTGATTTTGCTTGGATTCTTGTGTTTGTTGGGGCGCCGGGCACATGTGGGGCTGACAAGATACACATGCCTTGGGCAAATCCATGTTGTAAGCGGAGTTGCTGTTGAATCTCCTTGCACTGCAGCTGCTGTTTGAGCTGCTGCACATCCAGCTGGACCTAAATGAGGCACAGGGCGCAACGCCTACAGCAGCAGCGCCAGCAGGGGGCGCACCATCACCTTTGGACACAGCCATCAAGCAGCGTTTCATAGATCTGGACACGAAATTGGAGCAGCTGCGCCAATCTGACCAAAGTCCCGCTACTGTTGCCGGGGGAGGGGGGCCCTTCCAAGGGACATCTTCTGGCTTTTTGTCCTACGCAACCTTGCACATCAGCTTGATGCAGGTGCGCTTGTGGCCTTGTGTGCACGTGCGTATATGTTGGGTTGGACAGAACCATATACATACGGTGCTTATGGGATTTTTGGAAGGGAAATCACCAAGTATACGGTTATATAGTGTATGGGGTGATGGTACAATTAGGCCACACACACGTGTGCAGGTATGTATATGTTTGTATGTGTGTACAAGCATGCTCAGGATTGACATGCTGTGCATGATTCCTGAGCTGGGATGGACCTCAAATGAGCTCAGCAGCTTCTTATTCATCAGACCTGCATTTGGCTTTTGCGCAAGGCTGCTGCCACTACTCTTCTGTCCAACCGCTTGTGATGCGTTCTTCTCCTGAGTTTGGAATAAAAGTACCCATGTCATGACTGCCACACTGCACCTAGCTAGCCACAACGTTTTGAAGCGTGAGACACCTCAGCACACTTCCGCAATCGCGCGAGCCAAGCAAAATTTAGTTGGCAAATCAAAACAAAGTTCCAAGTGCAATCCTTATCAGCCATTCTGATTGTCCAGCTTGAAGCCACTCGTGCTTTTGCCTGTGCAGGTCATGTATGAGCTAGGCCGGGGACGGCTTGACAAACTCATTTCGGTATGTGGATGCACGGAACGCTTTGTTTTTCCCAGCCATGCAACGCTCTATTACTTCAGCCATGCAACGCTGTGTTATTTCAGCCATGCGACGCTTTATCGTTTCAGCCTTTCCACTGTTTGGCGCTTTAGCTCTTTTGGAATTATCCACTTATGCTTTATAATTATAATGTGTCTTGCTTCACCTGCTCTGTGCGCTCAGGTAATGTGCTGCTCACTTAAAGTTGATTAGGTATTTTATTCGGTGAACTTCAAATGAGCAACACATAAGGAGAGGTTACTTGTGCACTTGTCGGCCAGAGCGTTGCCTTGAGCAGAAAGCAACATTCGTGTGCAAACGTTAGTGCTGTGGTTGTTGTGTGCAGTCTGCAGGCCAGAATGGAAGGCGGAACCCTCTTATTGTAGTGGATCATATGCGCTTACTCCTGGAGGATTGCCGTGGCAGGCATGTGGGGTAGGTGTTTTGTTGTTGGATTCACAAGTGCCGGTTGCCACCCTTTGTGGGATGTGCATGACTGCGTCTGTGATCTGTGTGATAGTCAGTGTGCCAAAAGGCAAGTGTGGTATTGGTGTTGCGATGCTCATGCTGAATTCAATGGGCATGTGGCCGTCGCATGGATTTCAAACACGCACGGAGCGGGCCTGTGTGCTTTGCCTGTGGGTTCCCTACACTGGACGCCTCAGGCAGACATTTAGAGGCTACCACAGTGTAACCAATTTAACCTACAGTCCCCAGTGTAACCTACAGAGGTTACCACAGTGTAACCTACACAGTCACGTTGCATGCGTGTTACTTGTTCTTTGGACCTCTCAAATCCCCAATACCATGTCCTTACACCAACCTCCTTTGATGACGAATGACAACGTTGAGGATGGTTTAGGTACTATTGGCTGTGTCCCTTCTTATGCACGGTTTGGCAATGCAGCCCATCCATCTTTGGCGTCGATCTTATGAATTTCCTTTTGCCAGTCTTGGCACCTTCAAAATCTGCTTTCAGGTACAAGTGGCTGTCCTTATCTGAAGCAGACGCCCTCATCAGCCTGTTTGCTGCCCTGTTATGTTTGTACTACGGCAGACCTGAGCAGGCCTATACGCAGGTAGGCGAGGGGTTCAAAAGCGCAATGGGTTCAAACACTCTGCTGCCATTCAAACAGATTTCACGTCGGCTTCTTTTAATACGTTCTGGAGGTTGACGGGAGAAGAGAAGTCACTGCTTGTATGAACTGTCTTGTGTGTGGATAAATTAAAAAATTTGTCCTGTGCGCGAGTGTCCAGGTCTGACTAAGGAGTATCTGCACCCCAATGAAGCTCAATACACCCGCATTCCTGGCACCCCATACTCGTGTGTGCTGCTGTACGTGCAGGTCGAGCAAGGCAAGGCTGCTGTGCAGCAGTGGATGGAAGAGCTGCACATGGCAGGTGCGTGGGCATGGTAATTTCCAGCTTTTTTTGTGCAAGCGTTTTGCTGTCCTTTTTTCTTTCCTTTGTCTTTGACCTCGGACGGAAACAAAATTTGCATTTTGGCCTTCTTGGTATGAAACGTAGTAAGCACCAACCTCTGCAAATTTTGCAGGGAATGGTGTGAGCGAAAGCAGTCTGGACTCGTTAGGCCTAATTAGTGGACGCACGTCTCTGGTCCTAAGGTGCGTGCAGGTGTGTGTGTGTGTGTGTGTGTGTGTGTGTGTGTACTTGTAAGTATTATCAGGAATTCCAAGAGGACTGTTTTTAAACGCCTGCTTGTCAGAAAGAGCCATAATCAATGTCACGTCTAGCTGCTTGGCAAGCTACTGTTTCATCACCGGCCGAGCCTTGATGGTGTACGCTTTACTTTTGCCCTCCTCCCTATTCCTGCAGGTTTCAGCTCCTGGCTGTGGAGGCCCACTTGTACCTCTCCACCACAAAGCTCTCAAAGGCCCGTGACACAGTCAAGGAGGTGCTAACGCAGGTAGTGGCGTACCCACTTTTAACAGGAGCACGACTAGCATCGTGACTCTATAGTACTACACTACTGCATTGTCACCAGACTAATATTCACCACGTTTAGTTTTGGTTTGTTTCTAGTTTACGATGCACAATCAAACCTCCTGTGACTCACTCTTAAGCACTTGCTTCTTGTGCTTTGTGGCATAGCAGCCATCTGTATCCTAGCAGGAGCTCCCCCTTCCTATTTGTGATGTGTTCAAACACGACTCTTCTCCGCATCTGATGGTCGCCTCGATGCCTGCACCGTACCTTTGCAATTGAGGAGAGAAGATTTGCCACCTGCACGCAGTGCATGCGTGAGGCAGATGAACCTATAATAAACAACAGAGGCAGTGGATTTGCAGGAACTCGTGAGATGAAAGCTGTCTGTGCTTGTTCTGGTTTGGTGAAGGAGCGCGTGGGAAAACTCTGTAATCTAACGTAGGCTGCATGGCTGGGAAGCCTGGTGTCCAGATTAAAGGAGATGATAAAGAAGACCGCATCTCACCTGCTTATATTTTCAATGCCTTTTCCCCTCTGCCTCAGGTGGCGCGGTTTTTAAGCTTGGATTGGATTCGGCTTCCGTCTTGTGATCTCTGCGCATCTCTGCGCAACACAAACTTTGCAAGTTCTGCATACTGTTGCAAAGTGCAAACGTTCTCACGTGTCGCATGCGCACCCACCCACCCAGGTACGCCTATTTCCCTTGTACCTACAAAGCATGACCGCACCGGCCCACCTGCTGGCAGGCCAATATGCGCATGCTGTGGAGGAGTGGGATGCAGCAGCCTCTCACTTTAGGGTACGTCCTTTGTGCCAGTACATGTGCCAGTAGTACAAGTGTGCTGATTTGGTACGAGGAAAGAGAGAGGAACAGAGCAAATGCAAAAGGTGTATGCACATATGTGCTCACTGTCCTTTTGTTTTGCTGAAAATCGACACGTCGAAGCATACAGAGTTGAAATTCACATTTGCTTCTGTTCTATTTCCTTTATGCCATTACACCACCCCTTCACTTTTCTTTTTCCCTGGCTACAACACATAAAAGCTTATTCCTACCTGTGCAGACAGCGCAGTTGGTGTCACACGGTCCCTCTCACCTGCTGGCCTCATCCCTCATGGTACGTTCTTTCCGTTGATGTTGTTAAGACTGTTTAAGCCATCTTGTGTCAGGCTGCATGCAGAGATGCTAGGAGTCCCATCCTCGGAAAAGTTTGTTGTGCCTCCTGGACTGGCTCTTCTCATCTGCGAAGGCCGTGCGGAAAGTGGCCCTTAGTGTCCTCCTTTTCTGCATGATCTCGATCAGAGATCACGCGATGGAACTCACTCAAACCCCACGGACATCTACGCCTGTCTGACCAGGTCACATGAATCTCTGTATCTGCCTGCCTGCCACATAAACTGCTGTGCATCTTTTTTTTTTTTTTTCAGCCTTATTAAGATAAGAGCTCATGACTTTGGTACTACAGCTGACCACGTATTTGAGAGAAATATTCCTCTGCATTGACCTCATCTGTGCATCTGTGCCATTGTGTTTGTGCCTGCAGGCCCTCACATTATGCTGCAAACCAGGTGGTGCCCAAATTGAGGCCGCCACTAATGAAGGGGAGGATGCAAATGGCATGGAAGGCGTACAGGCTGCTGTCGACGCCTTGGGTAGGTGCACTTTGTGATCTGCATGCTCCACTCCTACACCACTTCTACGCCCGCTTCAAATGCCCTCCTGTATGTGTATGTATCCCAAACGATTTGCTTTGTTAAACCACGCAGCATGCAAAAAAGGATACCAATTAGTTTTTTGAGAGAAGCGCTTTGCAGTACGTATGCTGCCTGAGCTTATTTAAGGTGCATCACGCACACCTTTTATTTTGATGTGTGTGACTTACCAACAAAGTCCTGGGCAGAGTTGTAATAGCATTTGTTTGTGGCCAACACCAAAAATGTTTCTGCAATGCCTGTGGCTTGCCTGACTTGCCGCCTCTTTTTTCTTGGCTACACACTATTCCTACTGCTGCTGGATACAGAGGGCACCATTTTCCATTATCTCCAAGAAGCAAGTATGATTCCACGCACTCTGTTGGACCTCTCTGACTGGGCTTTTTTTGTCTGCTGGTAAAGGAGGTTTACGGTACTCGGTACCAAAGTGGCTTTCTTTTCCTTAATCAATGTGGGGAGTGGTTCTCACTGCCTGCGTAGTTTCTCCACACAGTCAGAGCCTGAACAAGGGAAGTGCTACGCCTCAAGTCTGATTAAGTCAATAAAGCAACAAAAGAAAACGCTGTGTCATCACCTACTTGGCTTCAAGATGCCCACACTACACCACGCTGACCATTCCACACCACACTGCCCTTCTATCATCGCTCAGGCGATGCTTACGTGGAGCTCACCTCCGCCCCCGTGGGATCACTTGGATCTCGAGAGGGTGCCGAGCCCATGGAGCTGGTCATGGCCCAGGCCGCCACTGCACTCATCAAGTTTCGCATGGGACAGCACACAGAGGCACACCAACGCCTGAGCCTGGTGCTGAGGGCAGCTCACGGCCGTCTGGTGGGTTCAATGGGGCCTTGCTTGCATGGGGCCTACAAATGGAGGATGCCCATTCCCTAACCTAAACCCTGAAGTGACCACAAGCCTGACAAAGCACATTAAAGTTTGCACATGTGCCTGTGCATTGCTAGCATCTTACAAGATTTGTTACCTGATTCAAAGCTGGCCAGTTTAGACAAAGCTACTTCTCGCTCCTTTCGTCATCTTTCGCCCTTACTGCCCTTGCCCTTACTCTCAGATGCACCACTCCTTGGTCTCCTCATGCATGTCTTTTTTGGTGCCTCTCCAGGTGGGTGGTATGTGCATGTATTTGTGTAATTGTGCATGTGTGTGACTTTGTGTGTGTGTGTGTGCGTGCGTGCAAGAAGGCTGCTGCACCAAACAATTGTCTTTGAATTGCTGCTGTGTAAAGGATTCGAGGGAAGGGGTGTACTGATTGAGCGGACCTAGTTCTCTGTCCCTTGACCCCGTTAGTGCTTATTTTGTAACGTTTACGGATCCGCATGGAAGTTGCAGCAAACAAAGCTTTCTAAACGGTTCTTGTCTTTTATTCAAATGCAGCTCCGCATGGGAGACGTGGCGGCGGCTGACTCCATGGTTGCATCAGCTTACCTCTTGGCCCACGGTAGCAAGCGCACCATGGTGAGCACCTCGCAATCTCTCCTTACAGTCTCCAGCTTCTGGTCGTCATTCGTTCCTGCATTTTTACCAGGATATAGGGGCATTGTTAGGCTACAAGCCTTGTGATAATGACCGATGAAATGGTCACTGTTGTGACACCCCGTATGCTTGGTCAGGAGCACACAGATTATTTAGGTATGTAGCAAACAGTTCGTACAGGAATTGAAACTTTTGTAACCAAACGTAATGGTAAAAGTGGGTATTGGTACAGCCTGATTGGCGTGATTTTATTGCACACCCAGTTATGACAGACTTGAGATTGGTTTTTGATGGTGTGTATTGTGTATTGTATATTGTATACACATAAAGCCAATTGGTTGGTTGGCAGTCGGTGTTTACTTGAATCCTGAGTTGCTTCTGATGTGAGCGCCTTAGAATTGGGCAGCCTGCCCGTCACAGGCTTTGCAGGTTATGTCAGAAACATCCAGTCCTCTGACTGACCCGATTTCAGTTGTCACATTAACACATTGCACCAGTTATGTTGGCCCTAAATTCACACGAATCATTCTTACTGTCGTTTTAGTAGGTGTAAATGCAATTAGCAGTATGTGAATGTGTCAGCGGTGTATACTACATTAAGTGAATTAGTTAGTGCCAATCTTTGATTGCTCTGGTATTGAGTTTTTAAAGAATGCCAAACAATTGGGACTTGTTCATCCTGAACTATTGCAGTGGTTATTTTTGTGGTTGCCTTTATAAGAAAATAGGGGCTCTAGCAGCAAAAATAAGCAAACACAGCTAGCCCTCATTTGCAAAAACGAGCATCCTTACTGAAGCATTTTCCTACAACCTGGAGAACCTTTGCAGTGCCACCTTCATCGCTTATTAGAGGTCATATCAGAGGAGAGATCACTGTCAGAAAGGGCTGGGAAGGCACGGGAAGACCAGAGCACAGAGGCATTCCAGCTGCGAAATCAGGTGATCTTCCTTGCCGGTAGCTGTGGTTGATTATCGTGCAAGGCATGGCCCCCTTTTTTGGTCTTTTTTGCTGCTTCATATCAGCCAAAATGCCAGCGTACCAGTTGATTAGACCTGCTGTACAGAGACCTGCTGTACAGAGAATGGATGGTATGAAGGTCTGTCCACGTTCCTAGTTTAGTTGTCCAAAACGCACCACTTGTCGTTTTGCTTGTAAAAACTTATGTCGCCCTAGATGAATCAGTATTCCCTGAAGAATCTGGTCTTGCTTGTTAAAAATTCATAGTTGGACTGCACATCAATGCTGCTTCTTTGTTTTATATTCCACACAGGTCCAGGAGGCTCAGACTGCAGATGTAAATGGACATGCCTACATTTTGCAGTTTGGGCAGTGACAAAAGCTATCTCAGCCTCAGTACTTTACTGTACAGTACTCCAACAAGCGTGCTCTGGATTGTGTAAAGCTCTTGTAATTTCCAGCACACATGATAGCATGTTTGGGGGAAATTAAGCCATACAGTTCGTGGTTTCCATAGGAAATGGATCGTGCCGCTCGGTGCAACCATACAGAAGGCCCACCAATCTGCCCCATCTGCCAGAAGCTAGACGGCACCTGCCACATGCTGTCAGGCTGCAGTCATCTCGTCATAAATTAAGTTTATTATTATCAGGCACAACGCTGCTGGACAAATGATTATAAAAGCGATCCAACAAGGTACGTACACTGGGTGCATGCCTGCTAGCAAAAGCAGATGTAGGGAGGGAGTCGTGCAACAATGATACAGATGTTATAAGCCACCAGTCAAAAAAGTGTGACTGCTAGGCTGCATATGTAACGCAGCGTAAATAATGTGAGGAATATTTGTTGTAGGTAGCACCACAGACTTGCTTGTAGAAACAGTTAAAGTAAAAGTCTACGCTGGAAGTCGCCAGCGTGCATAAAGGAAAGGCTCTCAACTAGTGCTCACGCTAGCCAGAGCCCCACCAAAAACGAGAAAAAAGAGAAACAACATAGGCAAATGAGGATCCGGCGGGTTGTCAGCCATGCTATCCGGCCTGCGCCTAGCCCTCCTGAAGCCAGCCGCTCTACCAGTAACCCCCCCATCAGATCCCCCATTATCACTGTTGTTGTTAAGAAGGTGTAATTTGTGTCTTGCTTTTGTAATCTTGTTCAAGCTTTTTATTGCATGGCAGTGCAGTTTAGTAGCTAGTTGGTGCACTTTGTGAGTGGGGACGCCTAAACTTAGTCGAGGAGTTATGGTGTACTGATTGTAGATTGTGCCCCCGACTCCAAGAAGTATAACATGAAGTGTGACTTTGTTGTTTCGAGAGATGCCTTGGAGGTATCTATAAAAAAAACTTGGCGAGGAGAAAAAGGCACAACACTGTTTGTGACGTATGATAAACCAGTAAAAACAATTAAGCATCTGCATCTGCCAGACCCAACCGACCGCATACAACAAAGAGGGGAATCATCATCTGCGTGTTTTGGACACATGAAAACATGGACTGTCACATTGAGGATACCAAGAATGAAGGAGGCAATCAGAGTTACTCTGACCCAGCAACCACGCCCCATACAAAACCCAACAAACACGTATCAAACTAGGTCTGCCAATAACGCAAGAAGATTTGCTTGTGATAACCTAGCATATGGCGCTACCAATCCATACCCCTGGCTATGAAACCAAGAGACATGCAATCAAACAAACACGACATGCATTTAATCAAGGGTTAGAGGGTTACAAGGGTTACAAGGATGGCCTACAGCCCGAGTCTCTGGCTGATGGCAATTGGCTGGTGAAACAAAATCAACCAGTGTCGAAAACTGAAACTGAATCTGACACAAACTTGAGGAGTCTGTATGAGTCTTGATTCAGGAATGCATTGATCTCAAAATCAGTGATACTGTGATGACAAGTTAAGAAAGGAATAAATTCAGAGCTTGAAGGAGCAAACACACGCAGAGTCTTAAACATTCTTTCAAAAAGGTCTTTGTATC
>Ga0307947_1004238_pt1 | contig 11349 bp, 10 predicted proteins | sample OrgLakmetagen232_FD_201840 | JGI IMG/M metagenome (GOLD analysis project Ga0307947, IMG submission 201840) | Saline water microbial communities from Organic Lake, Antarctica - #232 | ecosystem: Environmental > Aquatic > Non-marine Saline and Alkaline > Saline | place: Antarctica: Organic Lake...
CACATGAAATGTTAGGTGCTGGTTACCCCTATACAGTATAAGTAGGGTTGGCCAGGACCATATATGTACGGTGTATATACAGTAGATTTGGCAGGGATCTCTTCAAATATACTGTGTATATATATGGTTCTGGCCAACCCTACTTATAAGTTATAAGCCTTACAATAAACGGTACAGCCTCCCTGCTTCCTGCAGCGTGCGTAAGCTTGCCCGCACATAGCCACAATAAGCGTTTAGCCATAAGCAATGAATTCAAGCATCCACGTACCTCTTGTAGTGTTCGTAGGCTCGCACTGGCATCCAGTATGAGTGATGCCGTTATCCTTGCCAGCAGGGGTATGTGTGTGGGCTCCCGCCCAAACATCTTGGCTAGCTCACTCAGGATATATCTGCATAGACATGGTATATGATTCGATTTTGTGTGCATTGTGTGTGTAAGTATGAGTGAGTGAGTGAGTGAGTAAGTGAGTGAGTGAGTGAGTGAGTGAGTGAGTGAGTGAGTGAGTGAGTGAGTGTACGCACATGAGCTCACTCAAGATACACTTGCACATTGCTTGGGTGTCTGCATGTGCGTGTTTGTGTGTGCTGTTGTGCATGCATGCGTGTGTGCGCACTTTTGCGTGTGTAATTGTGAGTGAGTAAAATTTGCGCAAGCTCTCAGAAGATCTAAAGTGGTGCATCTAGAAGACGGCTGCTTCATAAGGCCGAGCAGGAAGACAAACCAATGTTGGATCCAGAGATGTACATGAAAGAAATATGCACATGAGAAGCAGGGAGACACGAAGGGCAGTAGTCCTCAGACCAATACGTTTGGCCCACTTTGCCGAGCATGCAAGTGCCTGCCTATCAAACACCCCACTAAAAACTAGGCTTACAGGAAGGCAGGGTGGCATGCAATCTTGCAGTGCATGCTAGCACACACAAATACACACACACAATATGGCAAAATGGTGCGTGATATTGAACTGCATTGCCAGCACACACACACCCCCACACACCCACATATCCAAACATTCACACACCTACACCCACTACCACACACTCCCACACACACCACACCTACATCTACACTCACACCAGCTCTCTCACACAAACACATACTCACAGGAAGGCAGAGTGGCGCGTGATCTTAAAGTGCATGGCCAGCACACACGCACCCACATATTCAAGCATTCACACACCCACACCCACTACCACACACGCCCACACACACCACACCTACATCTACACTCAAACCTACACTCTCACACAAACACATACGCACAGGAAGGCAGAGTGGTGCGTGATCTTAAAGTGCATGGCCAGCACACACGCACCCACACATCCAAGCATTCACACACCCAAACCCCCTACCACACACTCCCACACACACCACACCTACATCAACACTCACACCTACACTCTCACACAAACACATACTCACAGGAAGGCAGAGTGGCGCGTGATCTTGAAGTGCATGGCCAGCACACACGCACCCACATACACCCATACCCCCTACCACACACTCCCACTCCCACACACACCACACCTACATCTACACTCACACCTACACTCTCACACAAACACATACGCACAGGAAGGCAGAGTGGTGCGTGATCTTTAAGTGCATGGCCAGCACACACGCACCCACACATCCAAGCATTCACACACCCAAACCCCCTACCACACACTCCCACACACACCACACCTACATCAACACTCACACCTACACCCTCACACAAACACATACTCACAGGAAGGCAGAGTGGCGCGTAATTTTGAAGTGCATGGCCAGCATGTCCAGCAGAGATGGCAGCAACGGATCCGCCGCCCGCGCTGCCCCCTTGATACCAAAACGTAGACACCGGCACCCACGCTCAACGATGCGCGTGTCCCGCGCAGCACGGGCAAACAGCTCGCCCAGCGTTGGCCATGCGGCAGCTGAATGTACACAAGACAAACAAAATGCAGACATCAATGACATGCAATTTGCAGGTTTCAGACAGCTCGGGGCATGCATGTGTGTGTGTGTGTGTGTCGCGCGCAGCACGGGCAAACAGCTCGCCCAGCGTTGGCCATGCGGCAGCTGAATGTACACAAGACACACAAAATGCAGACATCAATGACATGCAATTTGCAGGTTTCAGACAGCTCGGGGCATGCACGTGTGTGTGTATGTGTGTGTGTGTGTGTCGCGCGCAGCACGGACAAACAGGTCATGCAGCAGCTGCATGGAAACAGACAAATAAGATACACATGGGAAGACCGTGTCGAAGCTGTGGACAGTACTTGGCATGTTAGGTGTGTGTGTGTGTGTGTGTGTGTGTGTGTGTGTGTGTGTGTGTGTGTGTGTGTGTGTGTGTGCAACATGTGCAAAAAAGCAACCCTGATTTGACAACACACACACACTAATACGGACAGTATGTGCACAAAACACACGCACACACACACACACACACACACACACACACACCTAGCATGCTGGCCACAGCCTCGCGCTGGTCCACGTGCGCAAACAGACACGCTATCCTATCCACAAGGGGGGCTAAATATGGATGCGAGGAGCTTAAGGAAGGGCCGTTAGGAGGCCCAGAAGCGGCAGCAGCAAGGGGGTCACTGGGAGGGGGGGGGAGCTGGGCTGTGGCGGCTTGAGCGGCAGAGAGGACGGGCTGGAGGAGGGTGGCTGCTGCTTGGGGTACCTGTGTTTGGGGGTGGAAGTGTTTGAGGGCAGCAGGTTTGGGGCGAGCTATTGCAAGCCCTGATGCCATGCAGAAGTAGAAAAAGCCAACAGAGGGTGGGCTGGAGGAGGGTGGCTGCTGCTTGGGGTGCCTGTGTTTGGGGGTGGCAGTGTTCTTAGGGCAGCAGGTGTGGGGTAAGTTTTTGCCATGCAAACGTAAAAAGAGCGGAGAGAGGGTGGGCTGAGAAGGGTGGCTGCTGCTTGGGGCACCTGTGTTGAGGGATGGGCGTGTTTATGTGTGTATTTTGTGTGTGTGTGTGTTGTGATCACCACCTTTACATAAGTCCTTTACGAATGTCTGCTAAGGTTCCTAATTTCAGGACAATAGGATTGCAGTGCCCTAAAGGGAATAAAAAATGGAAAGGGTGCCAGGCGCCGTTTCAGGGTGTGCATGGCAGCTGTTTGAGCAAATGCATTTACTTGATCTGCTTTGTGTGCGCATGGCAGCTGTTTGAGCAATTGCGTTTACTTGATCTGCTTTGTGTGTGCATGGCAGCTGTTTGAGCAAATGCATTTACTTGATCTGCTTTGTGTGTGCATGGCAGCTGTTTGAGCAAATGCATTTACTTGATCTGCTTTGTGTGTGCATGGCAGCTGTTTGAGCAATTGCGTTTACTTGTTCTGCTTTGTGTGCGCATGGCAGCTGTTTGAGCAATTGCGTTTACTTGATCTGCTTTGTGTGTAGAGAAGGGTGACACACAATACACTGCGCCAGGTGAACGTGTAGTATTGGCCAGAACGATACACATTATTTCTAGGGTTGCCCAGAATTGTATATATACGCCGTATCTGACCGTATATTTGGTGATTTCCCTGCCAAAAATACCGTATATACACCGTGTATATATGGTTCTGGCCAACCCTAATTATTTCGTACTAATGATGAAATCCAAGACCAGACCATTTTTAGAATCATAGGATTTTCCATCCGTACAGACTTACTTGGCAGTCACTGCCCCAAATATTCATATGGCACTGGAACAACCCCACCTTGACTCCAAAACCTTTTACGGCCACGACACTCACACGTACCGATGCTGATGGAAGGCACTTGCACGGGCACAGCCCCACTTTTGCCCAGACCTAAAAGACTGAGACACACACACACGTACCTGTGGTGATGGAAGGCACTTGCACGGGCACAGCCCCACTTTTACCCTGACTTAAAAGACTAAGACACAAACACAGACACGTACCTGTGCTGATGGAGGCACTTGCACGGGCACAGCCCCACTTTTGCCTTGACCTAAAAGACTAAGACACAAACACACACGTACCTGTGCTGATGGAAGGCACTTGCACGGGCACAGCCCCACTTTTACCCTGACTTAAAAGACTAAGACACAAACACAGACACGTACCTGTGCTGATGGAAGGCACTTGCACGGGCACAGCCCCACTTTTACCCTGACTTAAAAGACTAAGACACAAACACACACACACGTACCGATGCTGATGGAAGGCACTTGCACGGGCACAGCCCCACTTTTACCCTGACTTAAAAGACTAACACACAAACACACACACACGTACCTGTGCTGATGGAAGGCACTTGCACGTTGCGATGCACACTGCTTGCATGATCTGCGTGAGCACCCAAAATAGAACACAGTGAATGACTATATACACCCTGCTTGTACAATTATGTACGTATTTACTTATTCAACCCATAGAAGCAAATGAATAATAAAGAATAAAATACTTATGTAAGTGAACCTACTTTAAAAAAAGCTCCTGTTTCCAAATAACACCCTGCTTGCTTGACCTTAAAAAACTCACAGGAGGGAATTGCTACAGGGACATTGCAAGGGATATCACGCTTACTTTATGCAGGTTGTCATTAGCCTGCCGTGACCCACACAAAAAACATTGTAATTTACAGCACGCATCGCTTTATTCGAGCAATCAAAACAAAGGGGAGGGAGCAAAAACCTCTCTAGAAATTTGCAGACTTTGCATGCCCTCTTAATTGTGATGACAGGATAATTGCAAGCACGCAAAAGGTACTCACAAACTGCACGTCCTCTTCGTTAAGGTGTGGGATGTGTAATTGCTGTCCGGCAGGTTGCGTCAGATGGACGCCAATACCTCCTCCTGTACAGTGTGTGTGTGTGTGTGTGTGTGTGTGTGTGTGTGTGTGTGTGGTGTATATGTGTGCTTATGGGTGTGAGGGTGCAACTTTACACTGCTTGATCAGTGTACATCTTTATTCTAACCATTTTCACTACACGGAAAAATTGACAAGATCTGTGTATGTATTGTGTGTAAATTTCTGTGCATGAATGTGTAGTATGTGCATGAATGTGCCAATACCTCCTCCTCCTGTACCGCATAATTGTGTGTACAGCGTTGTTGAGTGTGTAGGATTAAGGGGAGGGAGCAATAGGACTTTATGTTTAATATTTGCGTACGTGTGTGTGTGTGTGCGTGCGTGCTTGTGCATGCTCGTTTGTGTGTAATAAGCAAGTGCTGTGCATGTGTGTGTGTGTGTACGTGCACGTTGTCATGTTACATGGAAAGCCTCCAAATATTCAATGCGCTTTTGGTACGTGTTTGTGCATTTTTGCGTGTCTGTGTGTACACGCATGTGTAGGCGAGCAAAAGTGCGTGTGCATGAGTGTGCGCCTATTCAGGCTTGAGTGTGCTTATGGCGCAAGCAGAAATTTCTCACCAGAACTTTCTAACGGTCATCTGAAGATCATTATAAACTTGCACTGGAAAGCATCACATGCGTCACACTGCTGACGACGAGTGCAACTTGTCCTTGAGGGTTATCTCTACGCGTAGAGTACGTTCAAGCTAGTCATGGAAGGCGAGATCACAGAGGCGGAAGACCTTAGGCGAGATCACAGAGATCAAAGGCGAGATCACAGAGGCGGAAGACCTTAACGAGCTACCACTGAGTAAGACTGACCCTATGCATGATTCTTATGGTGACTCTGGTTCTCCCACTCCTGCTCAGTGCGAACTAGCTAGTGATGCAGTAATGCATTGATGCACATGAGCCAGCGGTTTAGTGTTGCACATCAAGGCTTCTTTGGCATTCCACTCCACCCCATCCCATCCCACTCACATAAGGGTATCTATTCTTCTGTTATTTGACTCAGTCCGCTTGACATTGTGCAGCGCTCGCATACCGCCCGCATCAAATAATCAGCCGGGGCAGCATTGCACACAAAGGTCGTCATTATGCTAGACCCGCGCTGCATACAATTGCACTGCTAATATCTAATATGATCTCTCTTGGTGCAAGCGTGGTAACGCACTAACATAGTCGTTGCCTTGCAAGATGTGCTAGCAAGAAGTACACTGCTTATCATGCGTTGTTGGTGCAAGCGCGGTGATGCAAAAACATGAGTGTGACCTTGCTAGATGCACAATACATAAGGGTGCCTGCTTGTCCCTTATTACGCATTGTTGATGCAAGCGCGGCGACGCAAAAACATAAGTGTGACCTTGCTAGATGCACAATGCATAAGGGTGCCTGCTCGTTCTGCTCTTTTGGTGCAAAAGCTGGAGTCAGCTCACAGCTCATGAAGATTACCTTGCTAGAAGCACTACGTTGCATCACACTGCTTTATGTATACTCTATGCGCACCAGCGGTATTCAGCTCACAGCTCATAAAGATAACTTTGCTAGAAGCGCTACGTTGATGCAGCATCACTTGTGATGCTTTATGTATACTCTATGCGCACCAGCGGTATTCAGCTCACAGCTCATGAAGGTAACCTTGCTAGAAGCGCTACGTAGCATCACACTGCTTAATGTATACTCTATGCGCACCAGCGGTATTCAGCTCACAAGTGTTACCTTGCTAGAAGCGCTACGTTGATGCAGCATCACTTGTGATGCTTAATGTATACTCTATGCGCACCAGCGGTATTCAGCTCAAAAGTGTTACCTTGGTAGAAGCGCTACGTTGATGCAGCATCACTTGCGATGCTTAATGTGATGCTTAATGTATACTCTATGCGCACCAGCGGTATTCAGCTCAAAAGTGTTACCTTGGTAGAAGCGCTACGTTGATGCAGCATCACTTGTGATGCTTAATGTGATGCTTAATGTATACTCTATGCGCACCAGCGGTATTCAGCTCAAAAGTGTTACCTTGGTAGCAAGGCTTGTGAGCTGACTACCGCTGCTGCACATAGAGTGTGTATTAAGCAGGCACAATCATGCGTAGTGCACCTAGTGAGTTGAAATTTGTGAGCTGACTACCGCTTTTGTACATAGAGTGTGTATTAAGCAGGCACAATCGTGCGTAGTGCACCTAGTGAGATAATATTTGTGAGCTGACTACCGCTGTTGCATATAGAGTGTGTATTAAGCAGGCACAATCGTGCGTAGTGCACCTAGTGAGTTAAAATTCGTGAGCTGACTACCGCTGTTGCACATAGAATGTGTATTAAGCAGGCACAATCGTGCGTAGTGCACCTAGTGAGATAATATTCGTGAGCTGACTGCCGCTGTTGCACATAGAATGTGCATTAAGCAGGCACAATCGTGCGTAGTGCACCTAGTGAGTTAAATTTCGTGAGCTGACTGCCGCTGTCGCACATAGAATGTGCATTAAGCAGGCACAATCGTGCGTAGTGCACCTAGTGAGATAATATTGTGAGCTGACTACCGCTGTTGTACATAGAGTGTGCATTAAGCAGGCACAATCGTGCGTAGTGCACCTAGTGAGTTAAAATTCGTGAGCTGACTGCCGCTGTTGCACATAGAATGTGCATTAAGCAGGCATAATCGTGCGTAGTGCACCTAGTGAGTTAAAATTCGTGAGCTGACTGCCGCTGTTGCACATAGAATGTGCATTAAGCAGCACAATCGTGCGTAGTGCACCTAGAAGCACTATGTTGGATTGCAGTTCTTTAGAAATACTTTATATGTGCGACAGCGGCAGTCAGCCCACGGGGGATGTTTTGCTAGATGCAATACCTTGGATCACACTTTACATTAGGGTTGGCCAGAAGCATTATATATGGTGCAAGCAGAACAATTATATACGGTGCAACCAGAACCATTATATATACGGTGCAACCAGAACCATTTAATATACGGTGCAAGCAGAACCATTATATACGGTGCAAATACGGCAGGGGTTCCACCAATAAACGATCATACATGGCGCATATATGTGCGGTTTTGGCCAACCCGATGCTTAATATATACTCTATGTGCTACGTGCAACAGTACAACGGTAGTCAGCTCACAAGTAGAATTTCGCTAGGTGCACTGCGCATGGCTGTGCCTGCTTATTATATACTCTATATGTGCAACAGCGGCAGTCAGCTGACGAGTATTACCTTTCTAGGTGCACTACGCATGATTGTGCTGGCTTATTATATACTCTTTCTGTGCACCAGCGGCATTCAGCTGACGAGTATTACCTTGCACTTTGTGGTACAGCGCCAGCAGGGGTTCCATGCACGTGTGCAGGTGACGCCCACAGTAAGCACACAAGTCAAGTATGGCGGATGCGGCCTGCGTGTGTGTATTCGTGTGTGTGTGCGTGTGTGTTTGAGTGTGTGTGCGTATGTGTGTGTGTGTGTGTTGTGCATTTAGGTAAGTGTGTATGTGTGTTATGTGTCTGCCAGGAGACAGCCTGCGTGCATGTATGCGTGTGAGTGTGTGCGCGTGTGCGTGTGTGTGTGTGTGGTGTGCATTTAGGTTAGTGTGTATGTGTGTTAAGTGTCTGTCAAGAGACCTGAAAACGCTACAGGGGTGCTTGCAAGCCTGACACTCTACGAGAACACATAAGATTTGGCCACATCAAGACCGTTCACATAGAGGTTCCCTTTTGATCTCTGTGTAAATGCCATACGCAAATGGTACTGCCGTGCGTTGTTGTCATCATGTACCTCGTCAGAGGAGCGAGGAGGCCTGTTTTACTCTCTTCTACCTGCAGTTGTAAATACATGACTTGGCAGCACAGCACACACACATCCACAACTACACACATCCATCCATCCATCCATCCATCCATCCATCCATCCATCCATCCATCCATCCATCCATCCATGCATACCGCGCCTGACGCCTCTGGCACGTATAAAGCTGTCACTGCTGGCTGCAAGAGCCGAGACAGCAGAGGCACACACAGTCACAATTACACACATGCATACATTCACACATACACACATACCGCGCCTGATGCCTCTGGCACATAAAAGGCTGTCACTGCAAGCTGCATGAGCTGAGGCAGCAGAGACACCACTCCTCCCCACACTCACATACAGTCATACATACCGCGCCTGATGCCTCTGGCACATATAAGGCCGTCACTGCAAGCTGCATGAGCTGAGGCAGCCTGCAGAGACACATAATCAGACATTCACAACCACACAAATTCATACGTACATACCGCGCCTGACGCCTCTGGCACGTATAAGGCCGTCACTGCAAGCTGCATGAGCTGAGGCAGCAGGGCAGCAGAGGCAGTAGCCGCTGCTCGATCGGCATCTGACACGCGTGCCGAAGGATCCCGAGGGGAAGCAGCGGTGATGTTGGTGCCCAGCCAGCCCGCGTAGCGAGCAATGGTGTAGCACACACACGCCTGCGTACGCGTGTGAATAGTTGCATGTGTGTGTGTCTGTGTGTCTGTGCAGAAAAAGCGAGCAATGGTGTAGCACACACTCGCCTGCGTACGCGTGTGTATAGTTACATGTGTGTGTCTGTGTGTCTGTGTGTCTGTGTGTCTGGGCAGAAAACGCGAGCAATGGTGTAGCACACACACGCCTGCGTACGCGTGTGTATAGTTACATGTGTGTGAGTGTGTGTGCGTGTGTGTGCGTATGTGCGTTGGTGTGCGTATGTGTGTGTATGTGTGTATGTGTGTGTGCAGAAGTAGTGAGCGTGCACTTACGTCTGTGTACGTGTTTGTATAGCGTGTGCAAATGCTTTGCATAAGTATCGTGCGACTGTATCGACTGGCACCCAGCACGCAAAGTGTGTGTGCTGTGTATTTTGTGTGTGTGTGTTTGTGTGTGCAACGTGCACACAAGGTCTGAGTGCTGCACATAGAACAACACCAGACTTAGAAAGAGCCTGAGTCAGAGGTCCTTCGCAACCTGCGGCACAAACACGTCATCAATTGTTACGCACACATACACACACACGCACACACACACACACACTCACATAGTAAACTCTGTGTGCACGACTAGTACACACGCACCTAAACTTCATCACCACCTCCCACTTTCACACACGCACATAAACACATACACACACACCTGAAGCAGCGGAGCCTCTTTTGGCAACGCTGGGAGGGCTGAGAGGAGCTGCAACAATTGAGGGGGGTTTCCTGGTATATCAGGCACGTGGGGTTGGATGGCCCTGTGTGGAATTACAGGGATTGGTGTGTTAGTGTGTGAATCAAAAAGACAAGGCGTGTGCTTGCACAAAAGTTTACCCTGTGGGGTTGGAGGGGCTTGTGATGAGAATCAGGGATGGGTGTGTTCGTGCTTCAGTCTGTGTGTCAATGAAAAAGGTGAGGCGTGCGTGCGCATGCGAGTTTGCATGACACTTGACCCTGTGGAGCTGGATACTCTATATTGTGTGTGGCATGGACACTCAAAGGACTGTGTGTGTGTGTGTTCATGTGTGCACGTGTATTTGTGCGTGCATGCAGGTGTGTATGTGTGCATGTGTGTGTGCATGTATTTTTGCGCGCATACAGTTGTGTGTGTTTGTGTGCATGTGACATGTACAGGCTTTGGAGGGATGTCAGACACACACACAAACACGTTTTTAGCGCTTTAAGGTGAGAGGCGGAGGAGGGAAAACGGTGGCTTCATTGAGTGTAGCACAATTGACAAAACAAATCAAAATGGATTAAATGGAAGGGAAAACCACTTTGTCGTAAAGGAACAGGATTCAATATGGTACCGAGAACCGTGATATAACTCCAGGGAAGAAGAGAAAGGCAGTGAATGACGATACAACTCCAGGGAAGAAAAAATATGACAGTGAATGACGATCAGGATAGAATGGGCAGCAGGCAGTCAGGAAAGGGGGGCCATCATTGAGTGTAACACAAGATATGATAGTGAATGACGATCAGGATAGAATGGGCAGCAGGCAGTCGGAAAAGGGGGGCCATCATTGAGTGTAACACAAGATATGATAGTGAATGACGACCAGAATAAATTTGGGCAGCAGGCAGTCAGAAATGGGGGGCCATCATTGAATGTAACACAAGATATGACAGTGAATGACGATCTGGGTTTGGGCAGCAGGTAGTCAGAAAAGGGGGGCAGCTGGCTAGTCAGAAAAGAAGCAGGCAGTCAGAGAAGAAGCAGGCAGTCAGAGAAAGGGGGCAGGCAGTCAGAAAAGGGGAACGACTGGCTAGTCAGAAAAGAAGACGAGCCCGGAGCCACCAGCTCTGCTTTTGACGCCACCAGTGCTACTGAGCTCTATTTCTGAGGCCCCCCCCCGCCCGCCCTGACAAATACACACACATCTCACCCACACATATACACACACACTCACACACTCACACACATATACATAGGGCTGGCCAGAACCATACATTTATAGGTATATATGGTGTACATACGGTATTTTTAGCAAGGAAATCACCACACATACGGTCGTATACGATGCAAATATACGGTTCTGGCCACCCTAC
>Ga0307947_1004239_pt1 | contig 11348 bp, 11 predicted proteins | sample OrgLakmetagen232_FD_201840 | JGI IMG/M metagenome (GOLD analysis project Ga0307947, IMG submission 201840) | Saline water microbial communities from Organic Lake, Antarctica - #232 | ecosystem: Environmental > Aquatic > Non-marine Saline and Alkaline > Saline | place: Antarctica: Organic Lake...
AAGTAGTTTGACATCAAGAGGCAAAGCAACTGTCAGACACGTGGCTCTGAAGAGAAAGATTTGTGTGAGCGGGGTGCAATGAGGTGCAAAGAGAAGAGACGTGCTGGTAAAATGTTATTAAATTCTTAGTTGAAGTAGTTTGACATCAAGAGGCAAAGCAACTGTCAGACACGTGGCTCTGAAGAGCAAGGTTTGTGTGAGCGGGATGCAACTAGGTGCAAAGAGGTGAGACGTGCTGGAATGAAAGAATGATGCAACATGCCACCACAAAGCCATTTTAGCAGTCTCTAATAGCTGCATCACACAGCAAACAAAAAAAGCAAAAAAAGCAAACAACTTAACACATTGTGCCAGCATATCAGTTCTTTTGTTAGTGACTTGCAGGCCAATTTCTTTGTTAGGCCCGGCAGGGCAATTTCTTTGTCAACACCAGCAGGTAGTTTTTTGGTGTTTTGTGTTCTTAACAGATCCTCTAATTAATGACATTAATCAGAACGTAAAAGCCAGGTGTGTCAACTTGACGCTGGATTGGTCCAAAGCTGATAAAGGACGTTTGAGTGGTTGCCCCATGAATGCAGATTTCTCTGCTTGCAGAAGAAGTCTATTTCTTTTAAGAGATTGACTTATATGATGCGCTTTTGCACAAAAGTGCATGCTTCCCTTGATTATATCTGAATCCCCCTATTATATTTATCACACTGAATTCCCCTTGCCTCATGAACGAGCCGTAAAAGAACGTTTTGGAAACATAGCCACTGGGAATCCACGAGGCAACACTAAACGACTTTGGTTCTGATCCAGCCCTCTGCTCTTTCTTGATTTGACAGAAGTTCCAAGCAAAACAAAAGCGAGACGGAAAAGGGAAGTACCTTGAACTCATCGTGTTCCTTTGGGTACTTTTTGCCGTACTCCTCTAGATCTGCCATCCACTGATACTCTGCCTGCGCGCCTTCACTTATTGCCTGTGTATCAGGAGGAAAAAAAGGGCAGTTTGAAATTAGCATTTCTTGTGCTCTGTATCTTCCATGCCTGACAGGAGCAAAAATTGGCACCTCATAATAAATTGCCTCCTGCCCTTGCATACTAATAAAAAACTACATGAATAAATCATTGGCTTGTGCGCACTGCAATGTCTATGCAAACCATGATCTATGCAAACCATGATTCATGAGTACTATGCAAACCATGATCTAGCACACCATGATCTTCCATTCATAAGTACTCTGCCTGCCCCTGTTGCATAATTCGAGGTGCCAATTTCAATCCTTCGTAAAAACAGGAAGGCTCAATGGCGCAAACAATTCAAGCCATGTGCTGTCACCAAGAAGCGAGTGAGCAAATTCAGGGATTGAACGCATCTGCTTAAACAACCTGTGCTTTGCATTGTTGACAGAGAACACAGAAGATATCAGGAGATGCTCAAAATGAGCAGAAGAGGTAGTTGGGCAAGGAGCTGAAGCACACCCACTTACTGCCGTATGTTTGTGAAAGGAATTTAGAAGTTTGGTGAATATTGTCCACACACATCTCCCATTGACAACAACACATGTTAATATACTCCATCAAAAGACATATCCGGCTGCACAAATACAAATAGGGGCTGTTTCAGCTTGTTTCATGTGGCCCTGGAATGTTCTAGGAGTAAACAAAAAAGAAGTGCATAGGACAGAAATGCTGTACGCATACAACTGGAGAAAACAGTGCTTGGGACTGCATCCTGGTGAGGAGCAGAACGTGCTGCCTGCAGGCAATGCCCTTAAATGAACGCGTATAAATGTAATAAACCTGCAGGCAATGCCCCCAAATGTAATAAACCTGCAGGCAAATCCCCCAAATGAACGCGTTTAAATGTAATAAACCTGGGGAACAAACCACACGGAATGCCGTACACCTCCTATGGCATCTCGAACTCTTTTGTGCTGCCAGCACCTCTTGAATTAGCACTAGATTCAAACAACACACCTCATGGTAAAAGTCGTACACTTCCTTTGGCACCTCAAACTCTTTGTGTTGCCACCCTAGCGCCTCTCGAGCCAGAGCAGTCTCGTCTGCTCCTAAGGGGGCTCCGTGCACGTCGTGTCCTCCTGCCTTGTTGGGTGCGCCAAACCCAATCACTGTCGACAGCTGCAAAACATTGCAGAGTTCCAAAAGCTAGGCTTGGTGGTAAAGTTGGGAAGTATTTGTGCACGCCCTCCTGCCTTGTTGGATACACCAAACCTGATCACTGCCGACAGCTGCAATACAGGACAGAAAGCTACGTTGGTGGTCAAGTTAAAAGTATTTCTGCGCACCCTCCTGCCGTGTTGGGTGCTTGTTGGGTGCGTCGAACCTGATCACTGTCGACAGCTGCAAAACATTGCAGAGTTCCAAAAGCTAGGCTTGGTGTTAAAGTTGGAAAGTATTTGTGCACGCCCTCCTGCCTCGTTGGGTGCTTGTTGGGTGCGCCAAACCTAATCACTGTCGACAGCTGCAAAACATTGCAGAGTTCCAAAAACTAGGCTTGGTGGTAAAGTTGGAAGGTATTTGTGCACGCCCTCCTGCCTTGTTGGGGTGCGCCAAACCCAGTCACTGTCGACAGCTGCAAGACACAACCAAGTTTGAAAGCTAGGCTTCATCATCATGTTAAAATATTTGGGCACACTCTCCTGCCTGGTTGAATATGCCCAAATACTTCAACTTTACCACCAAGCCTAGCTTTTAATATCTGTCCTATTTTGCAGCTGTAGACAGTGATCGGGTTTGTTCCATGGTGTTCTGTGCGCACCTCTTACTGCTAACACTGCACCGCTGTGGAGTTTGTTAAAGGCATGGAAGGTCAGGCAGTCTACTCGTCATTGTGTGAGCACTATCAGCACACGGGGATGCAGATTTACATTTTACATCATCCAGAGCCACTTTCTTACAAAGCGGTAGGTTGTGTGATTTGAAGCTCAATGGTACAGATAGAGGAGGGTCCTCATTACTTTTCATTACTTTGCGTTACAAATTCGTAACTTAGGCCACCATCCATCTGTGAATTACATATCTTGCGACTGTTCACAAAATCTTGGCATCGGAGCCACACAGAAAGCACACTACAGAAGCCACATGCACAGGCCTTGATGATCCTCCTCCTCCTCAAATTAATTCAGGGATGGTCTGCACTGCCTGTTTCCACATTTTGTTGATCAGGGTCAGACCTTAAAGGGGTGCGATGGCACTGCCAGTGATGACGGCATTAACCTGGGCGATGGAACTGCAGATGCTTGTCACATTCAGGGACGGTGTGCATGCCTTTTTTATTTCCATTCACTTCTTTTTGCTCCTTCAACGCACCTTGATGAGTGTTGGCTTGTCAGTGACGGCCTTGGCTTGGGCAATGGCACCGCGGATGCCGTCCATATTGGTGTGGCCGTCCTATGAGCAAGCAAGCACAGGAATTGACTGTGTTGGTGTGACTGTGCCGGTCACAAAGAGGCAAGAGGATTAGGAGCTTAGCTGGTTGGCGTGGCCGTTGTGAGCAAGGGAGGCAAAGAGTAAGATGCTGACTTTGTTGACATGGCTGCCCTGTGAGCACGGAGGCAAAGAGGACAAGAAGTAGGCTTCGTTGGTGTGATTTAAGTTGGCAACAGAGAGGCAAGAGTAATGATGAGATTGACCGTCCTAAGAAGGAGGCAAAACTATCAAAAAATTGACTGAGTTGGTGTGATTGTGCTGGCAACGAGGGGTGTAGTTTATTATTTACTGTGTTGGTGTGGCCTGACTGTGGAACAGCAAAGCGTGGAAATCATTGACTGTGTTGGTGTGGCCGTGCTGGAAAGAGGAGGCAAGGGTATCGAGAGGTCTGTGTCGGTGTGGCCTGTCTGTGAGCAAGAAGGCAAAGCGATTATGAGATTGACTGTGTTGGTGTGGCCGTGCTGGTAAAGAGGAGGCAAGGGTATCGAGAGGTCTGTGTCGGTGTGGCCTGTTTGTGAGCAAGAAGGCAAAGCGATTAAGAGATAGACTGTGTTGGTGTGGCCGTGCTGGTAACGAGGAGGCGAGAGTATAAAATGTTGTTTGTAATGATGTGGCCGTTCTGTGAGCAAGGGGGCAAATAATCTAAGAGGTTGACTGAGGCCATTACGTATAATAAACGATGTGAACATGACATGCACATAATAGCCAACCACAAATCACCAGCATGCGTTGCATGAAAAAGCATGCCTTGTTGGCCATCGAGTATTGACTACAATCATCCCAATATTACATAATAGCCCAACCACAAATCACCAGCATGCTTTGCATGACAAAGCATGCATTGATGGCCATCAAGTATTGACTACAGTCGTACCAATTTAATTCGCCTAAAACTCGCACAAGAAAGGCTTGCAGACGTACGGAATATATTGCAGGATGTGATTCAACAATTATGCTCACCTCGACGTGTAAAACGTGCCAGCCTAAGGCTTCGTAGCGCTTGGACACGTCTTCTGTGAAAGCAATCTTAGTATCACCTGCGTGTGGTTTTGTCGGAATGATTAAGTGCCTCGTTTTGTGTACACAGTAATTGTTCAAGTGCCAGTTCTCTTATTGCAATCAGACAAGAAGAAGGGTAGGTTGCTGTGTGTCATCAGATTGACTCACAACAACGAACACACAATGGTTTTTGCCCAAATACCAGTGCAATACATGACGTGTAAAAATCTTCTGTTCCTCAGATCACCTAACAGACATAACAGACTCTCCAGACTATTTTATGCTCTCGAGATAGTCCTGGGCTAATATTTATAATAGCTGCAGGCATGAACTCAAGACCCGGCTACCTCTTTTGAACACGAGTTTCCTTGCATGACGATAATGTTGTCCCAAAATCTTGTCCCAAAATTGGTTATCGATTTAGTAATGAAACAGCATGTTCAACCTCTGTTGCAAATCTAAGCCAGGATTTGAAGTGGTGTGGGCTTGAAATTTGTAAGCCTCATGTTCTGTGCATAACATCTTACACGTGCGTTAGAGGAAGAGAGCAGTAAATCTCAGGCAAAAAACAGCATTGGGCAAACCTGGGCTCTTGTGCCCCCTTACGGTATAAAAGAGCAGCAGGAACCACACTATTTTTTATATCATAAAGACAAAGAGCTAATATGGTTCCAACAAACGCCTTGAATAGAAGAGTATTTTTTTGTGTACAGCGAGTTTATAGAAGAGGTGGTAAATTTTTAAACCTCACTCTTAACGCTCGACCCGCCCCGATGCATGACGTTTTTACACATGATTGATGAAATGTTTCTCCTAATAACCATTTACCTCCGGGCTTGCCGCGGAGCCACCTTCTATGAATGAGGCAGGACCTCCGTTTGTTCAAACCAATAAATTGAACATAGTCGTATCTCATCAACATTGTGAGTCAGTGGTACACGACTATGTTAAGTTTATTGGTTTGTACAAACGGAGGTCCTGCCTCATTCATAGGTCAAGGGGAGACAGCAAAATCCCTACTACGAGAATGAATTGAACCGAAAGTTTATAAATAAAAAGGGAGCAAGAGAGGCTTATATTCTCAATGGCAGCTAACCACTGGCCAGCCAATTACACATACGAACCTAAGAAGTGATTATATATGCCTCAAGCAAGAAAATGGACTTGCCCGTTGCAGCCTCACAGTGTTATATTTCCTCACAGTGTTATATTTCCAATGGCAGCTAACCACTGACCAGTCATTTACATGCAAACGTCACTCAACTCTTTGCAGCCTCGCCGGGTTACATGTTTCAAAGACTCCCAGCTGCACCCAGGCACTTTTAAACAACAGCCCTACCATCAATGGAGATCTTGTTGTCGTCGTAGAAGATGATGAGCTTCCCCAGTCCCCAGTGCCCCGCCAAAGAACAGGCTTCGTTGGAGATGCCCTCCATCATGCAGCCATCTCCAGCAATGCAGTAGCTGCACATGCGCGGATAGGGCAATAAAAAATGGACCTTCACCTTATAACAGATGTTTTGACGTGTGTGGTGTATAGAGTCGAATAAAGAGCAGGCTCTTTAGAGATGCCCTCCATCAGGCGGCAGGATAGCGATGGCTGCATCTCTGTGCCAAGCTTTGCTGCCTACCTGGGGGCACGCTCCAGCATGCAGACCATTGTAAGTCCGTCCTCGGCAATGCAGTGGTTGCACAGATAAAAATGCCCTTCCCCCCCCCCAAGGAACGGATGTAAACTTGTAGCAGATTTTCATGTATGGTACCATAGGCCTATCCTTTACCTTTAAATAGACGTTTTAATCCATGCGTGAGTATAGTACAAAGGCCAATCCTTGGCTACGTACACCGGTAAATGCAACCAATAGTAGGCCTTTAGAGCTGCAAGCCCTTGAAGTAAATGTCTGAGTCTTGAGATACCATCTGGACATTTGGAGAGTATACGTATCATTATAGGAGCCATATATTTAACTTGGGAAAGTCCCTGTTTTACATGCGCACACCAACCCTTTTCTAGAAAGCTGTAGAGAAAAAGGAAATTTGTTTCTCAGGCAAGCTTGGCAATTTGTCGTGTAATTGACGTATTGACAGCAAAGTCAGATCAAGTACCCTATTGCACTCACCTGTACAAGAAAGGAAACCAGTAGATCTTGTAAAAACTGCTAAAAAAGTTTTGGTTCCGTGCGACGTCTTCACCACAGCGTTCACCACCGCGAACAAAAAAGGCAAAGTATCTAACTTTCATAAAAGAGCAACCTGCGCAACACTTACGTGTAGTGGTCCACGATTTTGGGTGCGTCTGGCTTGTTGAAGCGAGCTGCCAAATTTGCTTCTGCCACAGCCATGCCCACTGCATTGCCAACCCCTTGGCCCAGAGGACCTGCAATCAAAATAAATGAAGACAGTTCGCGGAGAGGTAAGTTGAAAGCCTTTGCCCACTGCACTGCTCACCCTTTGCCCAAAAGACCTAAATCCAAAAGGACGCGTAGGACACAAAGAAAATACAGAGTGCAAATTGGGTGTTTACTATAGGTATTTAAGCAAAATGTATGGATCACATAATGTAACCAAACACCTAAAGTGCACAAGTCAGATTGCTCATACACCAAATCCGCACTTGAGATTGGAGTTACTGGCATACTTTTGTATAAACAGTCAGGTTTGCCTCCTTTGCCTCTCACACTGTGTGGCTAGCTCTGTCAGAAGTCACGTATGCGTAGTTCCCAGGGTGCTGAACGAGCAAATCTCGCAGAAAATAATTGAGACGTTACTGTCCAAGTTACAGCCCCTCTTTTGACTCTCACGCCTTGGTTCCTGCTTTAGCAACCACTCGCTGAGTCTCGTCTGGCACTCGCTGAGGGGTTCCACTTTTGCGTGGATCCTCTTAGCGAGTGCCAGACGAGGCTTGCTGCGGGTCTGGCAAAAATACAAGTACACCCTTGCTCTCTTTCTATTTATCAACTTTCAATTCGTTCCAACCTCGTAGTAGGGATTTTGCTATCTCCTCTTGACGTATGTAATGCGCCAACAACAGTACACAATGATTAGACTCACACACCCTCTTTTGCCTCTCTCACCTGTCGTGACCTCGATGCCAGGAGTCACGTAGTTCTCAGGGTGCCCTGGGAGCTTGCCGCGGATCTGGCGGAAATACTTAAGGTCGTCCAGGCTGATGTCGTAGCCAGTTAGGTGCAACAGTGAGTACTGGAACCTGTTTTGATGAGTTGCGTAAGGGTGTTTGTTTTGGGCATAGTCCTATGAGAACATTTGTTATTTGGAAGGGTGAAGACAAAGAAGTTCAGCAACCTTGAAACTCGTGTCCCTTGTATTTGCAGAGGCTAGGTGGTAGATGTGTTTTGCTGGAATAAAATGAAAGAAACCAGAAGAATAAGTTTGACACAAGATGTGGATGGGAATAAAACCGAGCGTTCATGCTATCAATTGTGACCATCAATTGTGAAGATGAAAGTTGCATAACAATGAGTACAGATGCGCACAGCGCGCTCAAGTTCGTTTTGAACAATAACATTTGTATAAGAACAAGTGAGTAGTGTAGATAGAGCTCCAGATTACGCTAAGATACAACAATTCATGTAGACTTACATGCAGCCATGGCCTGCTGACAAAACGAAGCGGTCACGGTTAAACCAGAGGGGGTTGTGAGGGTAGTACTTCATCACTTCAGTCCACAGCACAAAGCCCAAGACCGCGCAGCCCATGGGCATTCCTGGGTGCCCGGATTTTGCCTTGTTCACTCCTGTGCATGCAAGTGTTATAATGTTAGCACACATTTAATACGACGCTGTGCAGACACATGTGTGCAACAACGAGGGCCCCCCGCACCCCTGATGATGCGCGTACCCCTCCAGATCACCACAGCTAAGCACAAAAGGGTACAGCAAAGACTTACTGCTACTTAAAAACGAGTCAACAAGCTCACCATCAATGGCCAGAAAGCGCAGGGCGTTGATGCAGTCCTTTTGGGTCTGTGGGCTGATCTGCCGCCGCTCAGCAAAAGGGTGCGCCCACGCATGGCACTTCAAGCCACGCTGGCGATTTGGGCGTGCTGGTTGCCTCTTTTTGTTGGACAGGAGAGGGGCATGGCGCAAAGGGGCGGAAGGTTTGCCAATCCCGTTTGCGTGGAGCAGCATTTTGGGATGGCAAAAAATACAATAAGAATTTTAGTAATTGATGCTGGGTCGTGCTTTTTGTGTTTTAACTCCGTGCTCTCCAGGCAAGTCCGATCCTTCCTCGCAGATTTTATTTGCAGGAAAATTCCTAACATTTCATTACTACACGTGTCTCTTACGGTCCTTCCAGCGCATGTCCCCTCTCCAGCCTTATAATCATATTCCTGGGCGTGACACCTATAGGGTTTTGTGTCTTGAGATTAGTGCTGCCAATCTTTTTGATTGACTGGGACTTATGGTTTGAGGAAGGAGGAGTTTGAGAAGTTTGAGGAAAGCTCCCACATGTACCGTGCGATACTGGTGATGTTCAAGATGAGCAGCATGTTCTTATTCGCTGCGCCAATCCCCACATGTCAGATTTAGTTTCAATTTTCGACACTGGTTGATTTTACCTCACCAGCCAATTGCCATCAGGCAGATTCTCGGGCTGTAGGCCATCCTTGTAACCCAATCCCCACATGATTTCTCTCCACAGGAAATATGCATCTCTGTATCCCCCAACAGGAGCCCACGACATGTCTACTTTCTTAGGCCAGAACAATAACAAGCTTGAATTCTTCCCCCGTGATCTAATTGCTTCGTAAAAGCAGGCTAGCTGTCACACTCCTTGACTGAAGGCCTTTTCCTGTAAAACCGTGTAAAATCTTGTAACCCTTTCCTGTAAAACCGTGTAAAATCTTGTATGGTTTGGCGAGCCGTACCAGGCTGGAAGGTCCGATCAGCCAAACAACCTGGCTGAAGGTCACCCCCCATTGTAACCATTGGGGAGCCGTACCAGGCTGGAAGCCTTCGCAATCCAGAATAACAACAAACTATATTTTTTCTACATTAACTTTTTTTTGAGCAGGCTAGCAGTCGCACGCTTTGACTGAAGGCCTTCTCTCATAAATTTTCACAATCCTTTGCTGGTTAAACCGACGAGATATCGAGACGTAGGAGACTTTTGTTTTACATGGCATCGTTGAAAACAAATGAGACCTCCTCAAAAAAGCTACAGCTAACGTCCCACACTGCAACTCTACTCCTTGTGGTTGGGGATGTTGAAGATCTTGGCGGGGTAGTCAAAGATCTTGTCGCTGTCCCGGTCGGCGAGGGGGCCGCTGCAAAGGTAAAGAAGAGAATGGATGTAAATTAGGTGACTTGATTATGAGTAGCAAGGTAGTGGCAAAACCAGCCACGCCAAGCACAAAGGCAGCAGGGTGTCTACATCAGACGGCTGCAGGCAACGTGGATCAAGTCAAAAGCCCTCAACATGAGTTCAAGTTGCAGCACAAGTTTCTCGCACCCCCTGCGTGAGTGTTCTCTCCCTGTCATAATTTTTGTGCAAAGGGAGGCCTTTATAGCAGACACACGAACCGTGTCTCAATCAACACTTGGGCGACGTATGAAAAACGCTGAAGTTATCTGCTCATTCACAGGTGCTTGGATTAAATAAAGCCTTTAAAGACTAACCCTTCTGTCTTGTCGTACGTAATCTCATTGCCATGCTTCTTCACCCCCAACACTGGCAAGCAGCAATCTGTTAGCTGTGTTATAATCACCAGCAGATGATTCCTTCCTTTGATCAGTCGTGCAAGTTTAAGCAAGGCTTCTCACAGCATTTGCCGGCGCTCCACCCTAGCCTGTTGTAAAGCATACAAGTCATGATGCTGAGGTGGCTGCCTTTTTCCTCACGTGAGGTGACCTCATTATTGTCTGCATACCGCACGCTTCCTCATTTTTTGCTTGATTTTCACGTTCTTCCTACTGAGAATTGCTGGGAAAACTACAGCACCTGAGCCTGCCCACTCGTATTCCTTGGGAATTCATTTCCACTACCTACCTAACAATTGCAGGCCAATGCCTGTCAATTCAGGACAGCCTTCCCCCTGATACACACTCACAGAACTCACAAGCAAGACGACACTTTATGGTCATCAAAGGCGCACAGGAAAAAATGAGGAGTTGGCCAGAACCGGTAACATCCACCGTATGTTTTGTCATTTCCCTGCTACACATAATATGTAGGTACACTGGAACACAGCTGTACACATGGTTTTGGCCAATCCTATATAACATTAAGTCTTTTGCGTTGCAACAAGAGCACAGATAACAAAGCTAGTTAAAGGCATGATATATAATGGAATAGTAGATAAACACCCGTCATTCCATTATACATCATGCCCTTGACAGGTGAGGAGTTCAGAAGATTCGACTTCTCTGTGGTTTCTAAAGGTGAGGAGGGAGATGGTAAATCTGTGTAAATTTGAAATGTTTTTGTGCCGATTTGATACACATGTATTGTTATGTACTTTTACCGCCCTTTGCTGCCGACCATGATGCAACTTAACATGGACGTCACTGTGGTCCATTCACATCAGTTGGCCACACAGCGTACGTGTTAAAGCATCGAAATCAAATAAAAAGTCGAGTTTCATGCCCGTCACACTCACTGGTTGGTCAGGAGGGTGGCGTGCACGCCATCGTTCTGGAGGCGGCCTTCTGACTTGTATTGCAGGAAGTCAGCGCGGGAGAAGGCGGTGAAGCCCCACTTGTTGCTGGTGATGATCTTCTGACGTCCAGGGAACTTGAACTTGGCACGGCGCATGGCCTCATGGGCCTGTGTGTGAGTGTGTGAGTGTGTGTATATGTGTGTATACAGAGAGAGAGAGAGAGAGAGAGAGAGAGAGAGAGAGAGAGAGAGAGAGAGAGAGAGAGAGGGAGAGGGAGAGAGAGAGAGAGGGAGAG
>Ga0307947_1004241_pt1 | contig 11343 bp, 13 predicted proteins | sample OrgLakmetagen232_FD_201840 | JGI IMG/M metagenome (GOLD analysis project Ga0307947, IMG submission 201840) | Saline water microbial communities from Organic Lake, Antarctica - #232 | ecosystem: Environmental > Aquatic > Non-marine Saline and Alkaline > Saline | place: Antarctica: Organic Lake...
CTAGTGGCATCAAAGTATAAGGCGGCACTAGTGGCATCAAAGTATAAGGCGGCACTAGTGGCATCAAAGTATAAGGCGGCACTAGTGGCATCAAAGTATAAGGCGGCACTAGTGGCATCAAAGTATAGGGCGGCACTAGTGGCATCGAAGTATAGGGCGGCACTAGTGGCATCAAAGTATAAGGCGGCACTAGTGGCATCAAAGTATAGGGCGGCACTAGTGGCATCGAAGTATAGGGCGGCACTAGTGGCATCAAAGTATAAGGCGGCACTAGTGGCATCAAAGTATAGGGCGGCACTAGTGGCATCAAAGTATAGGGCGGCATTCATTCATGGCGCTTAATATAGAACTGCTTCTTTCAGAGGAATTTGATTACGCTTGCCAACTCTCTCACCAACTTTTAAAATGCAGAGCTCAGCTTTTGCAGTCTCCGAGTACTGGTTTTAAGTTTGTACTGAAGGCGCTGCCAGGCAGCCTGAGTGCCAGTTTAAAAGAAAAGGAAGAACCTTGCAGGCAGTGAAACACTCCCCACATAAATTAGGGAAAAGGAGTCATTTTCGGTATCGGGTATTGTAAAACTCCTCCTCCACCATAAGTAAGAAAACGAAATAGTGGCGCTGCGCTTGGGGACCCTATGTCCATTCAATTAACTTAGCTTTTTCTGGCGCTGTGCTTGGGGTCTCTAGGATTGGTCAGACCTTGGATTCATAGCCCATACTTGCAATCCGTGCTTAAGCTGGTACCGTAACCTTGTCGTGACAGCCAAACTAGTTACTGCCATGATCATCAGGCTTTCTTGCTTGCCCTTCATTAAATTCTCAAATGGCATGGTCTCCTATGCCTATGCCTGGCAATCCTGCCCCTAAGCAGAGTTGTGTGCACTCTCCTGGAACTGGTTCCCTGCTCATCCCAGCTAGCCTTGCATGTGCCAATGCATGAGCTGTGCGTTTGCCCAATGCTGGTTGCATACCTAATCCTGTGTTTGACCGGATGTGTGTGCCCACTGTCTTGCATGCAAAGAAAGTGCGAAGCAAGTGCAGGCCTGCCTGTTGCAGCTCTGAGACTTGCCGTCCTTCCGGGTAGTGCTCTCTCCGCACGACACGTCATCACTACAGCAGGTGGCCGGAAAGCAATTGTGCTCCAGCGATGTTAAGTTTAACTTCAGTTAAGTTAATCCATGGTCTCAAAACAAAAAATGGCGTCTGCTCTGGACTTTGATCCTGGAAACTCCTCATATTGGAGCGCACGGCACCGTGACATTGTCTTTGGTGCCAAATACAATGCATTTGCCACCAAGTTTACAGGTTTCTCAATCTGTCACCCAGTGTATGATGACACAGAAATGCTCAAGTGCGTGCAACACTCCCTACGGTCTGCGATGTGTAGCGAACTATCAACCGTCACCTTCTTATTTTGAACCAATTGGGAAAACAAGAGCATCAATGCCGACAGAATATTGGTGCGAGATAACCCAAATACTGCTCCACGCTTGCTTGGCTTCATTTCCAAGACAAAACTCACACGCACATGCAATGCCAACCTCGTGGAAGGGTGTACAATGAAATCTCTGCAACCACACCTGGAGCATGGATATTATTGCTGTCTGGAACAAAGAAGCAAAACAGCGTTTAACTGATGCCTCACAAAGTTGGCTGCAAACACTGCAAAGGAGTATCCCAGAAGCAGTTTGGGATAACAATCAGTATCTCACAAGAGAGGACACAGACCACATCACCAGCCATGTTTGCCCCCAGTCCTTAAAATCAAAAAGAGAGGACGCCACTGGCCAGAAAAGAGGCCAAAACGCTAACGATCACCTCCAACCATGGGACGATAAGCAGTTTGAAGTGCCCCAATTGGAAATTATGGGCATACACGGACGGAAGCTGCATAGGCAAGGCCGAAAATTTTATAGGCGCAGGGGAATACTGCCCTCAACCCAAAGCTGAATGTTGTGTGGACTCAGGAGGCGTGGGAATGACAAGCACCATCAATTGGGCTGAGCTCACAGGGATTGCAGCAGCGCTTATCAATAAGTATACCCAGATTGCGACGGACAGGGCATGCACTTAAGCCAATATTAGGAAACAACTACTCTTCCCTACAATGCAACGAGACCATATACACTCAAAATCTGATAGAACAAATTGTAATATCTATGATCTATGCTTCACCAGAACCTATCTGCTTCTACAAAGTGAAAGCTCATAGTGGCATTGCCGGAAATGAATGTGCAGATGCAATTGCCAAACACTCTGCCTTACATGAAAGAGGTCATGACATGCACTTTCAACCTCCGGCTCCAGACGGTAATGCATACTTACACCTTTACTGGCTTGCGGCTAACGACACCGATGAGAATCCCAGCGGAAGAGGAACAACTACACCTAGGCTTCGTGCACTCTGATTTTAATGCCAAGCTTAAAACAGAAATGTGCAAATCACACAGACTGGGGAATGCCAAAACAGGCACAGGGTATTACAACTACTGGAAGGACCTTAGACTTTTGGTCAATAAACAAATCACAAATGCTTTCTGAACAACAGTAATCTCAAATTCTACGAAAAGCATAATGTTACGAGGTGTGGTACCATTTTAAATAAAAACACGGCTTCTCTCCCAATGCAAACTGGCCCATCTGCCCTTGCACTAATGGTGCGTTTCACATACTCTCAGGTTGCCAACACACTAAAATGAGGAACATGATTATAAAACGCCATAATACGGCAAGTGTGCTGATTGTTTAAGCCCTACAAAAGGGACCATGTGGTGCTAACCAAATTGCCTACACTGATGTAGGCAGCGCAGATAAACTATCAGAGCAAGGCCTAGATCTGAGAAACACTGCCAACAAAACACTGCCCTCTTGGTTGCTACCAAAACTAACAGCACATGCTTTAAAAGCCTCTTCTCGTCCTGACGCCATCCTATTCTTACCTAGCACTGTGTGCTCCTCTTGCGTAACCACCCGCAGCCCAAACTTTCTACAGCTTGCTAAAGACAAGAAATTAAATCCAAACCAGTAGGAGGTTCACCTGATTGAGTTTAAATTTTGTGAAGACACTAGGCCTGATCCCCCACTCCAGAAAGCAAAAGCACAGCACAGCATGCTTATGGCCAATTTAAACAGACAAGGATATAGGGAAATCAAGCTTCACGTTATCCTCGTTGGAGTTATGGGGACTATCTACAAAGACTATACAGACAAACCTCTGGCAGACCTTGATCTGGATTACCATAAGATTAAAAAACTGACACACAAACTGAATGATCACTCCATCAGACATGCATCTGCTCATAAAAACAAGGTATGCACTGCAATATAACACAAGCAACAACAGTCAAGGTTTGGGTCCGGGTGCTACGGTAGGCGATCCCCCTGACCCACACTAATATCTTTTTAATTGTTTGCGCGGTGGGGGGGTGCCTGGTGCGGGCACCTAAGTCCCCCCCCCCCATGAATCATGCTTGCTGTGTCATCATTACCAGGGGAGTCTTTTCTTTTTTCTTTTTGCCCTCAGGCATTACTACTCTATCACATATGCCATATGCCTTTTTATGAATCAAAAATGCTGTAAAAGGCTTGCAAGGCTTACAAGGAAAAGATGGAGTGACCTTCTGTCAAGAAGTAAGACTGCTCGTCTGTTCATTAAGTAATATGTCCATGAAGGAAACGATGGAGTTTGTTGATTTCCTTGGTGCAAAGAAAACCGATACATCCTGGGATCTGTGAAATTGTTCACAGAGGCAGGTTACAGAGGTTAGCTTTGACATCCAACCCACCAACCCACAGGCTGACATTACGGCCACAGGGCATTGTGAGTACTGGATCACAACCGTTGATCCCATGAAGCATCACGAAAAGAGTACCCCATCCTCCCCAGATGACCCTATGCTTCCTAAAGTTTACACCGACACAGTAGCCTGGTATGCTTACTTCTAAGCGCCTTGTCATACTAAATCAGTGGCATGGACGAATTGTGTGATTTCCCCTGGGATTTACAATGTGAGCAATTGTTTTACGTTTTACGTTTTTTGGGCAATTTGGCCAGTTTAGATGATCCTCTTGTACCAAACTTACTCTTTCTCAAACCGGCCTTATCTATCTCCTCAGAGCGTTGCTTGAGCCGTCGCTTCCTTCTCGCATGGAGAGGAAGGAGATGTTAAACACACCAAACGGCTTGTACTTGCAATCCACGCTCAAGTTTAGTTTAGTTTGGATTACAAAGTCATCCAGCCTGGCATGGCTGCTCAACCTATAGGTCCCAACAAATAAATCAATTAAAAAGATCGATAGCTGTACTAATGAATTTGTAATTTCTGAGTTAAGTTGAAAAACAAAACCTTTGATATCACCTTCAGAAATATTATCAAATAATTGGTGGAACTGGTGCCGTAAATGTTCGGTGCCCATACATGAAAAAATTATTGTTTCTCATCCTGAATTTAATCCCCGTTTTCACACAAATTATTGCAAACACATGCACTGCTTTCCAGACTCCTGCCGTACAAACCAGTTTTGCACTTCAACCCATGTCCTCAAATCCTGAATTGAGCTACATTCCTCATGATATTTTTGCTCAGAGCCATCTTCAAATGCTACGGCAAGACAAATGGTGCACGTGCATCAGAAACCAATCTCTCAGGCAAAGCAAACCAGTTGTGATAAGCCACAGACTTTTTTAAACAAGAGCAAGGATCTTGACCATGTGCCTCTCTCCAAACTGCCTGATGCCTGAATCTCAAGTCTACGCGCAAATTAGAAATATCCAGCTTCCTGCATTGTAATAAGTCACTTCTGTATACAGTGTCAATCTACAAATGACCAAAGCATCCTTCATCTGTCTAGTCCAACAATTAAGAGCACCAGAATTCCCAAGGGTAATATCTGCTTTCATCACATTGCGTAAAGTATTGCTGTTTGAATCAACCATCCTATCCAAAAAAATTAACAGCTGACCTGAACCAGTAAAATTGCAAGGGTTCCTGCGCGCATTCTTGAAGCACACACCAGTTTGCAGAAGTAGATTTAATTCCCAAAATTCTCTTTAAAAACGCCATGTGTGTGACCTGCAAAGGATTGCTGAAACCTTCGTCATGCTTCAGAAATTGCGTAGACCAAATCTGACTGGCATACATGCCAGCTGACAACGCATGTGTCTTGAAAAGCCACAACATCGCATGAGGCCTGTCACAAATCCTCTTTTCAATACCAAACTCTTTCACTCTACGTAAAGTTGCATTAAAAGACCTCAAAGCATGGGTCGCAGCATGGTGTAAGTTCTTGTGCGTATCAAAAAACGTTCCCAGGTAGGTAAAATAATTTTTCTCTTCGAGCTTCTGATTATTGTAGAGACGAACAACAGGAACTGCGGAATTTCGGTACGCATTAAAGTTAACTATGTAGGATTTCTGCACATCTACTGTAAGTCCTATCCTGGCAGCATACAATTCCAGATGTCTCAACATTTTCTGCAATTGGACTGGGTCATTAGCTGTCAGGCCGTCAGCACAGAGCATGTGTGTTACCCTTAGCCCCTCAGTGCCAGTAACAGGACCCATAAAGCCATTCCCAAACTCATCATCCACATCATTGATAAAAAGGGAAAAGAGGAGAGGAGATAAAGGACAACCTTGTTTTACACCTCTTGAAGGCACAACGGAATTACCGGTACTGGTAGTTTTGGCATCATCAATCAAAACATACTCGTCTCCATCGTACATTTGTCTGATAACGTTGATAAGGTGAGTGGGCATCCTGATATTGTTTGAATGATCCTAAAGGTGGGATCTGTCAATAGTTTACAATCAATAAAGGCCGTGTGAAGGTGGGAACATCCCTTTAGTTTAATCTGTTTAGCAGCGTGGACTAAGTGCCTTAAAAATAGACATAGGCTGAATTGTGCTACGGTCTGGATAGAAGCCAGATTGCGTGTCAGGAACTTTTCGGTTCTCAACACACCACTTGGTCACTAGTTCTCTCAAAATGTTGGCGTAGAGTCTATACAAAGTCCCGCTCACAGCCAAAATGCGGTAGTTGTTGGGATCAAGCTTAGAGCCTTTTTTGTAAAGGGGGGAGATCTTGGCTTTTTTTCAACAAGCAGGAATACGTTTCTCACTCATCAAAGCAACGTGAAAGAGGTTGGCCAGGTAGGGACAGTCACATTTTTATCTTTCTCATCACCTGGGTAAGCGTACTTCAAAAAAGGAGCTGAGAATCCTTCAAAACCAGGTGAAGAAGAGGCAATCATCTTACCCAAAAATTTGGAGACCAGGCACGTCATAACTGGGAGACTCGGACAGTCAAAAGCATCGGCAGTCCTGTTCATATCTTGCAAATTCCACACTTAAGCTGGTACCATGATTCGTCATGACAATACAGACTGAAATAGATTAAGCCATCACTTCAAAATTGCTAGGCTGCATATGTTAAGCACTGCTAAAATTGTCAGGAGTGTTTGTTGTAGCACCACAGACTCGTAGCACATACAAAAAATATTACATTGCAACACTGAATAAAACCGTAAGATCGATCAAGCATCTGCTGGGAACAGGACCCGAAAATGCTTTACACAACAGTAAAAACTGCTATCAGGTGTCAGGTGTGGGTATTAATGCTCTGCCCGCAACTCCCCTGATCCTCAGTAATTTAATATTTCTTAATCTTAACACAAGGAACCCACTCCACAGCCTCGAAATTGCTGGTCTACATGCCACAGCTCAAATGAAAAAATTAAGCCTACATGCAATCAGATCCGCAACAAAAATCATAAAGATGAGAAGAGACTAAATATACTCCCCACAAAATATCTAAGCAATGCACCTGGTGGTGTGCAGGCCTCTGCCTCCCAACCATGGCCCGCACTGAAAAACTTTTCTTATATTTTCTCCAGGTGGGATGTTGTGCGTCTTTGCATTTATTGGGTGGTGCAGAACACAGAACAGCATCCTTTCCTAATATATGCCGGTATTGTTTACACTATCTGCGTGCTTTGGTCTCTAGGACACTTTTGTCTCACTTCGTGTCCTAGACCTTCGCATTGCTGGAGAAACTGAGAGCCTTATAGGAACTGTGACATTTCTCCAAAATCTTTAATCGCCAAATCGAGTAAGAATTTCATGCCGAGTAGGATGGTGCTTTCCAATATAGTCAACAGTGTCTTGATTGGAAAAGAGGGCCTTTTTTTGGAGCTTCTGGATATAAAAACTAGATACCTAACTGGAAAGAAGACAACTTTAAGACATACTGACCCTGGGACAGGGCGTACGGTGACCCCAGGGATGCACGTCTGTTTGCCGCGCAGATGAGCAGGATGGCACTGCTTAGGGAACAATGTCACTGCCTAGGCAGAATGGCACTGCTTAGGGCAGTTGGCACAGGCACATACAGGAGAGAACAATGTCATTTGGGATTCATTAAAGAGCAAAAAAACCCTTGCTCATCACAGAGCTTTGGCTGTCACGACGAAACCTGGTACCAGCTTAAGCATGGATTGCAAGTGGGCTATGTTCAAGGTCTCTGACCAATTCCTAGAGACTCCAAACGCAGCGCCACTACTTTTTCTTTCTTGATCTTGACGATGAGGGGAATTAGGTGCTGGGGCCTTCTTTTGTTTTGCTTATTGCGAGTACCTTTACAACTAACCTTTATATTTCTTGCCCGACCAGCTCTCGGATCTAAAGAAATAATTATTAGTGTCCTACTGAAAAGGAAATCATCATTCCTGATACTCCAGTCTCTCTACCTGGTACGTCAGTCTCTATGTGACTTCTTTTATCCTTCTTTTATAAAGTAAACTAAGTTTACAGATAAAGCCATCAGTCAAAATGTGCCACTGCTAGGCTGCGTATGTAAAACATGTAAGAACTGTGAAAATTGTTGATGTAGCACCAGACTTATAGCACCTACAAAACACCCTTGGAAAGGGGAAAAAGGCACAACGAAGTTGTGACATTATGTAATACGCCAACAACTAAATAAAACCAGTAAAAACTATCAAGCATCTGCCAGGACCAACCGACCACATTAAACTAAAGAGGGGGAATCGTGTTAAGGAACATGAAAAAATGGGCTGTCACTGTCACACTAGGGAAACCAAGGAATGAGGGAGGCAATTTCATCTGTCACGCCCAATCAATGGCAGCGATAAATCGTGTGACAGAGCAGTTAGTTGGTTGACAGTTAAGGGTTTCTGTACTGTGCTATCAGTAGATGTGCTGAGTCTTATACCTTGCGGTGACGGTAATTGGAACTGACATATCATATGGATGGTCTGGAACATCAAACATAGTCACGTTCATCACTCTCTTGCGGCGGGCCCTGCTGCTAGACGAACTCTGAGCCAGCACTTGCCTGGCCAAGAATGTAAGAACGTGAAAAGAGCGAAATTGCAGGAAATAAAGCAGATTAGTAGGTACTTTCCGTTGTGTGTCACACTGCCACATAGAATCAGAACCAAAGACTAGTTTAGATTAAAACAGGTAATTTCGATACTTTCTAATGCCTGCCTCGGAACAAACGCACCCAGCCGAGTTTTTCTCCTTCTTACTCTGTTGGTCTTACCTCGCTCTCTGACAGGGCCTTCATTGTCTGCTGGTAAAGGAGTTTCACGGTACCAGGCTCAAGGTACTCGATACCTGGCTTTATTTAATAAATGTGAGGGTTTTTTCACTGCATGCGCAGTTTTCTTTTATCGTTCCTGACTTGAGAGGTTACGTTGGTGGGCGTCGCAGCGCTGTCACGACGTATTAATAAACTGCCTAAAGAAAGCCCTCAGCTGCAGTGGACTGGCATATACATGCAGCGATAATTGCTGACCTTTTTTCTGTGAATAGCAGGTACCTATAGGGGGTGACAGATGAGTGCAGGGAGCACCTCATATCATGCCGTGACTAATGTGCGGGGTCTTGTGTAAATGATTAGCCTGTGACAGTAATTATTTGCCATGATCAAAATTTTATCGGCAGCGAATATCCGCAGAGCACTCATCGAGATCAAGTAAGCTGGTAACACTAGAGTTCAGCTGTCGCTGCTGCTGCACTGACAACAAAGGAGGAGGATATCTTGCAGGGAGCCACGGACTCACTGCACATAATAAAGAGCAAACAGAATAAAACTGTATTTCTTATCAATTTTGAAGTAATTGTTAATAGGTATGCTGCTCAGGACCTCGCTGCGTCCCGGTCTGCAGCCTCCCGGCCCGCGAGGCCACTTCCACGCAAGACTCGCATGCTCGCCGGTGCGCGAGCGAGTTCACTGCCCTGCTCGTGGTCGCAAGGCAGACAGGGCTCTGCGCACACAGGCTTTTCTCTGGCAAGGAAGCAGGGTGAGTGCGAAATCGATTTCATCAGGTACTACTGTATGAGGAGGTCTGCCTGCGTGACACTTCTCTCTACAGTGAACATTTCACGGCCCAACCCAATCTTTCATGCAGCTGAGAAACCAGGCACGCTCCTGTTCGCAATCATGTATCATGGTGCTTTTACAAAATTTGCTGAACTACAGGAGAAGGAAAAGCTTCTCCAGGCCCAGAAGGAGGCAGAGCAGGCCCAGAAGGAGGCAGAGAGGGCCCAGAAGGAGGCAGAGAAGGCCCAGAAGCTGGCTGACATAGCAGTGGTAGGTCCCATCGCTGTAATCACATGCCTCAGCAGAATAAGAGCTCCTCCCAAGAGGTGTTTGACATCACTTGGTCCCCTGAAGTTTGGTCTTTGGACCCAAATGCGGTTGGGCAGTGAACCAAGAATCCTCACTGCACCCTCCTCTTGCTGCAGGACTTGCGCAACAAAGTAAGGATAGTTGCCGTAGCCTATGTCACCCTCTTCTTCCTGGCAGCGTGGGTGATGGGTTGAATGCATGGACGCTGAGGGACCTGGGCCCGCGTGCTGCTGCAGGTTGAGGCTGTCGCCACTTTTGGCCTGGTGTCAACTGGGCCTTCCTGTCAGCTGAATCCTAATCCAGCTAAGATTAGCCTTCAGCTTACAGGAAGGCAACAGCCTTGCCGAGTTCTGCCTGAACTCTGGCCTAACCGGCAATACGGGCACTACCATTATTGGGACCACTGCGGTCCTGCTCCTGGCAGCGGCCGGGAAGCTTAGACAAGGGCTGGAGGTACTCTAACATTAAGAAGAAGTGTGAAAACCTAGATTTTCACACTTCTTCATATTGTTATACCTGTTGTACAGTGTTATATTATGTAACTTAGTTTGCTTACTACCCTGACCCGTTTTGATTACTTCTGACACGCTGTTATAGTGGCTTTATCGTTTGGGTATGGTAAAGTATTAGATCTGATTGCATGTAGGCTTTAATTTAAATGAGTGATGTGGTAGACCAGTAACTCCGAGGCTGTAGAGTGGGTTGTTTTGTGTGGCTGTTGTAGATGGTGCCTGTTGCTCCTAGCAGGATGGTGTGAAGGGGTTTACGGTGTCCAAGTAAGCGACACATTCAGCTTATGTTGTTCTCGTGCCTTTTCTGCTTATTGAGTAGGGGAAGTATCTGCCCTGGTCACTAAAGAAAAAATGGCCCTGTCAAGATCAAGTACTGTGAGGACACAAGACCTCAGAACCAGCTGAACGCCGCAAAGGAACAGCACAAAGACCTTTGCAACATTCTCCAAGGAGCCTCCGTTACTCTCCACATCATCCTTTTGGGTGTGGGCCGCACCATCTACAACACCCACACTCTGAAGCCTTTCAAGGAACTGGGTCTCGATTCTCAAAGAGTTAAGAAGCTTGCCTCCAAGCTCCATGTGCACTCTGTGAACTTTGCTGTTAAACTTGTCCATACCAGACGTGCCCTTTCCAAAACTGTTATCAACTCTCATCAGGAGCCGTTTCAGGCCAAGCCTGCTGATCCCCATTGATTTTTCCTTTCCTTTTCGTGGTGGAGGAGCTTTACGGTACTCGGTACCAAAGTGGCTCCTTTTCCTTAATTAATGTGGGGAGTGGCTTTCACTGCCTGCGTAGTTTTTCTTTTCGTTTTCCTTTTTCTTTTTCTTTCTACACAATACTTAATTTTGATTAAATGTATATGTTTGGTTATGTCTCTTTGTTTCATAGCTAGGGGGTATGGATAGGCCATTTGCTAGGTTATCACAGGCAACTCTTCTTGTATTATTGGCAGACCTGATTTAATACAATGTTTACAAGTTTCTAATTTGATACGTGTTTGTTATATTTGGGGGCGTGGTTGATGGGTTGGAGTAACAATGGTTATTATGGGGGGTGACCTTCAGCCAGGTAGTTTGGCTGATCGGCTGCTGACTGGTCTCGGCCAGCCACAAATAAATCCATAAGCTCAGAAAGAAAAAGAAAAAGTCTATTGTTCTGCTGAGAAAGGAAAT
>Ga0307947_1004242_pt1 | contig 11343 bp, 13 predicted proteins | sample OrgLakmetagen232_FD_201840 | JGI IMG/M metagenome (GOLD analysis project Ga0307947, IMG submission 201840) | Saline water microbial communities from Organic Lake, Antarctica - #232 | ecosystem: Environmental > Aquatic > Non-marine Saline and Alkaline > Saline | place: Antarctica: Organic Lake...
TCCTGAGCTGCCCTGCCCTGCCCTGCCCTGCCCTGCTCTGAGAGCTGCCCTGCCCTGAGCTGCCTTGCCCTGCCCTGCCCTGTCCTGCCCTGAGCTGCCCTGCCCTGAGCTGCCCTGCCCTGAGAGCCTGGTGGTGAGGGCCTGGTGGGCAGCTGCCCTGAGAGCCTGCCCTGAGAGCCTGGTGGTGAAAGCCTGGTGGTGAGAGCCTGGTGGTGAAGGCCTGGTGGTGAGAGCCTGGTGGTGAGGGCCTGGTGGGCAGCTGCCCTGACAGCCTGGTGGTGAGGGCCTGGTGGGCAGCTGCAATGAGAGCCTGGTGGTGAAAGCCTGGTGGTGAGAGCCTGGTGGTGAGGGCCTGGTGGTGAGAGCCTGGTGGTGAGGGCCTGGTGGGCAGCTGCCCTGACAGCCTGGTGGTGAGGGCCTGGTGGGCAGCTGTAATGAGAGCCTGGTGGTGAGGGCCTGGTGGTGAGGGCCTGGTGGGCAGCTGCCCTAAGAGCCTAGTGGTCCGAATCAGACTCTTAGGACCGTGGCTTCACATTTGCCAGATAATGTGAGTAGAAAGAAACACTACGCAGGCAGTGAAAACCACTCCTCACATCTATTAAGGAAAAGTACTTTGCTGCCCAGCAGCAACTACTCTGGCTTCTCAGGTTGCTGTCAGCAATAGCGTACGCTTTTATTGGATGGAGACCACAACAGGCATGTATGCACTTGCTGCTGTGCCTCTCCGGGAGGAGTAGTGCGCATCAACGCGCAAAGTTTGAGGAGATTCATAGGGATGGCCAGAACCATATACATATATATGCGCCGTATAGACCGTACATCTGGTGAAATCCCAGCCAAATATATCATATATACACCGCAGATGTATGGTTTCGGCCAACCCAAAATTTAGGCTGCTGCTGAATGCGCACGTGCGCATGTCTGGTAGTTATGATTATTCTGTTTACTTTCTCTCTCGCTGGCATGTCCGCCCTTGTGTGCAATCATAGAAGTAGAGCTTGAGGTCGCTGCGTGCCCACCTCTTGTAGACACAGCCTATAGACACACAGCCTATGGACACAAGGCTTTACAGCCACAATAACACACAGCCTATAGACACACAGCCTATGGACACAAGGCTTTACAACCACAATAACACACAGCCTATAGACACACAGACACATAGGCTGCGTGCCCACCTCTTGTTTCGCTTTTTCTGCCTCTGCCTTCCAAGCCTCAGCCTCTAATGCCAGCCTCTGTGTGTGTTTGCGTGTGTGTGTGTGTGTGTGTGTGTTTGTGTGTGCGTGTGTGTGTGCACGCGTGTGTATGTGTGTGTGCGTTTGTGCGTACTGAAATGGTTATGGCCAAACCTATTGTGTATCACAGCTACTTGCCTTTTCTTGGAAACGCACACCACAAACTCGCACACACACACAGAGAGACACACACACACGCACCCACACACACGCACACACACATACACGCGCACGCACCCACACGCACACGCACACACACGCACACACCTACAACAAAACAACCTACCTGAGTTTTCGATGGTTGCTTTCCGGGTGGGCGCTGCCTTCTCCGAGAATTCAGGCCTTCCTGTTGTACCACACTTTCACCAGGACCTTGCTGCAGTGTGCGCATGTGAGTACGTCTGTGTGTGTCTGTGTGTGCGTCTGTGTGTATATCTGTGTGTGTGTCTGTATGTGTATGTGAATGATATATACCTAGGCATAGGTACACAGTGCATGATATACACAGAGTTTTGTTTGCGTACAATATACACCGTATATATGTATGAGTGTGTTTGCATGTTTGTATTCGTGCATGCACTTGTGCCTTGGCCAAACCTGCTGCTGTCCTAGTCTGGCTCGCTTTTGTGAGGGAGCAGCCTCCGAGCCTTCCCCCTGCTGCCTTAGCTCCTGGGGCTGCTGCTGCGGTTGCTGCGGTTGCTGCTGCTGCCGCTGCTTTCTGCCTTCTTTCCTATGTTCAGGGTGTAAGCTGATGGCAGGCGTGCCCTCCCCCTGAGGCGATGCCTTTTGGTTCTGGCCAGAGGGAACAGGCTGGGCTAAGCTGCTGCTGCCGCCTTGCAGCTCACGTTCTAGAGCGTCAATCTGGACAGAGAATCGTTTGTGCATGTATCCCGTATGTGTGTGTGTGTGTTTGTGTGAGATGTGTCCAATATTGGCAAGACGGAGAGGTATGAAGCGTTTGCTTTGAGCAAGTAGCAGGGACGAGGATTAAGTGGGGTGGCTCGGTGAGAAGCCAAGGTTGCCTTTGATTACACAAATGAATACATGCCTCCTGCATGTCACACGCATACACCACATGACGTACGCACATTATCCCTGATGTCCAGGGGCTTGGCTTTGCCTGCCGCCTCCATCCGGGCTCGCAGCTTCTGCAGGCGGGTGTGAGCGTGTGTGTGCGTGTGAGGGAGCGCATGTGTATGTTATGTGCCTGTGTGTGTGAGTGTGTGTGTGTCTGTGTGTGTGTATGTGTGTGTATGTGTGTGCGTGTGTGTGCGTGCATGTTTGTGTGTGTGTGTGTATGTGCGTGTGTGTGTTTGTGTGTGTGTGTGTGTGTGTGTGTGTGTGTTATGCGTATGACTCGCCTTGAGCTTTGACTGGTTGTTCAGGTGCTTTGTGTGCGCCTTCTCGATAGCAGCTCTTTTGTCCTGCAAGCGTGGAGATATGAGGTAAACTGAGCAGCTGCTTATGAAGTGAGTAGGTGCAATATCCCACTGTTTACATGCGTGTCTGCTTACCCATGCCGGTTTGGGCCCCGCAGCAGGTGCCTTGCCCATAATTTTGGCTATTAATTCTAGATATTTATACTTATATTCGCATTCATGAACCGCCTGTGCTTTGCTTGCGTCTCGCTGCTCGCGGTGTGCCTCTTGTCGCTGTCCGCTTCAGGCGCATCAATGCACGACAAAACAAGAGGCCTCGAGGTTTGTGCACAATTGTGGGGGGGAAGGGTCTGCTGACCTGTCACTGTTCACTGAAAGCGAGGAAAGAAAAATGCACAAGGCCAGCGTGTGACCTCTAGCCCTGATTGGTCCGATGGTTTAGTACAATTGGACGTTAGAACACACTCCCTTGAACTTTCCAACAACGCAGGCCACAGGGCACTCTGCAGAAGAGATTGATGCGCACACCCGTGAGTGGAAATAAGGGAACAGTGACGTGTTAAACATGAACTCCCACGCACATTCACACACACAAACACGCACACACACACACACACACACACACACACACACACACACACACACACACACACACACACACACACACGCACATGCACACATACGCACATACACACGCACACACACATGCACACAGACACACATACACACACGCTTACACACACACACACACATGCGTGAACACACACACACACGCACACGCGCACACACACACACGCACACACACATGCACATGCACACAGACGCACGTACACACACGCTTACACACACACACACAACACAAACACACACACACACAAACACACACACACAACACACACACATGCGTGAACACACACACACACACACAAACACCCACAATACACACAACACACATGCACAAACACATACACGTACACACACACGCACACGCAGATTACCACCATGGTGACGCTGCAATGCGTAGGCTGCAGAACAATGAAGGCTTGAAGGAGCACCCTGTGGTGTCTGACTTTTTGAAGTACCAGGATATGCATAAGGTGCGTGGTCCCATATACTGTTCTTTCGCGCTTTGTTGCCAAGCTAAGTTTATGTATACGTAGGCATTTCAAGCAGCGTGTTTCCTTTTGTGGCCAAGGAGGGAACAGGTTGGCAGCTAACATGTCCTTGCACACCGTTGTTCGCAATTGCCAAATGCTCTTGCCCTCTCGTGTATGCCTTTGGGGTACATCTTATCAGGAAAATCATTTGTGTGTGTGTGTGTGCGTGTGTGTGTGTGCGTGTATGTGTGTGCGTGTGTGTATGTGTGTGTGCGCGTTGGTGCTTACAAGTCTCAACCCCATGCCTGTCGTCGTATGGCTTCTCACTTGGTACCCATTCCCACCTCTCTCTTTTGACAGGAACTCACTCTCCTCACCTGTGACCCTTAAGTCACACCTAGGGTAGGCCAGAACCTTGTATACATACACCGTATATGACCGTATAATTGGTATTTTCCCTGCCAAAAATACCGTTCATACACCGTATATATTTGGTTCTGGCCAACCCTGCTCACACCTGACGGTTCCCGGTGCCAAGTTGGCCGTCTTTCCTCAATGAATGTGGAAAGCGGATTTCACTGCCTGCGTAATTGTTTCTCAAACTAACAGAGCCCCTTGATTACGAACCTCAATCTCCTCACCATTGACACTCAACCCTAACATGACCCTCTCACCCATCCCCCCAAGGGAATCCTCAAGTTATCTTCTTGTGCCCCTCACCAACAACCCTCACATACTTTCTCACCTGTGACCCTCAATTTCCTCTTTCTACTCAGAACAAGCACCCCGACGCTGCTGGGGCATGGACGGGTGCAATGCCCCACGACTTCATCCCTCACATGCTGTCCCACGACAACTCCCACGAGAAGGGGCACGGCGCTCACAGCGCTCATTAGTAGGGTTGGTCAGAACCGTATTTATACACCGTATATGACCGTATATTTGGTGATTTCCCTGCCATAAATACCGTATATACACCGTATATATATGGTTCTGGCCAACCCTACTCATTAGGTGTCGGGGGCGGTGGGGGTGTCTCACACCATGATTGAGCAAATCTCTATTGACGTTTGACTTATGGTTTATGACGAGCACGCCACGGAGGGGCACGGGGCTCATGGTTCTCGGTTGGTGTGAGGGTTGGTTTGGGTATCACACACAGGGAGTAAGGCTCCATAGAGGCTCGACTTGTTGTATGACTAACATAATTCAGAGGGGCTTGACGCTCAAGGCCCATACTTGGTGGGGGCGTTTGTGTTTGAAGGGCGCGTGTCTCTGTGCACTCGTTTAAGTGGTGTGTGGTGGTGCTGTCAACCTCATCCCACGCACACCTTCCCACTCACCGCCCATGCTATTACACCGGTTTGAGACTCAGCGACTTACTTTGAAGGGCCTGTACATACGATGAAGGGTGCACACATTGTGGGGGTGATCTTTGTCCCTTGTGAGGTGGTCTGCCAGCGTGTATGTGTGCGTGAAGTGAACGGCAGTGGAATGAAAAAGCAGGGGTGAGATGGCTGAGCGTCCATCAAAGCACCACCTGTGCAAAAAGGGATTGAAGCAAAATACACTGTGGGTGGTTGTAATATTGCTGCACTTTGACCGTTAAAGCAAACAGGCGTTGACATCTGAATTAGTTGGTGATCTGAGGCTGATGCTTGATTCAGTCCTTGATCTAATCTCACCTGGATATGTAACAGGGGAAGGCGCAGTCCCTTTTCTTGATCTAATATGACTTGGATATGTAACAGGGGAAGGCGCAGTCCCTTTTCTTGCCACTGACCAAAAGAACGCAGGTAGTGTAAAGGTCGTTGTTGCTGCTGCTCGTATGCACGGGCCAACACTTTGTGTACAGGCAGTGTCTTGTATTATGTGGATTCATGTGCCTTGCCTGTTCTGTGCCTTAGGGCTGTCAGATCAAATCACTTTCTCTGCAAAGTTGCTCTGTCACACGATTCGTCGCTACCAACGATTGAGCGTGACAGCGCGCATCTGTGCCGTTATTGCAATTTTCACATTATTGTCATTGATTATACCATCAGCTACCAGAGCTGTGCGTAATGTATTCTTCTCTTTTAATAACATGTCTTTTTTTGAGGCTTCTTTGATCACGACTGATCTAGTAGTTTGCTTGGCCATTCATCCTTTGCCACTCCATATTGGCTTGCAATTATGGGGGTTGGACCAAAAGCTTGCATGAGTACTGATTACTGATTGCTTATTCTGATTGATTGGTTGAGTTCCTGCTGTAAACACTCTTGCTCAGCAGCCCCCGTCAAAGGATATACAAGTGAAGGCCTAGCAGTAGGTTATGGTAGGCTTTAAAGGGTTTACAAAGGGTTTACAAAGGGGGGTAACCGGCAGCCACATGTGTTGGGCTGATAAGCATTGCTGGATCAGCCAGCGTAAAGTAAACGTAAGGTTGTATAAAAAGAACTGGTCTCAGCCAGTGCCATGTTGTTCTCTAAGGAAAGTGATAAGTAAGAGGTAGGCTTTCTGCTGTGCCCAGCCAGTGAGAAACATGATAAGCACATCAAAAAGCTGGGACTCAGCGGTATATATTTATCAAAATGAAGTACTGTGTAGACACTTCCCCTATCCAACGAGCAGAAAAGGCACAATGGTATCATAAGATGCTGGTGCCTCATTTACTCGGACATGATATCATAAGATGCTGGTGCCTCATATACTCGGACACCGCAAAACCCTTGTTGACAAGTTCACAGCATCCTGCTAGGAGCAACAGGCACCATCTACAGCCGCACTAGGAACCCACTCCACAGCCTCGGAGTTACAAGGTACATAAGGTTTACAAGGTTGTCACGCCCAACCGTTGGCAGCGACGAATTGTGTGACAGAGCAGTTAAGTTGGTTGGCAGTTGGGAGTGCGTTCCTTTATGTCTTGTTCAATAAGCTGGATGGCCAGTCTTATTGATAACCTTTATCTTCTGGATTTGATAGTTTTGGTAATCAATTGACAACATGTGAACTCTAAGAGGAACCATTAGATGGGATCCTCAAGAGACCCTGTGCCGTGTAAGGTCTCCGATTCTATTTGTTCGTTTGTTTAACGATGTTAATATGTAACCACATTGAGGCCGAGAGGTCCGTCTGAGTCATGGGTCCCAGCTCCGGAGAAGGAGCAGCAGTGTGGCAGCCACGCTAAGCTGAGTAGACTCAGAGTAGTAGACACACATACATGTGTGCAGAGAGCGCACAAGGGCATGGGCCAGAGAACTGGTAGAAGCATTAGGGACCAGCGATGCAAAGAACTCACTCCTGTGCTGGATGGTTTTTCCACCTTGGAGGGCCTTTCTTGGTCCGAAGGCTCAACAATCAGTAGATGTGCCGAGTCTTATACTTTGCAGTGACCGTAATTTGATCTGACAAGGTACACAAGAAAAAAGGCCTTCAGTCAAGAGGTATGACTGCTCGCCTGTTCATGAAGTAAAACAATCCATAAGCCCTAGACACTTCGTGTCCTAGGTTTCCAAATAGTATGAACAAAGAAAAGGAGTTTGTTGTTTTCCTGGTGTCTGTGAAAATAAGAATGTGTACTTCCTGCGGAGAAAAACCATCTGACGTGCAGTGAAAGAAAACATGCATTTCATCCTGGACATTACCATCAGCCTCACACAAGTCGCAAGTAGGGGAAAAGTTCACCATGGTGGAATTCCAAGTTGTTGTTTCAAAGCAAAGGTGTGGATACAAAGTCTGAAACGAGCCACACTGAGATGACATTTCGAGGAAGGTCAAGAAGCATATACCTGGGAAGCCTATAAGGAGGATGGGTAACCAGAGCTCTTTGTGAAGGGAGTGCGCGCACCACTGGTGATAAGTAAGCGTTTTGATGTTGCGCTCTCTAGTTGGGTGGCCATCAGGATACTAAGGTGTCCAAATCTCTTAATGTCTGCCCATGTGGTCCACGACAATGGTTACAATGATGATTACAATGGTTACAATGGTTACAATGGGTGGTGACCTTCAGCCAGGTTGTTTGGCTGATCTCTGTCCACGACAACCCGATTGAGATCAATAGGTTCACAGCTCAACAACTTTTGTTTGAACATGTAAGATTGTGTCGAGCCTTCTATGGCTGAAAGAATGTGGGAGGACCAGCATTCGCTTGTCAGCAGCTTGTAGAACTTTCTCCTCGTGGAGCTTTTGCATTGGGTTAGGAAATTGTACAGACGCATTGGGTTAGGAAATTGCATTGGGTTAGGGAGTTACATTGGATTAGGGAATTGCATTGGGTTAGGAAATTGCATTGGGTTAGGAAATTGCATTGGGTTAGGAAATTGCATTGGGTTAGGAAATTGCATTGTGTACAGACACATTGCAGCACAGAACCAGCTGAACTCCTCGTGGAGCTTTGGCATTGGGTTAGGGAATTGTACAGACGCATTGCAGCGCAAAACCAGTTGAGTTGCAGGGGCTCCAGGCCACACTTTCGTGCAACGTACTATGAAGGAATGGTGTCTCTGACTCCGACAATCCTTTTCAGCACTGTAGGGGGTTATCTATCTCTCTACATTGTTGTAAGAAGGGAGTAGCCCATATCTGACTCGCATACATGCTAGCAGGAATTGCTTAAGTTTTGAGGAGCCAGATACGAGCGTGTAATCTGTTAGCAAGGTTTTTCCTTTTTCTTTTGGGCAAGGAGCTCTTGAATCAACACGCTTAACCAATTATTGCTGGTGTCTATAATAACTGTAAAGTACAGATCTCAAATAACACAGATCTCGTGGAAAGATCAGAGAGGGTAGATGGACTGCCGTGCTTTTGAGTAGGGAACTTTAGTAGGGGGGACTGTTCCTTTAAGTAGGGGGTGCTTAAGTAGGGGGGAGTTTGAAAGGGATGTCCTTAAGTAGGGGTACATAGCCTCCCCCTTGCTTAAGTACGTACCCTACTCCCAAACGCAAATTATAGTAGGGGAATTAAGTAGGGGAATTAAGAGAAACCAAGTACCCCCTGACGATAGTAGCAAGCAGCTGTGTGTGTATGCGTGCATGCGTGTGTGTGTGTGTGCGCGTGCGTGCGTGCGTGTGTGTGTTTTATATGTGTGTGTGCGTGTGTGTGCGTGTGTGTGTGTGTTTTGTGTGTGTGTGCGTGTGTGTGTATGTGTGTGTGTGTGCAGCACGCACAGCATGGTGACCATTCTTTGCTTCACGCAGCTCCGATGGACGCGTCACACACACCCTCTCCCGTGTTTTCGACCCCAGGAATGTTTTTGTGGGGTCTGTTTTTTGTTCTCGAACTTTTGCTCGCAACGGACGCTTTTTGTTTGCGCTTGCATTGCAAGGACCCCTAATTTGTCCACATCGGCACCTTTCACCCGCCCTAGGCTATGTTTTCTGCCCCCAGGAACACGCACAATGCGTCGGTTGCTCGTCATTTGGCTTGTGTGTATGTGTCGATGACACCCTCAACTTACAGCACGCACAGCACGGTGCTCATTCTTGCCTGCACAGACGCAGAGGACGCTTAGCAAACATGTTACCCCACGTTTTCGACCCTCAGGAATGTGTGTGTGTGTGTGTGTGTGTGTGCTGTTTCGCCTGAATGTGTGTGTGTGTGTGTGTGTGTGTGTGTGTGTGTGTGTGTGTGTGTGTGTGTGTGTGTGCTGTATCGCCCGAATGTGTGTGTGTGTGCTGTTTCGCCTGAATGTGTGTGTGTGTGCTGTTTCGCCTGAACGTGTGTGTGTGTGCTGTTTCGACCCTCAGGAATGTGTGTGTGTGCTGTTCCTACTGGATTGCCATTTTTGCACCCAGCTTGCACCTCAGCAGATCAGCTCTTTCCCAGGAGCATCAGCACAAATTCAGGAGCGACATGGTCTCCTTTGTTAAAGTTTATAACCTCGCATTTTGCTGCTTTGTAAAACGGTGCCTGTTGCTGGGGATAGGCATGGAGATAGGCAGCAACGGACCCGACGTAGAACCGTGCTTCTTCAACAGGCACAGGGCGCAAGGTCATGGCTCTTGACGAATTGCTTGACTCTGAAAGTACCAGCCATGAATGGTTGCAAAGCTGCGTCAGCCGCAATATTCAGATTGATCTGCCTGTCGCACACCATACTGAGATATAATAAGGTGTCTGTGTAGGGGAGCTGTGTGCCATTGAAGAAAAGGGGAGGCAAAAAACTTCCAGGCCTGGAGTTGAAGCACATCACCTCAGACTTTTCGGTGTTTACTGTCAAGGACTTCTTTTGGGCGTAAATTCTCAGTTTGTTAAGGACAGTCTGTAGCTCGTTGTGACAAGGAGATTTGAGGGAAAGATCATAAGCAAACAGCAGGTGGGTCGCTGTCAAATTGGGAAAGCCCGTGATCGCGCCCTGCACCCCCTCAGCCTCGGAGTTACTGGTCACAACACTCACGAAAAAGGCCTACAGGAAAATAGATCCACAAAAAAAACCACACAGAGAATTTACAGATAAAGCCGTCAGTCAAAACGTGCAACAGCTAGGCTGTTTATGGAACATTGTATAAATTGTAAAAAGTGTTTGTTGTAGCACCAGACTTGTAGCACCAAAAAAAAGTAAGGAAGGAAAAAAAGGACAACGCTGTTTGTGACGTTGCAGCACTGAACTAAACCAGAAAAAACAATTAAGCATCTGCCAGGACCAACCGACCGCAATTAACCAAAGAGGGGGAATTATCTTTGTGTATTTTGGAAAAACATGGACTGTTATGTCACACTGAGGATACCAAAAATGAGGGATGCAAATATTATAACGCAAAAAACTCATGTGTGAGGAGCAGCACATGCACAACGAGAGGGTTTGGAACATTAAACATGGTCTGGTTCATCACTCTTTTGCAAATCAACAAAAACCATACAGATGAGACGAGACATTGAACACAACCCCCGCAAATATCTCAGCAGGAATCCTAGTGGTGTGCAGGCCTCTGCCTCCCAACAACCTGATCCACTGTAGCAACGCGTTGTAAGAGGCAAACGTAAGATGCTCGATTTGGAATTGTATTCCTATATCCTATATGTAATCATTGACATCCCCAAGCTTCTCTCCAGGTGGGATGTTGTGTCTCTGCATCCATTGGGTGGTGAAGAACACAAAACAACATCCTTTCCTAACCCATGGCGGTAGTTTTTACACTATCTGCGTTCTTTTCTTTTCTTTTCTGAGCTATACTCCTGGTGGTGTGCAGGCTTCTGCCTCCCAATCACCTGATCCCCACTGAAAAGTCTCTTCTATTTTTAATCCCCAGTGGGATTTTGTGTTTCTCCCAGTGGGTGTTGCAGAATACAAAACAACATCCTTTCCATGGTAGTATTTACACTATCTGCGTTCTTTTTCTTTCTTTTTTGGCGTCAAGATCTTCTGAGAAGTAAGATAAAAGAACAGATAGTGTTGATGCTATTGAGGGTGTAGGAAAGAATAATTCCGCTGGAAGTGATTACAAAACACAGCCATCATGGTTCAGGAGAAGGCTACATAGATGTCCAGGCGACTCCCCATTGCGCAAACATTATGTGTACGCTCGTGCTGCACGCTGCAGCAGCCCCCCCCTGCCAGCTGCTGCTGCTGCCAATGCTGCTGCTGCTGCCGCAAGCACTGGCAGGAAGCACGCTCGGAGCATGGCTCACTCTGGGGACACGCCAACCCCCAAGGCC
>Ga0307947_1004244_pt1 | contig 11341 bp, 14 predicted proteins | sample OrgLakmetagen232_FD_201840 | JGI IMG/M metagenome (GOLD analysis project Ga0307947, IMG submission 201840) | Saline water microbial communities from Organic Lake, Antarctica - #232 | ecosystem: Environmental > Aquatic > Non-marine Saline and Alkaline > Saline | place: Antarctica: Organic Lake...
GCTGCCGTGTTGCTCCGCCGTATGAGTCTTAGCCGCTCCCGAGTATTTCCGGGCGTGTGCACGAAGGCACACGAAGGCGTTTTCCAGGGGGCACCACGCGGAGGTGCTCATACATCGCCCCCCAATTTACAGATAAAGCCATCAGTCGGGTAGCTGCCCTAAGAGTCTAGTGGCCCGTGGTCAGGCCAGACTCTTCGGGGTCACGGGTTCAATCCGCCTGGCAGCTTGAGTACTTCGCTGTCCGACAGCAACGTCTCCATTTCTTAATCCATGCTTGTGGTGTTATCACCCCTGCGTAGTTTTTCTTTTCTTTTCCATCAGTCAAAACGTGCGACTGCTAGGTATAAAACACAAACAATCCTCTTGAGAAAGTTGTGCGGGCTGACTTTCTTCTTGCAAACAGAAGCGATACATTGACTTATCAGTTTCTCCAAGATTATTCTGCGTCTTATCAGCTTTCGGCTGCCATACAATCTCGTGAGTCTACCAGTTTGAAACAATTTCGGCTCACTCTGCTCATATAATTGGGGACTGGAGAGAGCTTGACAACTTGACACCACATGAGGACTCATCACAAACATGTTGGTGTACCTTTGGGAATGCTCCTGGCTGGTGGGATGACTGAAAAGGAAATCAATTATCTGTGTTGCCTCTCTACCTTTGCATGGACAATTCCAGCAATCTCAGCCGCTCCTTTTCGTGCCTTGGTCTACCTTGCCACAACTTCCTGGTTCAAAAAATGCGTCATGACAAAATCAGAAGGCAGGCCTTATGAGCTCAGGATCTTCACAAGTGTGACTGGCACACTGTTCAGGATGAGGAACATATTTTGCTAAACTGTCTGCATGAACACCTAGCTAGCCTTCGCACACAGCACCAGCTTGGTATGAGGATATTCCAACTCGTGTAGTTTAGTTTGGATTACTAAGGCCTCCAGCCTGGCATGGCTGCTCAACCTATAGGTCCCAACAAATAAATCAACCAAAAAGATCGACAGCTGCAACTTCTGAGTCATGTTGAGCGATGTTCCAACTCGTTTGATGACCTTTTAGAACCAAACAGATGTGTCTAGTGCTGCCTCTTTTGTGGCTAAGTCTCAGACCTTTTCCCTTGATTAACCTGACCTACTGGTGTGTACTAGTGCAAAGTGAACTGTTACAAGGGGGGATGAACTGATAGGCATTTCATGCTGCCTGGGCCAGCACCAAAATAAACACTAAAATTTTATGAGGGGGGAGCTGATCTGAGCCAGTGCGAAGTAGGTAAAGTTCATTCCAAAGCGTTGTAGCAGCTGCTTTTTCTACAATTAAGCACATACTACATTAGGTTTCTAGGAGTGACACGTAATAAGCAAGACTATGACGCACAAGCGCATGTTTTATTAGTCCTTCTTGTCAGTGACCGCTGAAGTGCTTGCCGGCAGGGCGGGTTTCCCTTTCAATGATGCGCCCTTGGCCTTTAGCAGCTGCTTTTTAAGGTAGGCCTCTTTTAACGTGCTAGCTTTGTCTTGAGCCTGCTTCTCCTTCAGAGCCTTGAGCTGCAAGGCACGTTGCCGGCTGTCCTTTGTGTCTTGAGCTAAGCCTAAAATGACCTGCGCAACGACGAGGAAGAGGGGCAACTCATTAGTCGTTAAATGTGTAATCTAATCCTGGGATGACCTGCGCAACGATGAGGAAGAGGGTCTTTAATACTGTCTTGAACTAAGCCTAGGATGACCTGTGCAACGATAAGGAAGAGGGGCAACTCTTTAGCTGTTTAATGTGTAAGCTAATCCTGGATGACCTGCGCAACGATGAGGAAGAGGGTCTTTGGTTTCTGTCTTGAGCCAAGCCTCAGATGAGCTGCATTGCACGTAGCCAGTTGTCCTTTGTGTCACGAGCCTAGAAAAACTGGGAAAGGGACGCGGCAGGGGATTGCTGATTATAGGTAACACAGGCACTGATGATGGAAGTGTCACGACGCCAAGCCTCCCCATAAAGGTTGTATTTGCCGTCTCCTCCCTTTCCACACGAGAAGGAAGTGACGGCTCAAGCAACGCACCGAGGAGATGGTACTCAGACAAGTCTGAGAAAATAGCGAGTTTGTTACAAGAGGACCATCTAAACTGGCCAAACAACCAAATAACCATAAAACCGTTGCTCACATTATAAATCCCAGGGAAAATAACTTGAATCGTCCATGCCACTGATTTAGCATGACAGAAGTGTGATTTATTGCTTGACGTTAAAGTGGGCTTGTTATTTTAGTTGTTTAGTTGAGCTAATTCCAGCCATGATTCAATTTACCTCGGGTTCTGCACCATCCAGGGATGTAAAGCCACACAATGGTCCACCAGGTCAGGCAAAAAAGGAGGGAAAAACCCACAAAAGACATTCCTGATTTCTTTCAGACTTGCCATACCCAATAAGCGGCAGCAACATATTGTGGTTACTGTACCTTACCGTGCTCACCCCGGGTAAATAACGTTTTTTGCCCTCCGGCGTGATATCGGTATTGTAAAATACATATTTATTCAGAGGCTCCGGGGTTTCCGGGGTTTGGCGAAAACAAAGTTTGGTGGGTGGCTGAGCGGAGAAGGCCCCCCCGCCCCCCCCGCTCCCCTCCCAGGCCCCGCCCCTGCCCCAGCACCAACACCAACACCAGCCCCAGCGTCAGCAGCACCAGTTGCGCCTAAAGGTGTGTTCCAGCGGACGTTTAAAAGCTGCAGGCACAAGTGCACTAACACACATGCACACGCACAACTGCGCATGTGCACGCATAGACACATACTTGTACAGGCACTGGCTGGGCTAAATGCCCACCGGGGTTGGTGCAGGGAAGGCTAACATATTTATTTACAGGGTCTGGGGTTCCTGGGGTTACCTTAATATTTCTAAAATTTGGGCACCGGGGTGAGTACCGTAAGGTACAGTATTTAATTAGTCGACAGGCAAAACAGGCAAAGAAGGAGGGAAGAACACACAAACGACATTCCTGAATTCTTTCAGGCTTGCCATATCCACAAAGAACATTCCTGATTAAATTAATTATTTGGCCAGAAAACGAAATTTTAAATTGATTCTTGGAGGTCTCTCCAAACTGAATTCGAAGTGATTAATTAATTGTTTATAGTGGTTTTGAGGGTGGAAATCGAAATGAGCTCCAAGCGCGCCAGTGTGAACCCCCTGGCCGGGTTCTTGAAGCCTCAGTCCCCAGCTGAAAGGCAGGCTGCTCAGCATAGGGACCGTGAGAAGCAGAGGGAGAGGCAGCTCAAGGAGCTGCAAGAGGAAGAGGCATAGGCAAGAGGAAGCAGCAGAGGCAAGGCAAGAGGAAGGAGGCAAGACGAGGAGGCAAGAGGAAGAGGCAAGGCAAGAGGAAGAAGCTGCAGAGGGAGAGGCAGCTCAAGGAGCTGCAAGAGGAAGAGGCAAAGGCAAAGCTTTCCCTACTTCTGAGCCCTGTGCAGCATCAGCCACAACTTCAGCCTCAGCCACAGCTTCAGCCATAACAAACAGCAGTAGCAGTGCACATACAACATTCACAGGGGGGCTCTCGAACTCAAACATTAATTCCCGACAGGCCCGACAGGGCCCTCCCGAAGTGCCCTCGAACTCAAAAATTAATCCCCAGACCCCCACACGAACTGAAATCGAACTTTTAATTAATTATTTGAAAGTGTGGTCTCGAAGTGATCATGAACGGACGGTATATGGTTGGCCAACTCTATCTATTTGTCTTGTCCCAAATCCATTTGTGCCGGAAATACTAAGACAATCAACAGTTGGCCAGAACCAACTCTATCTATTTGTCATGTCCCAAAGCCGTTTGAGCCGGAAATACTGAGACTCAACGGTGCCGGAAATACTGACAAACAGTGGTGCCTTTGGACAAAGAAATGCCTCTAAGGGAGAAAGGCCATCCAGCAGACAGGATCAACGCGTGCAGCACCAAAACAACCTAGAGGGCGCCACAGCTCAGTGGTCAGCAAAGCAAAAGCTGGCGCTTTCTAGGAGGCAAGGCCAAATGTCAGAGAGGTGAGCCACACCCACACCCACACCCACACCCACACCCACACCCAACCCTACACCCACACCCACACCCACACACCTCTCTATGGTGCCGCCTCGCATCTTCCTCTTCCCTCTCTTGCTGTGCCTCTACCTCCCAGTCGTGCCGCTGGTAACCTTCTCGGTCCTCTGAGCCTGCATCCCACAACAGTAAAAATAAATGAGAAAAGACAAAATAAAAACTACGCAGGCAGTGAAAACCACTCCCCACATTGATTAAGGAAAAGGAGCCACTTTGAAGAGATGAGCACTGCCAGCACAAACAAGAGAAAGCGGCATTTAAAAAAGGGTAATACGTCAGATGGCGTTTTATATTCTACATAGGATCGGTCGACAGCATCAGCTCCCCCCAGTTTCTACATAGGATTGATCGACAGCATCAGCTCCCCCCCTGTTTCCAGTTCCTTATTGCCTCTACTGCCCCCCCAAAAAAGCCTGACATAAAGAGAAAGACACGCTGTACTGTGAATGGTTTAAAAAAAGATCATCATCAAGCCTGAGGCATCATTCTGAGTAGGTGTGTTAAGAGGGGGGACGAGCGGCAGGCTGATTTTGAAAATAGGACTCGTTTGAGGAGCACATGGCCGTAAAAAACGAGCTTGCCACATGCAGAAGCCACACAGAGGCAATGGACAAAAACTGAGCCACGTGCAGTAGCCAAAGAACAAGCAGTGGATAGAATGCACAGAGCAAGCAATGGATAGAATGCACAGAGCGAGCAATGGACACAAACCGAGCCACACGGACCCAAACCGAGCCACACAGAGGCAATGGACTAAAGTGTGCAATGCGCACAGTGCAGGGCTGATCTTGAAAAGAGGACTCGTTTGAGGAGCACGTGGCCGTGGAAACCAAGCTTGCCACATGCAGAAGCCGCACAGAGGCAATGGACAAAAGTGTGCAATGCGCACAGTGCAGGGATGATCTTGACGCATACACCATGTGCCCATGTGCCCATGTGCTCATGTGCTCATGTGCTCAATTGCTCAATTGCTCAATTGCTCATGTGCTCATGTGCTCAATTGCTCATGTGCTCAATTGCTCATGTGCTCATGTGCTCATGTGTTCATGTGCTCAATTGCTCAATTGCTCATGTGCTCATGTGTTCATGTGCTCATGTGCTCATGTGCTCAATTGCTCATGTGCTCATGTGCTCATGTGCTCAATTGCTCAATTGCTCAATTGCTCATGTGCTCATGTGTTCATGTGCTCATGTGCCCATGTGCTCACGTGCTCATGTGCTCATGTGCTCATGTGCTCATGAGCTCATGCACTACTTGGCTAGCATTTCAAGCTGTGGTTTTGGCTGAACGAAGCTACAACATCTACATCCATCTCCATGTGCTGCCTTTGTTAGTTATTCTGCACACTGCACACTGCACACTGTACACTGCACACTGTACACTGCACACTGCACACTGCACACTGTACACACAACTCACACTGTCCCCAACGCACACGCTGGACACACAACTCACACACCGTCACTGCACACTGTACACACAACTCACACTGTCTCCAACGCACACGCTGGACACACAACTCACACACTGCACACTGCACACTGTACACACAACTCACACTGTCTCCAACGCACACGCTGGACACACAACTCACACACTGCACACTGCACACTGTACACACAACTCACACTGTCTCCAACGCACACGCTGGACACACAACTCACACACTGCACACTGCACACTGTACACACAACTCACACTGTCCCCAACGCCTTGAGTCCGTTATCTAATCGATGGAATTAACAATAGGCTGCGATGGGAGCAGTTTGTCATGAATTTCCGTACAACATTTGCACAAGCAATCCGGGCAAACCCGATGATTTCCAGATCAATGGCTGTATGCGGTGGAATTGAACTCACATGAAGGTCTTTCTGCCAACACAACATTGTCACTCATGCGTGTACAGCAGCGTGCAGCAATTCCTTGCACACAGAACGCGTGCACACACACATACACACACACGCACAGCAATGTTTTGACTCAGAAAGCACACAAACACACACTAACAGGCTGCTACGCTAACACACACACACGCACAGCAATGCCTTGACTCAGAGAGCACACAAACACACACTAACAGGCTGCTACGCTAGCTACTGTTTGACCAGGTCTGATACATAAGACAGACAAAAATGGCTGACGAAAATGTGTTTACGGTAATGGAGTGAGTAAACATGTGTTGCGTGCGTGGCAGCCACGGGCTTGGGTAGTTACATTTATAATCCAAAGGAGTCAGTCCTGCTGCAGCAATAATTCAAGTGCTGCTGCAGCAATAATTCAGGCAATGAAGTTACACATACAATAACTCCAGTACAGACACGCGCACCAGTTTTTTCCAAGCAGAACACACACACACACACACACACACCGCAGACACGCACCAGCATTCTCCCCTTGGTCGACCCCAATGTCTTTGTAGCCTTCCTCGCCCTCTTCTTGCTCAAAGCTGTGGCCTTGTTGCTGTTGCTGGTACTGGTCGTAGTTTTTGCTCAGGAAGTCCACCTCGTAAGTCTCTTCCTCGTCCCCTGCCTCTCCACGAGCTGTGTGTGTGTATGTGTGTGTATGTGTGTGTGTTTGTCCCCTACCTCTCCACGAGCTGTGTGTGTATGTGTGTGTGTGTCCCCTGCCTCTCCACGAGCTGTGTGTGCATGTGTGTGTGTATGTCCCCTGCCTCTCCACGAGCTGAGTGCGTCCCCTGCCTCTCCACGAGCTGTGTGTGTATGTGTGTGCGTGTGTGTGTGTGTGTGTGTGTCCCCTGCCTCTCCACAAGCTGCACGCAACGAAAGTGCTGATACATTCATAGCTAGGGCTGGCCAGAACTATGTGGTGTGTGTATAAGTTTGGCTAGAACTGTATACCGTATCGTACGTGGTGTATTACGTGAAAAAACACTGCAAAAAATACTGAAAGTTCACCACCGTATATCGTACATACGGTTCTGGTTAACGCCCGGGATGAGCGCAGTTGTATCTGATCATGCAGATGTCAGTAGCGTAGAGTGACAGGAATACAAAGGACAATACAAAGCTGCGTGATTGTATACAATAATAAGCAAGGCATAAGTATGCATACTACTTTGACATACTACTTTGACATTCCATACATACTTTGGCACTCCATACATACTTTGGCACTCCATACATACTTTGGCACTCCATACACACTTTAGCACTCCATACATACTTTGGCACTCCATACACACCTGTCACGCTCAGACCAAAATTCGGACTTTGCTCACAGACTCGCTTATGCACCTCTCAGCTCTTATAGGCACACACACGCACATACACACACAAGTGCACAAGCGCACACACACACATTCACACACACACATTTACACACAGACACACACACACACACAAACACACACACAGACACACACACGCGCGCACACACTCACCTAGTTTATCGTACAGGGCAGCCTTGCGTTCCAGCGCGGCATAGCACTCAGAAGCTCGATTTGTTGACGTGCTCTGTGTGTGAACATTTAGGAAAGCAACTTGGGCACGAACTGAGATCCCCTACATTTACGGATTTGCTGTCTCCCCCAGTGCTAAATCATCTGTGTGTGTGTGTGTAGGTGTGTGTGTGTGTATGTGTGTTTGTGTGTGTGTGTTTGTGTGTGTGCGTGTGTGTGTGTGTGTGTGTGTGTGTGCGTGTGTGTGTGTGTCCCACACAGGTCGTAAAAGACAAAGATCCTCATCAGAGCTTCCCGGTCTGGAAACAAACAGCACCGCATGCAGAGCTGTGACTGTTGAGTCAGGTGAGACTGTAAGCGAACTGATCTTCACCGGTGCTTGCAAACCTATTTGTAGCTAGCCGCGACCAGTCAATAGTTGGCTTAAACTGTGTGGCTGGCCGCGACCAGTCAGCAGCCAATTCGCCGAACAAAGTGGCTGAAAGGTCGACCCCCATCATTACCATACCAACAACAACCCCCATCATAACCCTAGGCCACCCCCCATCATCACCATACCAACAACAACCCCTGTCATAACCATACCAACACACGTGGCTGAAGTTCGATCCCCATCGTATTTTCCTGGTAACCATTTCGGTTCAGGTGCAACAGTGAGTGTGAGCTGTGGCCCACTGGCTCTATCAGCAAATTTCTGCTGCCCATTGGGCTTTGAGTAGGGTTGGCCAGAACCATATATATAACGGTTTATATACGGTGTTATTGGCAGGAAAACCACCAAATATACGGTCACATACGATGTATAGGTATATACGGTTATTGCCAACCCTGCCTTTGAGAGTCCAAAATGTGTGTATGTATGTGTGTGTGTTTGTGTGTGTGTGCTTTGTGTGTGTGTGTGTGCTTTGTGTGTGTGTGTGTGTTTCCTTGGTCCTCGTCACAGCGTTCCCACCTAAATGGAGGAAATTGAACAGTGGACAATATAAATGAACTTTATGCAAGGTGGTACAATATTCGAGCGAATCATGGATGGATTTTTGACGATAGAATCGCATTTTTGAATACCAACTCAAGGTACGAGTCTGCAGGAGTGTGTGTGTGGGGGGTGTGTGTGTCTGCCTTTTCGACTCACTTTCCCTTTAACAGATGTGATCATACACTTCCAGGTGCAAGCTCATCATGAAAATTACCCCTTATTTAAGATCAGTCAAATCCGTATATATATGCCATATACGACCGTATATTTGGTAATTTCCCTGCCAAGAATACCTTATATACTGTATACACCATATACATGGTTCTGGCCAACCTTACCCTCTTAAATTCACTCCCTGGCCTGAGCCTAGCCCCACTTTCCGAGTGTTGTGAATTTTACAAGGTGTGACGACGACCTCAGCATTATAGCATTGACAGACCTCACAACTAGGGTTGGCCAAAACCATACATACGCACGCGTATACTGTGTATATACGGCAAATTTAGCAGGGACAATACCACGTATATGGTGAACATGTACGGTTCTGTTCCATTATAAATTTTTAAGTATTTATAAACATAACGTAGCAAGCTCACATCATACACTTTTGGAAACAAAGTCCTGGCCCTGCTAATGCGTCGATGGCACTTCTTTTTCCCTGGACAGTTTTTTGAATTCTAGATGGATGGCCAACCCAACACAAAGCGTGTCTGATTCACGTTTGCCTGAACTCCATCGCTTGTTCAGGATCTTCTAGAAAATACAGAGAGAAGAGCTGTAATGGTGTTTAAGGTTCTAGGTGGATGGCCGACCCAACACAAAGCGCGTCTGATTCACGTTTGTCTGAACTCCATCGCTTGTTCAGGATCTTCTAGAAAATACAGAGAGAAGAGCTGTAATGATGTATAAAAATAACTCCACTGTCTCAGAGAACAGAGAGATTAACTTAAAAACCTGAATAATGATAGCCCGGCTTGCGCCTGTTTCGTTATGTTGTCGCACCTTAGGCTTAAAAATAATTACTACCTGACCTGAGGCCTGAGGTGAAGCCAATCCTGCTCGTCCTCGCTTCGTCAATGCCGCTGTCACACTTTTGCCCTAACAGAACTCAGAAAATGCTGGACGTCTCAAAAGAGGCAGGTCGGACGCACCTTGAGGCGGTCTCGCTCGTCCCTTGCCTAAACAATGCAGCTGTCATACCTTTAGTCTAGAGACCCAGGGTACGTCCTACACATCATGCAGGCCGGACGCACCTTGAGGCGGTCTCGCTCGTCCCTTGCCTAAACAATGCAGCTGTCATACCTTTAGTCTAGAGACCCAGGGTACGTCCTACACATCATGCAGGCCGGACGCACCTTGAGGCGGTCTCGCTCGTCCCTTGCCTAAACAATGCAGCTGTCATACCTTAAGTCTAGAGACCCAGGGTACGTCCTACACATCATGCAGGCCGGACGCACCTTGAGGCGGCCTGGCTCGTCCCTTGCCTAAACAATGCAGCTGTCATACCTTTAGTCTAGAGACCCAGGGTACGTCCTACACATCATGCAGGCCAGACGCACCTTGAGGCGGTCTCGCTCGTCCCTTGCCTAAACAATGCAGCTGTCATACCCTTAGTCTAGAGACCCAGGGTACGTCCTACACATCATGCAGCTCGGACGCACCTTGAGGCGGCCTGGCTCGTCCCTTGCCTAAACAATGCAGCTGTCATACCTTTAGTTTAGAGACCCAGGATACGTCCTACAAAACATGCAGGTCGGACGCACCTTGAGGTGCAGGCGGTCTCGCTCATCTCTCGCTTCTACCCCACTGTTTTTTTTGTCGGCCACAGGCTTGAGCCGCCCCCCGTGCCCTCTCTGGCCTGCGTGCCAGAGTGTGTGTGATCAGAGTGTGTGTGATTAGAAGGTGTGTGATAAGAGGATATGTATGTGTGTGTGTGTGTGTGTGTGTGTGTGTGGCCTCAACATGCACCTATGATAATATGATCAGGGTTGGCCAGAACCATACAGTTATAGGTATATACGGTGTACATACGGTATTCTTAGCAGGGAAATTACCATACATACGGCCATATACGGTGTGTATATACGGTTCTGGCCAACCCTACACATACAGCAAGCAAACGGTTCTGGCCAACCCTTTTTGCATGAAGCCTTAACATAGATGCGCTTCAGCATATGTGTGTGTGTCTGTGTGTGATTTTGCATGAAGCCTTGACATAGATGCGCTTCAGCATATGTGTGTGTCTGTGTGTGATTTTGCATGAAGCCTTGACATAGATGCGCTTCAGCATATGTGTGTGTCTGTGAGTAATTTTTGCATGAAGCCTTGACACTTAACATAGATGCGCTTCAGCATATGTGTGTGTCTGTGGGTAATTTTTGCATGAAGCCTTGACATAAGTGTGCCTCAGCAAACGTGTGTGCATCAGCGGCAGCTCCGTACCCGTTAAGTCTGTATCCTTGCTGAGGCGTGCTGAGTCTTGCGTCTGGTACAGCTGGGCCTGGAGGTCCATGATGCTGGCACCACTCACGCCTGCGCACAAAGCGTTTACCTTGCACACCATAGATACGCTATACATGTATACGACGCACTTTGGTAAGCAGGTGGCAACTTGCACTACCTATGTGTATGTTTACAGTTGTGTGTGTGTGTGTGTGTATGTGTGTGTGAGTGTGTGTGTATATGTGTGTGTATATGTGTGTGTAATTGTGAGTGTATGTGCATACGTGTGAGCACGCATATGTGTGTGTATGTGCGTGTGTATGTTTGTGTGTGTGTATGTATGTATGTATGTATGTATGTATGTATGTATGTATGTATGTATGTATGTATGTATGTATGTATGTATGTATGTATGTATGTATGTATGTATGTATGTAT
>Ga0307947_1004245_pt1 | contig 11336 bp, 5 predicted proteins | sample OrgLakmetagen232_FD_201840 | JGI IMG/M metagenome (GOLD analysis project Ga0307947, IMG submission 201840) | Saline water microbial communities from Organic Lake, Antarctica - #232 | ecosystem: Environmental > Aquatic > Non-marine Saline and Alkaline > Saline | place: Antarctica: Organic Lake...
GTTTGTACTAACACCATGTCAAAAGCACTATACCAGCCACCAAACAAATTCATTGGAAGCAGGAAAAGGGGGCAGGATGCCGATTGGGGGTTAGTGAACAAGGGGCTGACTAACCCTCGGAGGGTTAAGAGGCAACACAATTTTAGTTGATTGCTGAATCTTGTACTTTACTGTAACAGTGATTTGATCTGACAAGCGCACATACGCGTCCTCAAGAGTCTGACTGAGTCAGAACAACTTAACATTGAAGCGAGGAGGCTCAATTACTGCTTCCTTGTACAGAATTGCCAGCTAGTAGTAAGAGATGCTGGATGGTGAGCGGAACGCAGTATCGTGGCACTTCTTGAATACATAAGCCGTTTGAGGCTGAGGGCTCACACCCTTAAGGCGGAGGCACCAGCATCTTGGGATCATGAAAGCTCTCTTTTGTGTGACCGTTGTGACTGATGAGCAGATCCAAGATGAAGTGCATGTCCTTTTGATGTGCAGAGGCACTGAAGTTCGTGTTTCGAGCGAGAGGAGTTAGCTTACCTGTTCAGTTTACTCTCTTCAAACAACCCTCTTCTTGAGAAAATTGTGCAAGCTGATTTACTTCTTGCAAACAGAAGGGATACATGGACTTACCAGGTTCTGCATGCGCTCCAAGATTCACCTACATCTCAACAGGTGTTGGATGCCATACGATCTCGTCAGACTATCAATTAACGACAGTTTGAACTCGCTCTTCGTGAACATATCATTGGGGGCTGGAGAGATCTTGACATTTTGACACCACATGAAGCTCACCATTCCAGCAGAATTATGAGGACATATATCACACATTTCGGTGTACCTTTGGGGAATACTTCTGGATGGTGGGATGACAGAAAAAGAAATCAAAAGCCTGTGTGCGTTGCCTCTCTACCTTCGCTTGGACATTCCCAACAACCTCAGCCGAGCAATTTCTTGCCTTCGCCTTTCTGGCCACAACTTTCTAGTCCAAAGAATGCCTCATGACAGGAATAGAAGGCCTTATGAGCTCAGGGTCTGTGACATGTGAACTCGATGTGAACTCGGACTGGCACACTATTCAGGATGAGGAACACATTTTGTTGGACTGTCCGCATGAACATCTAGTCAGACTTCGCACACAGCAACAGCTTATCTTCCCACCTCAGTTTGAGGATGGCCCAGCTCGTTTGAGGACCTTTATGAACCAACCTGATATTTTTGGTGTTGCCTCTTTTGTAGCTAAGTGCCTAGCCCTGTTCCCTTGATTTTTCTAGCGTTTTTTGGTTTGATTACAGGCTTTTTTCCAAGCTTCCGCTCAGATGCCCACCAGAGGCATATAAAGCGATGTAACCTTACCTTACCTTACCTGTTCAGTCAATTTTCGGATGATTTCCAGTAGAGCAGCCTATTTGCGGCAACGAGTCAGTGCCCAGGTGGTTTTCTAATTTCCTCTTGCAACACAACATCAGACTTTTTTCTTTTGTGTCTGAGCTCATGGATTTATTGTTGACTGGTAAGGACCAATCACAGGCCGACCAGCCGAACAATCTGGCTTAAGGTCCCCCATGCAAATTTTTAATTCTAAATCTCAGCACTAAGCACATAAAGTAGCTCAGCTGCTCAATAGCTGATATGTCGCGGCTCCCCTAACTTTTCCATTTCTCATCTTTGGTGGAAGAGTTTCATGGTACCTGACACCGACATGGCTCCTGTTCTTTCTGATTATGCTCTTGAATGATGTCACGCACTGTAATTAGAGCAACTCGTCAAGCAAGACACAATAACTGTAAAATAAGTGTCATGCCACTAATCAACATACATTGCGGAAGTGACGTCAACTGACCAGCACACAGCACGCACATCTAAGAGTCTGAAAATGGTGCAACATGAGAGCCTTGAACAGCACATACAGCCAACCACCGTAGGAAAAATAAGACCGTCTAAGAGCGTACAAGCTGACAGCGTCAAAAAAAGTCAGAGCAGCTTTTTGCCATGAGACTAAGAAGAAAACTAGTGAACGACTACCAACCTAAACCCCAGAATAGTACACAGATACACTCGCCTGTACTACTCGCGAAACCTCCACTACAGCTTTCTTACTGCAACCTTCCGCACATCTATTTGTGTACATTACTGCCATTAGTAACAATTCTTTGGCCCGTGGCTGGAATCATGGGCTCGCCTGGGCGTAATTACTATGGCTGAACTCAAACGAGTATGACCCCCTCTAACCTACCGCTACCGAAGTACCTAAATTAAACGTTCCTTATTGTACAGACTACACAAGCAATCAAATACTGCAATCAGTACAGAGGCAGCAGCGACCAACAACCCTTTGTGTCCCTTCCTTTGCGCCTATAATACATCCCGTTCAAGCTACCAGATCTCGCTGTATGCTGACCTCAATTGCCCAGGCGTCCCGCCACACACCACACAACAAACGCGAGGCACATTGCGAGCATAGCGTAAGCCACGTGGTGTGCAGACACAGCCACGCCTTGCACGTAGGTAGGGAGGCTGGCACGCACATTTATGGTGATGACCTCCAACGCACTGTGGGTGGCTTCGCGCGTTGCTGATGTCACCACATCCAAGCATAGCGCACGCACCTGCGTGGGTTTGCGTAGTGTGTGTGTGTCTGTGTGTGTGTGTCTGTGTGTGTGTAGGAGTGTGTGCCTGTGTCATATGAGCAGTACAGTGTGGTACATGCAATGTAGCATGCATTGCAATGCTAGTACATTACTGGCATTAAATAAAGCGAAGAAATAAGGCTTGAGCTGTACTTCACTTGGACACTGGACTTATTATACATGGCCCAATAAGGTGTATATTTAGCCAAGGGTAAGTCAGCGCAACCGGATTACAGTTGCAACATGCTTCTGCACGCACCCCTTCTCCCTCCCTTATTTAATCCTCTCCGTTATCATCCAATAGGTACACAACTACATGCGCTCTGGCAAGCACCGACAACAATGACAGCCCCCGTGGGCACCTCCTACCCTCCAGCACCTTTTAGTTCCTGCCACCTTAACTGAAACAGGCAATCTGCGACCCTTTACTCCGCATAAATGTTATGTGCCTCTTGTATATGAGCAGCAGGCACTTACCATTAATGCAGAGTAAAGGGTCACAGATCGCATATAAACCCCTACAAAATTCAGCCCCTGGTCACCTCCGCTACAGTCATCAAATCAAAAACGCAACGCCTGTCTCACCCAGGCCCGGCACCACCCCCGCACCTCTTTCTCCCTGACCAGCTCTACCACCCGCCGCACCCACGGAGACTTGGCAGGGCTTGAGGCCTTGCCTGGCGCCTCATGCTGCTGCTGATGAGTGTGTGCGTGAGTATGATGGTATGAGTGGGACTGAACTCCACCCCCTAGTGGGGCAAAGGACAGGGAAGGGTTGGCCACGTCAGCCAACTGCTGTGCACTCCCACCAAACGCAAAGGCACTTCTGAGGTGGCGGTCTACGTTGCAATTTGCGCTTGTGCTAGGCAGGTCTGCGCCCTCAAGGTCTTCATGCTGCTGCTGCTGCTGCTGCTGCTGATGATGATGATGGGAGCCGAACACACTGGCAGTGCCTTGGACCCCACTCTCGCCACTCTCGTCCCCTACCTTAACTTGCGAGACAGAGGAGTGGGCTCCTGAAGTCAAGTGTGTGATGGTGCGTATGCGTGTGTGTATGTGTGTGTTTGAGTGCGAGCGTGTATATGTGTGCGTGTGTTTTGTGTGTGTGTGTTGTGTGTGTGTTGTGTGTGTGTGTGTGTGTGTAAGCGTGAAATGTTCAAAATGTTGTCCTTGCCCTTCATCCTCACCTTCTGCTAGTATCAAGCTGCCATCGCTGGCTCTTGCCTGTTGCTGCTGCTGCTGCTCCACAGGACTGTCTTCTCCCCCATCCCCAACTGCATTCCCCTTACAGTGGGGGGTGGGTCCTCCCTGTAAGACAGCATTGCAGAGGAAACAAAGGCTTGAGAAATATTTCATTGAAATGAGCACTTTTGTATGTGTGTATGTTTGTGTGTGTGTCCCTGTGTGTGTCCCTGTGTGCCTTTTTGCATGCGCACTGCGCGTGTATGCCTGTGTGCATGTGTGTGTACGTGTGTACACACCTGGAGGAGTGGCTGTGTGCCTGGGGTGGGCATTGGAGGGAGCAGGGGAGCGTGCTGGACATGTGGATGCGTGCACAGGGAGTTGGAGCTAGAAGCGGCAGAGGAAAGGGATGAGGAGGGGGTCAGGGTTGAAGGAGGGGGGGGTCGATGGTGGGGAGAGGGGCGTGAGCTTGTGGAGGTGCTGCCGACGACGCCCTTCTTGGTGCCACTGCTGCTGTTGCTGGACGCTCGCTGGTAGGCTGAGGCTACTTCTTTGCAGAAAGAGGCTGTGACGCGAGACATGATGTCGGCCACAGCAGTGCGATGGTCCTGTGGGTGTGGTGTGTGTGCGCGATTGTGTGATTGTGTGATTGTTTGGTTGTGTATGTATGTGTGTGCAATTGTGTGCGTGCGTGTACGTGTGTGTGTGTGTATATGTGAGAGGTGATTTGTGAAAACGATGCTGTTATAATTGGCATGTGTCATTCCTTACATTTGTTACACGTCTAAAATACGTTTGTATAAGGAGTGCAGCGTGTGTGCCATAGAACATTTGCGTAGCATACACATGCCACGTGGCCTCAAGTAACTGCCAGCAAGCCATCTGTGTGCAACTACCTGCTTAGATATGCTGGACAGGAAGTCCTCGTACGTGTTGTACCCAGTCGAGGACTCCACGTACGTAGACACTGCCGTCTTGATGCTTTTCGTAACCAGCAGGCTCAGAAGGCGCTCTCCTTGTTCGGAGGACAGCAGCTGCATGACCGAGGCCAGGGCGGAGGACATGGCAGGCTGCTGGCTGCTCCCTGAGGCTGCTGCCCGCTCCTGCTGGGCCTTGATGAACTCGCAGAGCGTGGAGGTGGCGTTCTTGGTGGCCAAGCCCATGGCCATGCCCACTAAGGACCTGCCCCTGTCGCTCAGGATGGCCTCCAGCACCCTGTCCACCACAGGCAGGGCGTGGGGGTCACTGCTGGTGCTGCTACTGAGGGAGGAGGACACGCCGGTGGCCAGGGCCTGGGCTGCGCTGGCCACAGTGGCCTGCACCTCCTGGCTCTGGAGCAGGCGGTTCAGCTGACTTAGGCTGTGGGGCAACTCCTCATTGTCAGACAGCAGGAAGGCGTGCAGGTCTTGAGCAATGAGTGAGGCAGTGGCGCTGATACTGGCGACCGTACTCGCAGCGGAGGAGAGGGAGTTCAGCAACTTGAGGTGCTTCTCCGAGTTGTAAGCCCGGTACGCCAAATAAGCGAGGGTGCAGCCCCCCAAGCCCATGGCCAGCCATGTGAACTTGCGGTTTGGGAGAAGCTGCTGGGGCGCTGCAGCGTGACTCCCATTCTTCATTTCCTACTCGGGGTTTAACTGCTTTTACATTACATTAATCTCGGAAGTATTTTTATAATGTAACCTGGCACGCGTTCCCTCACAAATTCGTGCCTACGTAATTTTCGTTTTCAATTTAAGCACGAGAAAAAGCATGGAACCATCAGAAGCGCTGCCAATCACGCGGGCCTCCGAATTTGCGGACGAACAGTTCATTGCGAGCCGCCATCCGTTCCCAATTTCCAGCCAAGAGCTGATCCGGTATGACGCCTTGGGTTTTAGCAGGAGCTCACATAAGAGCAGTATCATTGCTCTTTATTTTTCAGGCATCTGACATTTGCTCACAGATCAAAGCGCACACACGCACATACATATTTTCCTATGCCATTCTTTCTGCATGCAGTCTAGCGAAAGATGTGCTTGACACAGGGGTTGAGAAGGCTCAAAATTTGGCAGGCAATTTCCATTTCAGTGGTGCGTCTTAAAGTTATTAAGTTGTGATCAATGGGGTAAAATTGTGGCTCACAATATCACGTAACTTTACCTGGCCACCCGGTTTCTGCTTGTCCTGCATGCGCAACACAGCTCCGTTCATAGGACCCTTGGCACGTGAGGAATTCCGGAATACCCTCCAAACGCTTGACCTCAACAAGGTCTGCACAGTTTTTTTTGTACTCTAGTAAATCGTAATGAACGCATGTGAAGGTCTTTCTAATATTTCCTCCCAAAGGGGCCCGTATTGATTTGCAAGCATGTGATTCAAAATTTTCAGTCTATACATTTATGCTTCCCAAAACTGATAGACTCAGGCACTGCAATTGTGTCTCACGTGCTCAGTTGCTGTGTGTAGTACAGTGTCTTTCTTTACAGGGATTTGTCTATCACATCATTCACTGCATTACACGTTTTGTGTGCAAGTGTGCTTCTGTGGAGCGTAAAAGGGAAAAACAAAGGCAGAGAAAATTCACCGCATAGAGGGATATACATTAACGGGGATCAAGAGGGTTGCAGGCAACTTGCCTGTTCTAGGTATGAGAGGTCAGCCAGTTCCCTGTGTGGGAAAAGGCCTAAATTGACAGTGCGTGGCTACGAACATAAAATGAGTTGTTGTGTCACCTGACTGCAGAAGTCAGAGTGATGATACAAACTGTGCAGCTGCAGGTTGAAGTGTGGTTGAAGCGGCTGAAACCAACAATGAGATTGATGACATGTCAGCATGTCAGCCGTGCGTCCCTTGCATCCCATGTATTATTTTAACCGCACTTCAAGCAAAGTCTGAAATTTCTGTTGGATTGACCCCACTGAGAACATGTTCTTTGATTTAATGCGGTCGGTTGGTCCTGGCAGATGCTTGATTGATTTTACTGATTTTATTAAGTGCTGCAATGTCGCAAACAGCATTATGCCTTTTTTCCTTTCTAAGGGTTTATTTGTAGGTGCTACAAGTTTGTGGTGCTACAACAAACACTCCTCACATTACATACGCAGCCTAACAGTCGCACTTTTTGACTGATGGCTTTGTCTGTAACCTCTTTAACCTCTGTTACATCTGAACAAATGTTTATGGATCCTCGACGTTTTGATAGCGTGTGTATGGCTGCATCCAATATATTAAAGGGGGAATTGTATATAACTCAAGCCAAGCCAATTTTCAAGCCAATTGGCTTCCTAGGCGAGATGCTCTAATACTAGCTGTATATGCAACAGGCGTTCCCCGACCTGGCGCCACAGTATTACAACTTCTCGGTGGACCCCTTTGAGACAAACCGCGTGTGGTTCTTCCTTCGGTGAGAGCATAATTGCCGAAGAGGTATTGTTATGTGATTATGCGCAGCACCTTTCCCCAATGCGTTGGCTTAATGCTTAAAGCTTAAAGCATCAAGTGCGAGCAGACAACTCGTTTTGTACCTCCTGTTTTGAAAAGGTCTTAACTTCTTCAGGCCATTGTGCACAGGTGCTACAATATGATAGGGCTTTTGTGTCCTTTGGACTTCACCGCGGAAAAAATCGGTCCAGGTGTGAAGCTCAGCATGTGTGCTTGCAAATGCGCACAGGCCTGTGGCGACACATCTTGGCCCTTTTAAGGGCAAGCTGCCAAAAGAAGTACAAGCGACTGGACGCGTAAGTGAGCAAAAATGGGGAAGTTAACTGGATTTTTTAATCTGCTCAGTCACAGATTCGTGTACAAGGCACAAGAAGAATTTCTGGCAGCATTTGCGGGTGATACGCACTACTTTTAACATCACATGGTTCCCCGTATGGATTGTGAATTAGTGAAAGCACCTGCTAAATGCACATATAATTCAGATGAGAGCAAGGAGGTTACAATAACTCTAGCATACATCTTTTGTCTCTTCTTTCCTACTCGCTTCTGCATTCAATCAAGCACGATGTCTTTCTAATTCAGAGTAAAACAGCTTGTATTGTGCTGTGACATTGATTTGATCTGACAACAAAAAGGCTGCGTGAGTAGCCTTTGTCCTCCCAATTTGTATTGGGGGAGAGGCTTGTAGGTTCCCTCAATCATAAATGTCTCTTTAGATGACGGGAAGTTGTCCTGGTGCCCTTGGATCACAAAGTGACAGCAAGGATTTAAATACAGCAATGTTCTATAAAGTACTTCATGCAAGTGGAGAGACCACTCTGACCTTTGCTCTCTCTCCTCTTTTGGCAGTGCATCGCAGAACCACCACAAGTGGGGAGCCTAACATTTAATGAGAACAGGGAGGTCATCGGGCACACCATGGGATACGTCGCAGATCGGGTGCGATCATGTGCGCCAAAACTTCTTTATTAATGTGTTTCTCCTCAACCGGCACGGCATGCAGCCACGCAAACTGCAGACGCTCTTGCCCGACCAGTTGCGTTAAGGCTCTCGTAAAAAGAGTGAGCACCTTCAAAACTTTGAAGTTCCAATGATGCAGAACCTTTTCCAGCGAGCATATCTAAGCACACAACTGTTGCATTTAGTGTAGAGGGGCAGTTAATTTTTATAGGATTCGAAGTAGAAGACTCCACAATAAAATGCCGGTGTGGCCTTCTTAAAGTTTTTCTTTCATTGCAGCATTACGCTGCCTCATCCTTATCAGCGTGGCCTCGTAATCATCAAAGCATCGCTATCTAGTCAAATTACGTCAAAACAAAGTGCAAAACTTAGCACGTCTAATCATGTCTAGTAAATTGGTACTAGTAAATCCAGTCTAGAAAAAAACTACGCAGGCAGTAAAAGCCACTCCCCGCATTAAATAAGGAAAAGGAGCCACTTTGGTACCGAGTACCGTAAAGCTCCTCCAGTTTAGTAAACAAGTGGTACTTGTTTAAACAAAATCAACTGACAATGAATCCAAGCTGCTCACCCCCACACGAATCGTCGCTGCCGCCAGTTAGGCGTGACTGCAGCTTTCTTGCTTTTCCGCTTGTGCTCCAGACAATAGGGACCACCAGAGGATTAGGAGGCGCCTTTGGGTTGCTCGTGGGGATTGGGTGCCCACTGCCTGTGCCAGAAGGTGAGATACCAGACCTGTTGCTGGTGCAGCTTAAAAGTAAAAGTAAAAGTCTACACTGGAAGTCACCAGCGTGCATTAAGGAAAGGCTATCAACTAGTGCTCACACTAGCCAGAGCCCCATCGGGTGCAGCTGAAAGTGCTGCCTTGTAGGCACCCATTTTTCACGCACTTGCTTTTTGTCATTACTTGTGAGATGAATCTGCTGTTGATGATAACACGGCCAGCGTGATCACAATGGGGGGGGGCTTGTTGCCAGTAATATTAATTTGTTGCCAGGCAGTGCTGTGGCAACGGCAACGTCAAATACCTCCTCTTTGCCGCAGGAAAACCATGGAGGCCCAGCCTTCAACTACAGGTGGTGTTTTTGACAACCACTCTTTTGTACTAGGCAGTTGAACGTAAGTTACATTCAAACAGACAGGAGGAAAAGGAGTCAAGACACAGCTTGCAAGGAAGGAGTCCCTTTTGCAGGCAGGGAAAACCACTATATTTGGCATTGAAGAAGGAAACGAAATTACTTAGTAGGTACCAAGCAAGAAAACCCATTGCAACGCAAAAAGCATGCATCCCCCCCCCTCTTAGAAATCAGGAGAAATGCAGGCTTGGCCGACTGCCGGCTTCTTGATTGCTTATTAGATTGGTAAAAGTGGGAAGGGCACGTACGACATGGACTAGTTCAGCAAAATACCATGACAGGATGAAAACATGTGGCTTACAAAGATGAGGAACAAAAGGGCTTCAAACGTAAAAAACAAATATGTACATGCAAACAGTGTTTAAAACCCCTCTACATTGATTGACAGGCATTCAACTCCGGCAACACGATGATTCAAGGGGCTCTGTTCATGTTTGATAGAGTGGCGAGTTTCTTCAACCTGGATTGGCTGTTTACCAAGCATTCCAGGAACAACATGTAGATGATAATGTACAGATGTTATCTGGGTGTACCGAGAACCTGCTTTGAGAGGCCTGAGGCTAGATTCATCATCTGCAGGATGCTTCCAGGATAGGGATGACCGTCACTTTATTATTTGCCCTCGCCTCTGCTTTCAGCTGCTGCAGCTGCTCTGGTGTGTCTGCATTCACATGAGGCAGAGTTCACGATTAGAGCTGATGCAAAGAAGGGCGATGTTTTTAGCACTACAATTAGAGAGCACGTGGCACAAGATAAGTACACCAATTCTTGTCATGGACGTAGGTTTTCCCTTGTGCAATACTTTCTGTCTTCTTTCCAAGCAGAACTCTGCACTAAAAACCAAAAGCTACGTTTCAAAAGTATTCCTAGTAGCGGCTTATAAATACAGCGGCTTGAAGAACAGCGAGTCATCAGTCCTATTTTGGAACAGGTTTGACCTTGGCTCTATGTCTGAACCCTACTTTGAAATTGAAAACCCCCAAAGACCTAGGTAATTGGCTTATCTAGGCACGCACCGTTGTGCTGCTTCTTTGGAAGCGTGACATGCAACACCTCCGCATCTGCTTCTGCTATTGCTGTAGACACATCTGCGTCTGGGGGCAATTCAACTTCCCTACAAAGTGTGTTTATGTGTGCGATTGTAAGTGTGTGTGTGTATGTGTGTGTTTGTGTGTGTGTATGTGTGTGTATGTGTGTGTGTTTACGTGTGTGTGTGTGTGAATGTGTGTGTGTGTGTGGTGGGTGGGTGTACGTATGTGTGGGGGGGTGTGGGTGTGTACGTGTGGGTGTGGGTGTGCACGTGTGGGTGTGTGTGTACGTGTGGTGTGTGTGTGTTTTTGTGCGTGTGTTTGTGTTTGTCTGTGTGTGAGTATATGTGTATGCATCTGTGTGTGTGTTTGTGTATGTGCGAGTGCATGCGTGCATATGCCAGTGTGAGTATGTGTGTGTGCACGTGCGTGTGTGCGTTCTTGTGTATGTGTGTGTGCATGCATGTGAGTGTGCGTGTCCGTGTGTGTGTTTGTGTCTGTGAGTGTATGCTATATGTGAGCAGATTTTTTGTTTGCTTGTGCGCTTGTATGTGTGTGCTTGTGCGTGTGCGTGTGCGTGCGTGTGTGTGTGTGTGTGTGTGTGTGTGTGAGTGAATGTGTGTGTGTTTGGGGGGGGGGCTGTCTGTTTGTGTTTTTGTGCGAGTTGTGTGTCTGTGTGTACTTGTGTGCGAGTGTGTGCGAGTGTATGTGTGCATGTATGTTTGTATTTGTGTGTGTTTGTGTGTGTGTGTGTGTGTGTGTGTGCACGCACGTGTGTGCGTATATGCACGTTTGTGTGTGTGTGTGTATGTGTGTGTGTGTGCACGCACGTGTGTGCGTATATGCACGTGTGTGTGTGTGTGTGTGTGTGAGTGAGTGAGTGAGCGAGTGAGTGAGCGAGTGAGTGAGTGAGTGAGTGTAAAGCTATAGCAAGCTACATGTGAGCAGGTTTGGCATGTGCTTGTGCGTGTGTGTATATATGTGTATAT
>Ga0307947_1004247_pt1:2500-11329 | contig 11329 bp, 8 predicted proteins | sample OrgLakmetagen232_FD_201840 | JGI IMG/M metagenome (GOLD analysis project Ga0307947, IMG submission 201840) | Saline water microbial communities from Organic Lake, Antarctica - #232 | ecosystem: Environmental > Aquatic > Non-marine Saline and Alkaline > Saline | place: Antarctica...
GTCAACGGTGGGAATTGCAGCTGAAAGGGGCGGGGCGAACTCCTTACAGGTGTGTTGTGGATCAATTGATGAACAACCTCTACAGATGCAAGCCTTGGAGGATGACCCCCCCTTCCCCCAATAAGGGGGGAGCGGCCTTGTTTGAGACTGTGTTTGCACGAGCAAGCAGCTGATGCGTTACTACAAGCAGCTGAAACATTTGGAGCCATGCGAGCAACAGCTCCTGGGGGTGGGGTGCAGGAAATAACTACTGCAGTGTTTTATGTTAAGAAACTCTAACACCGTGACTCTATATGCATACTTCTAAATTCTTCCTTGCCTGTGCCAGGGTTGCTTACTTTATTAGGAGGGTCCTTGAACGGGGTGCGCACCTTGCAGCAGGTCCCTGACCCTCAAATGTATGTATTCGCACACTTTTTTGACGTTTCCTTGCGTCTAACAAATGCGTGTCTTTTTGAACAGGTGCTTCTGATCTAGCACTCATATGATATGTATGCATACACATGTGCAATACACAAGGCCGGCAAGCTGACAGCCATGCAGTGCTGCGCTCGTCTGTCCGAAAACTTTTTGAGCAGGTGCCTCTGATCTAGCACTCTTACTCATACACTATGTGCGCACACACACACACATACGCACACACATACACACACATACACACACGCACACACACACACACACACACACACGTGCAATACATACAGCCGGCGAGCTGACGGCCGTGCAGTACTGCGCTCATCTATCCGAGAATATGTGGCATCTGAGGCAATGGCTGCTTTGGGGGTGGGTAGACATTATCTATACGCTAATTAATGCTTCTATTTGTGTTTCTTTTTGAAGGACGAGCATTGTGTATGCTGCTGCAACTGTAAATAAGTGTTTTTAAGCCATGAAACCACGGCATAAAGAATGAGCACCATTTAGTCCTAAATGGTAAGCTTGAGCAAGGTTCAGAAGCATTCAACGCTGAATTTTGCAATACGACTTATTATGACCATTTGGCAAAATACAGTTTGCGTTGGTTGCGTATGAAAACGCATGTATAGAAGAAATGGGAATAAAGCAGGGTCCGTGCTAAGTTCTAACATCAGCTAATAGGATAGCTCCAGCCCTTCACATTTGAAGGCCCTCCTTGCTTACATAGCCAGAGCGGCACCACAAAATGCTCCTGCAGGTGCCCACCACACGAGCTCTGAGTATCGTCGGTACCGGAGAGAAGGTGCTGAGAGACATGTTTTACTCGGGAAACGCCAAATATGAGCCAGGAGCTGTGGTGTGCAGGTACATAGTAGTACAGCACGTATTTGGCAGCCCGCCACAATGTATCTGCTCAACAGCTGCCATAGTAGTTGCTACAGCTATGTCGTAGGGTTACTTTAATTCTGTACTATCTATTACCTGTTTGCATTAGGAGAGACAACGGTGTGCTCTATTGGGTTCTATCCGTGCAGGGTGGCACCCTCGTTCGTGCGTTTTGGCACCTTCCAGCTACCTGCCATGCGTGCCGGAGGCCAAGAGGTCCTGGTCAAGAAGGTGGCAGACTACGTGCTCCAGAATCACATGCCTCACCTCCTGAGCCCCCCAGAAAAGGAGCAACCTGGTGAGGCTCCACAATTACATGCTCCCAAATCACGTGCTCCAAAATCGCATGCCTCACCTCCTGAGCACCCCAGAAAAGGAGCATCCTGGTGAGGCTCCCTGGCCAGGTACAAAAAGGGCGATATTCACTTAACTAGTTTGAGTGGAAAGATCAATGTCTGGCATGTTGCTCAAGTTTTTTGTCGACGCATGTCAGGTCCATGTTTTGGACAAGATGGTTGTGCTCAGTCGACCATGTTACAGCTGTGAAGTGCTGGCAGCGTCACAGCTGTCGCTTGGGTGAAGGGGCTTTTTGATAGGTGATGGCAAGTGTATACCTTTCTATGCTTGGCATGGCCGTAGCGTAGCACACCCAGTGGTTTCTGCTGCATGTCCTTCTACATTTGGCACATGTCACACCTCTCAGGCTCCCAGGCAAAGCAAAAATCAGGTGAGGCTAGGCCGTGCCTTAGCATGGGCAACTTGAGTAATGAATCCTTCCCCCCCGTGCCTTAGCATGGACAACCTGATTATAGTATTTCCTTCCCCCCCATACACAGTTACAGGCAAAGGGTTTGCTGGTGCAAGGAGTGGGTGTTTTCCGGGCTCTGCTAACAAACGAGTCAGTGACTTGACCCTGCAGCTGACTCTACTCTAATGCCGTATCCACAGTTATACCTGAGAGGTCTTTCTGGTAATAAGACAAGAAGTGTTTGTGGCAAAAGGTGAAAGATCACAGGGGCTTGAGTAAAAGTAGCGGATGCATTGGGTGCTGGATGGGTAGAAGAAGCGCGCGTTGAAAATTTGCTGCGACCTTTTGCAACTGGGCAAGCACATGCCTTCTCTCTCTGCTAGTGAATATCCCGTCAATGCATGATTCTCAAATGACATTCGTCATATATATACTTAGGAGCGATCTCAGCACCTTTCCTATATAGTAGGACAGCCATTGTGTTTGGAAGCATGCACACTAGTTTTTACTATCCTACACGTTTGTTAACATTGCACTGGCCTACACCTGCACTCAAATCGTACCGCCCCTAAAACTCTGAAGTCACAGTGTCTGTCACTCACATCGTACTATCCCTATATGTGGCACTACACTTGCACATACTGTACCACCCCTACATGTGGCACTACACTTGCACATACTGTGCCACCCCTACATATACACTCACACTGCACTGCCCCTACTAATGATGACATCCTGTGCAGCAGCCAGCGCTTTGCCTTGGAACCCCTATGTGGCGTTTTTAGGAGAAGTGTGTGACAGCACCGCACGTCTCGTTGCAGCCTGGCAGTCTGTAGGCTTTGTGCACGGTGGGTGGAAGACGGTGGTATGGCGTTGGTCTAGAATGAAATCATGCAAGGTAACATCCAGCATGTGTTGTGTGTCACCTTTTTGAAGCCATGTCGCCACCTTCAAGATCATTATCTTGTGACCCTTTTCTTTCATGCCCCTACCGCTTTCTTCATACTGCCCTGTATGCTTTTCCTGCAGGGGCCTTGAGCACTGACAACGTGTCCGTCCACGTCAACCTTGGACCTTTTTCAACACCTAAACTTTCACCCTGCCTTGCACGCTTTTCCCGCAGGAGTCTTGAACACTGACAACATGTCCATCCACGGTAGGTGCAAGCCTGAGTGCCTTTGTAATAGTGTCTCCATGATTCCTTGCTCTGATGCTCTACAATATGTTTTAGAGAAAACGTACGGCCTTACTAAGCATACCTGTGGAAGTGACTAAAACGGGCTGTGTCGATGCAAGCATTTACAAACGGTGCAAAGGCTTGCATTCAGCTTGTTGACAATTCAGGCCATGTCTGTGACCTTTTGCATCAGACGGTCTGAAACAGAGGCCAGTGATTAATTCATTGTGATGGCAATTACTACAGTGTGTGTGTGATGCCTTGATGCAACCAACCCCCATTCATTTGCCAGAGCAACACATTGGGTGAGGCTCAGACTTTTTGGTTTTCCAGCATCCTCTAAGGGCCTCCTGTTGCTCAGTCTCACGTACATGACTCTGATATCATGATAACCCCTCCTGCCTGTGCCCCTTACACACAACACAACTGCTGTGATCTATTTAGCGCCTACTCGCATCATCAGGAATCACGTTGGACTACGGGCCGTTCGGCTTCCTTGATCGCTTTGACCCCTACAACAGTCCCAACCTGACAGACGTTGAGGGCGGGAAGCGGTGAGGCTTGGGACTTGGGTGCAAAACTAGAACCGCTGCAACTGTGCACAAAATGGGAAGTGGGCGGCAGCTTACTCTGCGCTGCTGTACCACCCCTCCCCTAATTTGCCCTAGGCTATTGGTTGTGCTGCAAATTAAGATGCCAGTGAGATGGAGTGAAAGACTGAGTGGTAGGTGAGATTAAATTTCAGCCATTTTTGTTTGAGAAAATCGGAACTTGTCCCTGTACCTGATAAAAAAAAAGTGCCTGTGGTGTCCCTGTATCTGATGATAATGTGCTGAGCTACATGCTACTCTGCTGTTTGATTCATTCAATATCTGTATGTCTTGCTATTTTGCTCCACCTATTCCTTGGGCATGTCCGCATTGGTGTAGATCAGCTTCTGAGCTATTGCCTTTGCTGATGCCAGTTGCGCTGCTGCTGTTGTTACGTATGTGAGAGGAGCTCGTTGGCAGCATGGGATAGCAGGGGGAACTTGCGTGTGCTGCCTTGTGTAGCCAGAAATTTCAAACGTGGTAACACACACACACAACTACACAAACAACCACACACACGCACATTCGCACACACGCACATACACACACAACCACACACACACACACACACACACACACACACACACACACACACACACACACACACAAACACAAACACAAACACACACACACACAAACCAGCCCTTTGATACATGGGGCTGCTTCCCTTTTTCACCTAACTTCATCCATTCCTCGAGCCCCTCTTTGGGCTTTATGATCACTTGGAATATCATTGTGAGGCCTGCAATTGGCCTCAGCGAGTTTTATTCCGGCCAGATTCGGCACTTCCGATTTTAGCTGGGGTTATCAAACTTTCATATACTGGTATCACCCAACGCCGATCCCTAGTCATAACTTGCCCTCTTAATTCACTTTTGTTGTTTTATGACGTAAAGTCAATATGCGGGTGGCATTTTGGGGGTGAAACAAGCTCCAGTTGGGGCGTGACGGATTAAATTACGGGCAATTTGTGCCAAGAATCAAGGCTACTCACTCTTCCAGGCCAGCAGGGTCATCCATTCACCCAAAACATCGGTAGCCTAATTGTATGAAATTACTCTACCTGCATAGAAAAATAGTAACTGGACTTTCCTATGTCCAACCCGCTTTGAGAAATCTCTGCAAAAAGCCTGTAGCGCTTGAGTTGCGTTGCTCTATTGAACAATTGAGTTGCGTAGCCTCTATTGACCTAAAGGACTTTCCGTGAATTTATAGGAAGGAAGGACTCGCATGAGCATGATGCCTGTACCCCAGTAACACCCCCTGCAAGCATACCTCCCTGCATATCAATAAATACTGATGTAACGTGTCGTTTTCTTCAAGGTGTGGTGATGATGACCATGCATATAGCATCGCTCAGTGAGATGAGCCGCTTGCACTTCCCTTGTACTAAGAACATCATCATCACACACAATCACGTCAAACAGGTACGCCTTCAGAAATCAGCCAGAGATTGGCCAGGTGATTTGAGCATGAATGGAGTGGAAATAAGCCTAGTCTAGGTTGGGCCTCGTAGGTATATGTATGTGAGGCGTGATGTCAAGGCCTCACTCGCCTTTGGCAGGGTATGTCATGCAAAGCCAGCGCCATCATCAGCAGCCTCATTGTTCATCACACGCGCACACACACACACAAACACACACAAACACACACATACACACACATACACACACTTAAGTCTTTATTGTTTGGGCAGGTGAACCTCGTCATGCTCGCTAACGCCCTGATTACGGCAGATCTGTGTAGTAAAGAGGAAGCTGAGGCACAGCTGCTGTCATACAGCAAGGTGCGCGTCTCTCTGCAGTGTGCACACATGCTGAAACAGGGGGGGGGGGGGAATGAGGATACATGCTACCTCTCTTCACCAGGTTATATTCATGCACACAAATTAATATGACAGTACCATGAAGCTGCGTTGTGATGGGCAAACATGTACAATTAAAAACAATTAGCTACAATCCAATTTGGGCGTCAGGGAGAAAGTGGCCGTACACTTCCCAACAAAATGAATAACCAGGCTGATATTGCCGGTGCCTCATGAGTTCTCATGCTCATATGAGCAAGGCAGGCGTAGGCCTACAAAAATAAGACGCTCTCAACTCACCACCCTGTCTTTTCCGTGCTGCTCACACTACTCTTGAGGTGTGTTTCTGCCAGTGCGTGCCTTTGTTCCCTCCAAGCAAACCTTGGGCGGACGTGATGGCTGCGTGCCTTTGGACACTTGTGTCCAGATACGGCAGGGAATGTGCGGCACTGTTCTCTCTTCCTCTCTTAAATACAGTCCTGTGCAACAGAAAGCGCTCGCTTCAGTTCAATAATATCACGCAAGAAAAACACCTCAGTTGTGCCAATCACACAAATGTGCCAATCCCAAAGTGTTAAGACAATGTATTCGTGCGTCTGTTGTCTGTAGAATTAATCTGGTTTGGTTGGGATTTCAGGTAGCGTTATGTCATATGCAGGGGCTACATTTTTGTTTGTAGAATTTGACACTGTGCAAAAGCCAAAGATGTGGTTTTCAAAGCTGTTTCACACATCCACTCATGTATTCACACATACACACGCATGCACACACACATAAACACACACACCCACATACACAGACACACGCACACACTAGTACTCGCAAAACATGCCATCTCAAGGCTTTTAAGGGTCTAAATACAAGGGTCGAAATAGAAATTCAAGGAGGTGTCTACTCATCTCATCGGCTGTTTTTGCTTATGAGATGTGCAATCCTGGCAATTTGCAGGTCATGGTGGATGTCTACACCGACAGGATGCGTGCAAAATTGGGGCTAAAATCTTATGACGCCACCCTCTCGGCCGAGCTCATGAAGCTTATGTAGGTTAAATTGTGGCTATGGTACAGCACAAAATGGACTGGTAGGACAACCTACTCCCATTTCTTTCGTCGCGTGTGCCACTGTGACAGGAGTCAAATGTTTTCTTTAGGCTTAAACCTTGATGAGTCCATGTTGGCATTGGATTAAAAATAGCTGCAACACACTCCTTTCTTTCACCCCCCTCCATCAGGTACCAAGACGATGCAGACATGACCAACACGTTCAGGGCTTTGGGGACAATACCTGCCGCCAGCAGTAAGTCACAGATCTCAAGCGTGCACTTGCTTCATAGGCGGAACACACATTATGCAAAAAGAACTGTCCTCAACAGATTCAGTTATTCTACGATACATCAAACGCTCTTTAATTCGTGAAAACCGATAGCAGCTTTTATTTCTTGAGACTCCAGGCAGCTTTTGAAGCTGCGCACGGCTGTTCTTCTCTCTCCCCCTTATTGACATCCCCCAAGATGCTCAGTAGCTAAACCAGACTAACCCTGAGGGAGCTCATTGTTCAACAGTATTTGCCCCTCTTTTCGTCTGCAGCACCACCTCAAATATTGCCTTCAGCACTGGCCGCAGCCATTGGCACTCCTGAATTCACAGAAGAGAGGACGGCTGCGTGGCTTCAGTGGGTTGGCGCTTATTCGGCAAGGTGCGTGAAGAAGGAAGTGTCACTCTTGTAGGACAGACCTCTAGTCTTTAATTCCTGAAATTCAACTATGGGCTGGCGCTCATTCAGTTAGGTGGGATAAGTAATGATTCCATGACAAAAGTCATGTTAGTGTTTATACACACTGCTCAAGATGGCTGTGTATCAGAATAATTGTGCTTGCCGTGGGATAAGGCTAGCAAAAGGGCTGAACCTTCTCATTTTGTAGGCCTGTAAAGACTGTGATTGACATAATTATGTAAAAAGCCGTGGCCTCTTTCAACATTGTGCCAAGTGAGGGTGTAGGGTCGTGTAAAAGTAGGCAAGTTTTCATAGGCTATGTCCCCAACAAGACAAGGGATCAAGGTGGCAAGGTGGCAACCTCCTTTTTCTACATAAGTAGGACGAAGCCATGTTCAAGTAGGTGCACCTAAGATCAAGCACTTGCATGCAGCCACAGTGCTTGTCAAGCCAAAGATAAGCCAAACAGGACTGCTTTGTGTGCGTGGCTCGCTTGCTGCAGGTTGCGAGAGGAGGGCGTACCAGACGCTGAGCGCATGTCTGCCCAAAACCGGGTCAACCCAAAGTTTATCCCAAGACAGCACCTAATGCAGTGGGCAATTGATGAGGCAGAGCAGGGCAACTTTTCAGAGCTTGCAACGCTTATGGAACTCGTAACCAGGTTGGTGTTGGTGTGCTTGGAAACGTTCTAGACTTACTATGCAAAGTTTGAAGTATAAAGTATGGAATTTGGTGACTGATTCAGCCAACAAGGTTGTTTGTAACAGCAACACGTGATTGTCTAATGGCTTATTTCCCCTTTGTTGCAGGCCCTATGATGATCATGCAGGTGCTGACCCCAAGTACTCAGCCCCACCACCTGAAGAGATGTTGCGCCGCCCTGGAGTACAAATGCTGAGCTGTTCATCTTGAGGAATAGGGGGCTGCTCAGCCAAAGAATTTTGGATTACTTAGGTGAAGCCACACCATTAAACAAACCACCTTGGTATGATCCGTTTTTCGCGGTTATTTCCCTTTTTTGTAGGTGATTGCTAGTCTGAGTAAAGATCAAAATGACATTTCATGATTTTGATGAAACAAGGAAAAAACAGACAAGCGAGGGTGTGATGCAGCCTACGAGCAGCCCTAAATTATGCAAATATCTGCCTAGTTTAAATAAAAGCATATGAAATATGAAATGCTGTCATTTGAGCCAAGCAGAAACCATGCTCACGCACACACTCTTGTGACTGTCTGTAAAATGAGAGGATGAACACGCAGACCTCTGAAGCTCTCTGGTAGATTTTGGACAATAACCAGCGGCAAAAGACCCCCCAGTGTTGCTCCTCACCCTTGGGGCTGGGCAGTCACGGCGGCTGGAGGTTAGACAGGGTAAGGGTAAGGGTAAGGGTTACACAGCTATATCCGCCAGCGAGGGCAGTTGAGCTATAGCATAAAAAAAGCCAGCTTCAAGAAGAGAAAGAGGCCAGACTGAACAAGACACCAGAAAAAGAAG
>Ga0307947_1004248_pt1 | contig 11329 bp, 10 predicted proteins | sample OrgLakmetagen232_FD_201840 | JGI IMG/M metagenome (GOLD analysis project Ga0307947, IMG submission 201840) | Saline water microbial communities from Organic Lake, Antarctica - #232 | ecosystem: Environmental > Aquatic > Non-marine Saline and Alkaline > Saline | place: Antarctica: Organic Lake...
AGGAACTGCGCGTGGTGGCCTACACCCAGTTCCTTGAGAGCTACAAGAGCGTGGCCTTGGCGTCAATGGCAGCAGCGTTCAACGTGCGCGATGAGTTCCTAGACAACGAGGTGGCTGAGCTGATAGTGGCAGGCCGCATCAATGCACGCATCGACAAGGTACGCATCGACAAGGCACGGTCTTTTTTTCATGGTGGCCGGCCATCTCGTCAGTGCACGCTTTGACAAAAAAAATATGCATTGCAAGGCACTTTTTTTTATGGTGGCAGGTCAGCGTCAGGGCACGCAACGATGAGTGTGTACATCTTTTTTCAGTTGATAGAGAGCTCTGTCATGAAAAAAGCTTTGTTGGGAGTCTTCTGAGGGTTTCGCTGCTTGTGCAACTGCGCATGCATAATCAGGCCACCGCCAGGTAGTCCAATCAAACATGCACACAAACAGCAAAACCCTGAATAGACCCTCTTTTTAACTTGACTCAAATATGATTTTTCTGCAATTCAATTCACGCTTTCTTGATGAAGCTGCAGTTTTGATTTCAACATTAATTAACTTGCTTTGATTTACCTTCCAAATTCCTCTGTCCTGCTCCACTATTTGGGAAGGGAACAACCAAGGCCAAAAAGGCACATTTATTCACACTTCCCCCAATTGCGGGTCTCGGAATTCTTGGTCAGCAAAATAAACAAACCCCTGAGAAATCTGGGAAGTAGTTTGTCACTCGCAATATTCTCTATTTGCACATACACACACACAGCGTAGTCTTATTACATTCTTGCCCTGTGACTGGGGAGCAGCAAAGGCCACTTGTTCCTAAGTGCAGCGCAGTCTTTGCTCCCCCTGCCAAGTGTGCACTCTCTTTCTGTGGCTCTGCACAGAGGCAGCAGACTTTGCTAGCAAACTTTTTTAAACTGCCAAGTGTGCACTCTCTTTCTGTGGCCCTACACAGAGGCAGCAGACTTTGCAAGGGCATTGACAGCGTAGTCTGGCTGCTTCCTTTTTGTTTTTAGCTATGAGTCATTGGAGACTCCTTTCCTTTGTGCGTGCTCTTGCTAAGTGTGCGGCCTCCTCCTGGAGATTGCATGAGCGCACCATAGTTTGGCAAGGCAAAGGCATAGTTGTGTAGTCTTTCCTGCTCCTTGTTCAATCCTTTGAGGCAGTGGATAGAGACTCCTTTTCTATGCTCTCCAGTTCAGTGATGTGACGCTTTTGTGAAGCTGCATGGACGCAGCAGCGCACATTGCAAGAGCACAGTCAGTGTAGTTTCGCTGCTCTATTGTTGTGAGCTGCAAAGCAGTGGAGGCTTTTTCCATGTGCTCTTGCAGGTGTGTATCATCTATATTTGTAAATGGCTTTGTGTGTATGAATGTGTGTGTGTGCGCGTGCATGAGTGTGAATTTGTGTGTGTTTGTGCACGCAAACATCTGCGCGGTACTCCCGCATGCTAATATGCTACCAATTTGTCTCACTGCTTGCAGGTGGCGGGTGTGATAGAGACAAGCCGGCCAGGAGCACGTAGCGCGTTGTACCAGGACTCGTTAAAGAAGGGAGATGTGCTGCTTAACCGGGTTCAGAAGCTGTCGAGGGTTATAGACATGGAATGAGTGTGCTAGAGTGGAGCGGTGAGGCAATTGTTTATAAAGTAGAAAGTGTTTGTGCTGAAGAACAGAAGATCGTCTCTGGGTTTGTACTCTTTCTGACTCGTCCTGGAGGGGTTTGTATGTATATGTACTAAATAAAGATTGTTTCAGTGGCAGTTGCAGATTGGACATATACAGACATAGAAAGACCTAGTAGGGCTAACAGCTCTTAGCGCTTTGAGCTTTGCAATGACCAGTGGCATATTGGAGCCTGCAAGATTGTATTTTTTTTGTAAGATTTTGCGACTGGATGCTTGGTGTACCGCGTTTTTGAGTATTTATATTGACTGATGCTATTCTTAAGTATCCCTGCAAACAAATTGCAATCCTTTGTTAAGGGGCGGGAGTTTTATGGCGCTGTTCCTTTCTAGGGTGCTATATCAGGGGCCTAACAAATACTTCTAATAAGGTTAGGTAAGGTTACATCGCTATATATGCCTCTGGGGGGCATCTGAGCGGAAGCTTGGAAAAAGCCTGAAACCAAACCAAAAAGATACCAGAAAAAATCAAGGGAAAAGGGCTAAGCACTCAGCCACAAAAGGATTGATTCCCAAAACCACCCAGCTGCTGCTCGCACCGATATTGCATGTGCACCCTATGAAATGTGCTCCTACCATCTAGGACTTGTATCACTGGATCTGCTCCCTCCCTTAAAGACATGTACGTATGCGACATCTGTAATCATTTTTATCAGCAGAACAGGCTCCTTAGGATCATGCGTTGTCTCGCTCCATGGATATAGGCAGTAACGATTGGATGAACATGCAAAATCTCCAGATTCCTGAAACAGCCGAAAGTAGAATTGTTCTCAAATGGCTCTTCCCACCCCGCTTCTCAGATAAAGACAGATTTACCTCCAGCCGCCCAGATATTGTGCTGGTTACTCCAATCTCTGCAAAAACACGAAAACAACAAACTCCTGTAGGGGGGTGGGTTCTTCGGAGTGGCAGGGGGCAACTGAGGGAGACTGGGAGCACCCCAGCAGCACCGCCAGCCACCAGCAGAGCCACCAACCGCAGACAGCACCGACCCAAAGACCTCAGCAAACCTCGGCGTGAGATCCTCTGGGAGCCTGTCTTGGGATGGCTTTGAGGATCATGCTTCATGTTAAGTTGCGAAAAGAAAAGAAAAAACGACGCAGGGGTGATAACACCTCAAGCATGGACTCGGTTAACGGAGACGGAGCTGTCGGACAGTGAAGTACTCATCACACTACCAGAGCTGAGTTGCGTCTCTCAGTAGTCATATTTTATAGCTGCGTGTGTTGGCATCCAGAAAGGATATACAGGGCACTGTCTAGCTGAGGGCAGAGGGAGCAAGTTGGCTTATTGAGTGCTTAAACCATACCGCATGCTTTGGTTGTACAGGGTTCCTGTTCTGTGCTTCATAATGATGCAATTGGCTTTAACAGGGACATAGGACGCTGTTAGGTAAGCGTTGCTAGCGGCTCCATTGGCAGTGCCATTTTTAATAAGGGTCTTGTAGTATTCATGGTAGTCAGCTTCGGTATTGGCATTTGCTAGTTTGTGGAGGGGGTGCATGAGCGCTTGCAAGGCGTCATGGTAATTAGATAGGTACCGAAGCTTTGAGGTGTAGGTGACTGGGCTGTGTTTGGTTGATTTTGTATGATTCGCTCGGTGTTCTTCATATTCTTTTGCAAGCCAGTAGATATTGTAGAAGGGATTTCCCTCAGGGCCAGCTGTTTTGATGGAGGTATCCGCAACGTCAGAGTAGATTGTGATTGATATTTTAGCAAGAGCATCGCACATTCATTGCCTATAGTACCTGCGTGGGATTTGACTTTGTGAAAATGAATGGGCAATGGTGACTGGTGGATTGCTTTGGCACTGGATTGGAGGACATCTCCCTGAATATGGTGGCGGCAGAGGTTTGGGTGTGACAGCTGCTTTTTCAATTGGTGGAGCGAGGTAAGGCTATCTGTAGCTATGTGAGAATAGCTGTGTTTGATCGCAGTTGCTATAGCTGCTAGCTCTGTATGTGCAGTGATGTTGGTTGTACCCACGCCTCTTGGGTTGACATGATAAGATGTGTCAGGTAGGGGTGATTAACTCCTGATCCAATAACTTGCCCTTCTTCGTGCTTTTAAAGGCTGCCATCAGTGTAAGTCCAGTCCCGCCAATCTTTTCCCTTACGGATCAGGCTCGGGCTGGAGCTTTGTTGGGTCGCTTTGTCAGGAGTTTGGGAGTGGTCAGTGCAAATTGGAGCATTTGCAATATTTTTGGGAGGCTTTGTGAGGATGGGAGTGGTCTCTACATAGCTTATTTACTTACTGAAGCCTGAGTTCATTCCAGTGCGAAGAAAGAGCATTGGCTTCTTGATATAGGGATGATTGTGTATGTTTTTGATTTTCTACTTTGCCCAAGGGATTTATTAGCAAGTTCTTTTAGCCAATCTTAATGTGGGCATTGAGACAGATTCTGCCTTCGGCGTTCCAGACGGCAATGATCAGCAGGTCTCAAAAGTGGTGTTTGAACGTTTTTCCAGGAGAGCACTCCTGCATACATATTGGAGTTGGTCTGATGGGATGGAGCTCAGAAATTTCTCATTTGCCTAGTGCTCCCCCCTGCCACTCCGAGGAATCCACCCCCCTCCGTACACTAGTAGTATTGCCTAATGTCGACCGCGGCGATGAGATCAGGCATGATCATTTGTCAAGAATACGAGACCTGTTTTTTTTTATTACTAACTGGGACTAGTTTCCCCTTCTTGCTTTACATTTCATACCAACTTTGTTGCTGGCTGAGACAAGCAAAAAAACCCACCAGCTTAACTTGATGGAACATAAATGGCTGCAGTTACTCCCTCCTTTGTAAACCTTTTGTCGCTATCATGGCAATGGAACTGTTGACAGGGGGATACCATGCTATAATCGTAATCATTATCAGGGTATGTTGTTACCTATGGAATTGCTGACAGTCTGTCAGGCTCAGTCTGAATATTCAGCAGACGGGAGGTGGTAGGCCGTGTCAAGCAAGATAATAACAATGACAAAATTGCACAGAAATAAATATTCTTTGTTTGGCAACTTCCTGCTACACTGTTGGGTTATATCCCTTTGTGTATGGAAATGTACGGGAAACAGTGAGCTGACAAAAAGATATAAGCAATTAGATGAAACAAAGAAAGCAAGGGAGCAAAAGAAAAAGTCTGCAGAACAAAGTGCATGTTATGATGTTATGTACAGCATGGACGGGGTATAACTTTATCCTTTATCCTTTATCCCAAAAAGTGAACGTGAATTGAATTACACTGCAAGTTAGTATGGCAGCGATGAATTCAAGGAGGAAGAGGGATGAAAGACAAGTCATTGATAAATGCTGCAGCCCCAAAAGTACAGAGGTGAACAATGTTTGCAGAACATCCATTTGTGGATATTATTTGAATAGCGTGACCAACAGCAAAACATTCAAGCCTGGAACGCAATGCCACTTATTTTTCACTCCATACCAATTTCAACTCTCAGGAATAAGCTCAAGAGTCCCTTCACTGAAACACTTGAATCATCTTTCTGATAGATTTCTTACATATTGGACAATGAGGGACACGTGTGCCCCGCCCCATTTGTGTGCTGCAGCTGCTGCACACGCAAAGGTGCAGCGTGTCTTGATGCTGCACAGGCAACATGTGGAACACGCACACAGTCAGGCTGTTTAAAGACAGGCATGGGATCTAGCAAGTGCCAGGGCAGAATGGGGTCAGGCTGTTTAAAGACAAGCATGGGATCTAGCAAGTGCCATGGCAGAATGGGGTCTAGCAAGTGCCAGGGCAGAACCGTACTATCACAACAGGCTCAGGGAGTAGTGCTAGTTTGGCATCTTTTGCTTTATGCACACTCGTCATTTCAGTGCAGGCGTTTGCTACCTTTTCATTTTAAGTTTTGACGGATACGTGGAGACACTTCCTCAACATAGAAATGCACTTCCACAACAGGCACATGGCGTTTTGAGTGCCACCTACCGGCCTTGCACTTGGGAACAAACGTGTTGTAACTCACCAAAGCTCCAAATTGCTTGGGTGCGTCCAGGCAAATCACACACACGTCCTCTTCACCATTCTGACATCTTTGAGGTGTGGCATCTGAAGCAAGTGCAGGGGGGAGCTTTGAAAATTGGGTACGACGTAAAACATCATTACTTTAAATCGCAAAAGCATGAAGGTTACTCGTGCACGGTGGGCTGGTAACAAGGAAGCGTGTGCTGCCAGTTATTACCTTTGTGTTGGTGTGGATCATTATTTGCTACCAAATTATCTCTCCCCGATGAATGCGCTGCTGACTGGACAGCATTGCGCACCCAGTCCAACAAATTTGAAGCGGGTGTAGGACCGAACAGCATACGGATACAGGTCTGAAAAATGAACATGGCAACAAAACACCCCAGCAAAAACAGGAGGATAATCTGGAGGAACTCCAGCACGGGCCTTGCCAGCTCAGCCAGCCGCGCATGCAGCTCAAGCCATGAAGGGTCTGGGAACAAGCGGGCACCCACTTCTTGAAGCTCGAAGTATTCTAAACGCATTCTAGAAATCATTCTGGAAGGAAACAGTGGTTGCAGCTTTAAAAAATGCAGGAAAGAATGAAACGCAGCAAAGCCTAGCTCCCACAGAAACACAGAGGAGTAAACCTGCATAGGGTTTTGGCATTGTTTGTGCAAAAAAAGGTGAGAGGAGCTTGCAAATCAGATATGTGGAAGCATACCAGAAAATGAGCCGTGCAGACGCATGCTCCAGACAACACAAACTTGAGGTGCATCAAAGCCCATATTAGAGAGGGCCATATATAGAGCTGGATGAGCCACACTGCAAATGCCGAAACGCATTGAGTGACCCAGAAAAGAAGCCCGCATATGTAGAGCTGCAAGTACCGCAATGAATTGGATGTGTGAAGGCTGTGCATGAAATGGTATTTATGATCAGCGTTGTGCAGCTGCAGGTACATGTGTAGTCAAGCTAACACTGTTTTTTCCGTTGCTTGATAGGCTTGAATTATGGCAATGCCAATGTTTGATGCAAGATATGCAAAGTCAATTTCTAAGCTCATTACCATGGTATCACGGCGTGTTTACAACGGCGGGTTAAGGTTAAGTCAATTAACCCGACTTGCAATTTCCGAATTAACCGCGGTTGCTATTTTAACCCCGTTTGCTTTTACAACAAACAGGGTTAATATTAGGTCAAACACCTGCTCCTTTCTGTCGCTGTTGGTGCCAACGTGCTCATAAATCTGTTTAGTAATCCCCTGTGAACTATCATAATCGTGGCATTTTTGACCTGTCGGCATGCTTTCCTCTGTTTTAATATCTCATTTCAATTGCATCCTGGCCTTCCTGGAATTTTTTTAGCCCTTAACCTTTTTATTTTTTTTTCTCCCAGGGGGGGGGTGGGAGAAAAAAATAATTTATTTAACCCGATTGAATTTCCTTAACCTGACATTTAACCGCGCGTTGTAAACACACATTCGGGTTAAGTATTTCCAATATTCATTAACCTTAACCATTAACCCGCCGTTGTAAACGCGCCGTCAAATATTACGAGCTTTATTTATTTTTTTACCTTCTTGGCCCATATTGCTTGCATGTCCAATCGTCGTACTTGCAAAGTTCTAGCCTTGTGTTTGTCAGTCACAGTCAAAGTTGAACTTCCTGCTCTGCTTGCAAGAACCACACAGCACTTGCACACCCGAATTCGTGCTCTGAACACAGCGGTGGCCGGTTTGTGCACAATGCTCGCACCCTCTCAACAGACAGTAGCAGCACATTCTCACGCCTGCTTCAGCAAGGATGCTCCAGCACAGCGTCATGCACAACACTGCAGCGTCTGTGGGGCAGCAAGGCACACACACACGCAGGCGTGCACGCACACACACGCACGCATACACACACACACACACACGCACACACACACACACACACACACACACGCACACACACACGCACACGCACACACGCACACGCACACACACACGCACACACAATCACACAAACACGCTCACACGCACACATGCACACGCACACACACCTTGCGTGCGCGATGGGCTTCGGCCTATCTTTCCTGGATCATTGGTGAAGAGGCATCATACTGTCCAGAAAAGAAAAGAAAACTGCAGGCATCAATGAACAGCTATACCCTGCCAACCCGCAGCGTGTAGTGTGTGGGGCAAGAAGACATATAGAGCAGTACAATTTTCAGGGGCGTTGCCTGGCCTGCTGGATACTACAAACAAGAAGGTGGGGGCAAATTGTGAACTGATATTCTCTACTGGAGGAGTGCAAGCAGTTGCAGGCTGCTTTGAAAGAAAATAAAAGCAAGTAGTGTAAACACCATGCATGGAGTAGGAAAGGATGCTGTTTTGTGTCCTGCACCACCCAATGGCCGCAAAGCTACACAACATCCCACCTGGAGAATAAAAAAGCAGGATGGCTTTTCAATGGGGATCAGAAGGTTGGGAGACAGAGGCCTGCACACCGCCAGGAGTGTTGCTCAGATATTTGTAGGGGTTGTGTTCAATGTCTCGTCTCATCTGTATGATTTTTGTTGCCGACCTGGTTGCATGTAGGCTTTATTTTTTCATGAGTGCCGTGGTAGCTCCGAGGCTATAGAGTGAGTTCCTGGTGTGGCTGCTGTAAATGATGCCTGTTGCTTTTAGCAGAATGGTGTGGAGGGTTTTGCGGTGTCCGAGTAAGCAAGGCGTTAGCAGCTTGTGTTATTCTTGTGCCTTTTCTGCTTGTTGGGTAAGAGAAGTGGCCGCACAGTACTTGATTTTGAGCAGGTGAATATTGCTTGGTTTCATAGCCAGGGGACATGGATTGGCAGGGTCATCTGTTAGCAAGAGGCAGCTCTCCTAGCATTTGTAGCAGACCTAGTTTTGGCATGTGTTTGATGGGTTTCTTTTGGGCGGGGCTGCTAAGTTGGAGTAACTTTGATTGCATCTGGCTTGCTCGATTTTGCCGCCGTTGCAAATTGAAAATGGAAGGTAAGAGCCAAAAGGTTGGAATTGTTTTTACGTTTTTACCTGTGTCTCCTCAGAAGGGCGTATGATACCTTGTTGTTCCATTGTTGCACGACTCCCTACATCTGCCTGTGCTAGCAGGCATGCACCCTGTGTACCTTGTTGGATCGCTTTATAATTGTAGTTCAACAGCGTTGTGCCTGTTAATAATCATTTAATTCATAATGGGATGACTGCAGACTGACAGCATAAGGTAGGTGCCGTCTAGCCTTTGGCAGATGGGGCAGATTGGTGGGCCTTCTATATGGTTGCATTAAGTGCCACACTTTGGTTGTATAATGAATCTGTACGGCAAAGCATGACATTCTTCTTCTCTGCAAAGGTGATGCCTGTATTTTTCCAAAGTGAGTTACTTATGTCTTTTTCGAAAATGTCTTCCTTGATCAGTTCTTGGTATTTTGCCAGAGGGGGGCGACTGACCCCCAAAATGGGCATGTTATTTAAATTATTCTAGAATATGTGCGCCGGGACTGGCAACAGTCAGACTTACAGTCAAAGTGTATTTATCTAGATCAGTTGAGTTCTAGTGTTGCCGTTTTGGCGCCCACGTCTAATTCGAATAGGCATGAACCGCCCCTACAGATACAACAAAATCTTCACGGCAGGTCACCCACTCCACCAAATCAGAGTATTGTTTGAGTTATGGAGTCCTTGTAACAATTAACTACCATTGCAAAATAATTGGAGTGAAACAGTGAATTTGTTGGGGATGTAGGCCAACATATGCTTTTGTCCCATGAAAAGCCATATGTTGGGGTTTACTGGTCAGTGCCAGATTTTAGCCCTGCCAATTTGCACACACAGCGACTCACATAAATCAAGACACATCCTCGTGTAGCTTATAATGCCAGCTTTTGCTTAAAGTAAACAATGTCCCAATTTGATGAAGAGTCAGTGAACTGGGTATTTCCTCAGATAGCCCCCTCTGGTATCTTGCATAGCAATTTGTGGATTGATGGTTTAAGAGTGTATATGCCCTACACCTCCTCCAACGCACAGAAGAAGGAAGAAGAGGATCAATGCGTATCAGGAGAGTTGCAGGCCTGGCCTGGAACCTGATCGGAAATAATACGGCCGAAGCTTTCCATCTTCATTCCGTGAAAATCCGAGTTAAAACGGCGAATCGACCTGACATCGTTTTCCCCCCTTTATCCTGTACTTCCAGCTTTTAATCGACCCATTCACTCTCTTTATTACTCAGATCCGCAAAAATTTCATACAGATGAGACGAGACATTGAACACAGCCCCCAAAAATATCTGAGCAATACTCTGGTGGTGTGCAGGCCGATTTCTTCAAATCACCAAATCTGGTACATCACAGACCCTAAATTGATTTCCTCACCTTAGACCTTGGGCTATCATCATAGTAGCTAAAGGAACATATTGATCTTACACCTTGTAATATAAGCTCTGGTCAGGAATCTGGAACCTGGCCCAAAAATCGACCATGGAATGAATCAAAAAGAAAAAGAGCCAAAGAAGTGGTCACAGCAAATGCAAGCACATCCTCTTTTGTAAAGCCCGTACAGTATTGAAATAGTGTGTGAAAGAGACCAGGAGTCGGCAAAATAACTGTGCAGGTGTTACAAGCTCTTTTCATACCACCATAAAAAGAAGTGAAAGTTCCAAAATCAAAGAGATCACTCTTTCAGTATAGCACACCATACTCTCCTCGAAGACATAAAAAAGAAAGAAAAAAAAGAGAGACACTTGAAGACATGTTACTTGTCAGAAAGAGAATGAGAACCAATAAGTTGATGTTATTGCTAATGCATGTCAAAGCACGTGACCCACAGTAGAAAATTTGCTACCCCATTAATAATAGTACACCGACATCATCCGCATAGTCACCCCCATTAATTTCCCACCCACTTTTACATGCAACGAAATGCCGGAATGTGACTCATCGCCTCCACACAACACGTATGTATAGTGCTCGTGGCTACAGGTATTATGTCCAAAGCTGTGTCCAATGGGTAGGTACAGTTGAATCAAACGTATCCGTCAGACAAATATCACGTCTTTTCTAGGGATCCTGTACATTACGCATATCGAGTATGAACATCTAAAATAACATTGGGCGTACAATGTGTATGCACTTTTGAAAATGTCGTGTGCAAGGACATGAAAAAATCACAACTTGCCATCTGCAATCAACCTGTCGATCTGGTCCTGCATGCGCAAGAACTCTGCACGGGCCTTGCTAGCCACAACCTGCAAGGCAACAAGGCCAGTGAAGCTTCGTCTGCTCATCATTGATGGGTCATCATTGATGGGATAGCAAAGCGACCAACAATTCAATAGATTACAGTAACGAGTGGAAACTGCTCTACATCGTCAAAGCAAGACTTGCTTCCAAGACAGCCTCCTTACCCCAAAGTCACATTGGGAGAAGCACATTTGTTCCTATTAACACAAGCATCAAACGTAACGCCACATCAAAGTAAATCACAGTTAGCTGATGTTTTGTCTGAACCTCACCGCATCTGAAAAGTTGTCCTCGATGTGCCGCCTTGCTGCCCTTCCCTTAGTTCGCGCGCTGCAATGAGTGATAACGACAGGCCTCCAGTTTAGGGTTGGCCAGAACCATATATATGTGTATTACAGTGTACACGTACACAGTATAGTGTACACAGTGCAAAGTGTATACGTACACACTGTATAT
>Ga0307947_1004249_pt1 | contig 11327 bp, 7 predicted proteins | sample OrgLakmetagen232_FD_201840 | JGI IMG/M metagenome (GOLD analysis project Ga0307947, IMG submission 201840) | Saline water microbial communities from Organic Lake, Antarctica - #232 | ecosystem: Environmental > Aquatic > Non-marine Saline and Alkaline > Saline | place: Antarctica: Organic Lake...
CCTGTGTGTGTTGATGCAGTGTTGGAGGGTCGCAGTATGCATTACCCTGTGTGGTGTTGGAGGGTCGCAGTATGCATTACCCTGTGTGGTGTTGGTATAGTGTTGGAGGGTTGCAGTGCTACCGTGTGTGCTCGCAATGCTGCAAGCTTTGCTGTTTGCTCATCACAAGCCCACTGCCTGGATTTGAACGGCTGAACCCATATCTTTTTGTAATTAACACATAAGTGTTCGTGTGTTCTGCAGCTCTCTCCATCCTGCGCAGCAAATCCAATGGTCCAAATGGCCCAAATTCAAATCAAATTGGTCCAAACCTAAATCCCTACATGCAAATATAAATCCAAATGGTCCAAATCCAATGGTCCAAATGGTCCAAATGGTCCAAATCAAAATCAAAATCAAAATCCTTGTGGATACTTCCAAATCCAAATCCCTACATGCAGGCAGCGTGCTTCACTAGTTGCGCAGTGGCTTGTGGAGACTTGGGGAAAGGAGGCCTTGAATGCTGGCAGTGGAGTGCTGGATGGTGGGTTCAGTGGAGGCGCTTGAAACTCAGCAATCACTGTTTTATGAGAAGCCAGGGTGTGGGCGGTGAAGTGCTGGATGGTAGGTTTCAGGGGGTGCGGGGACAAGAATGGTGCTACTTCTACTCAGCAACCTGTCGTGTAGCTTTGCCCTTTTTGTCTAGTAAAAAGAGGCCAGCGTGTTGGGAATGGAGTGTCGGATGGTGGGGTCAGTGGAGGGGCTTGAAACTCAGCAAACACTGTTTTAAGAGAAGTCAGGGTGTTGGCAGTGGAGTGCTGGATGGTAGGTTTCAGGGGGTGCAGGGGCAAGAAAGGTGCTACTGCTACTCAGCAACCTGTCGTGTAGCTTAGCCCTTGTTGTCTAGATTAAAAGAGGCCAGCGTGTTGGGAATGGAGTGTCGGATGGTGGGGTCAGTGGAGGGACTTAAAACTCAGCAAACACTGTTTTAAGAGAAGCCAGGGTGTGGGCGGTGGAGTGCTGGATGGTGGGTTTCAGGGGTGCGGGGACAAGAAAGGTGCTACTGCTACTCAGCAACCTGTCGTGTAGCGTTGCCCTTTTTGTCTAGATAAAAGAGGCCAGCGTGTTGGGAATGGAGTGTCGGATGGTGGGGTCAGTGGAGGCCCTTGAAACTCAGCAAACACTGTTATAAGAGAAGCCAGAGTGTGGGCGGTGGAGTGCTGGATGGTGGGTTTTGTGTTAGTGGGAGTGCAGTGGTGGGCTGCTGGCTACTTTTCCATAGTGACGTGGTAGTCCTGGTTTTTTTAGTGACGTGGTAGTCCTGGTTTCCTTAGTGTCGTCGTAGCCCTGGTTTTCTTAGTGTCGTGGTGGTCCTGGTTTTCTTAGTGTCGTGGTAGTTTTCCTGGTTTCCTCAATGATGTGGTAGTCCTGGTTTCCTCAATGATGTGGCAGTCCTGGTTTCCTTAGTGACGTGGTGGTCCTGGTTTCCTTAGTGACGTGGTAGTCCTGGTTTCCTTAGTGACGTGGTGGTCCTGGTTTCCTTAGTGTCGTGGTAGCCCTGGTTTCCTTAGTGTCGTGCTAGTCCTGGTTTCCTTAGTGTCGTGGCAGTCCTGGTTTCCTTAGTGTCGTGGCAGTCCTGGTTTGCTTAGTGTCGTGGTAGTCCTGGTTTTCCTTAGTGTCGTGGTAGTTCTGGCTTCCTCAGTGATGTGGCAGTCCTGGTTTGGTAGTGACGTCGTAGTCCTGGTTTTCTTTGTGAGGTGGTGGGCTGCTGGCTACTTCTCCATATATTATTCTCTTACCTTGTCATGCTTAAGTTAGGTTCGGCTTGGGATTCGTGGTGGGCTGCTGGCTACTACTTTATAAACTACTGTGCATACAACTACTGTGCATATAAACTATTGTTCATATAAACTACTGAGCATATAAACTATTGTGCATTTAAACTACTGTGCATATAACAACTGTGCATATTCCCTCTTCTTGTCATGCTTGAATGGGGTCCTAAACACTGGCAGTGCAGTGTTGAATGCTGGGTTTCCTGTCGTGGAAAGAGTTAGGGTACGCTTTCTGTGTGTTCTAAAAGGAGGGTGCGGGCATACAGAACCACCCAATGCGAGGTTAGACAGCCATTCAGGCACTGAGCATTCTAAGCACCCTGACGTCCGGAAGTGTTAATCAAAACAGGGTCCGCAGTTTGCATGAGCCATGCCTGGATCAGCTGATTCTGTATGCAGTTTTGAATGGCGCATCTCTAGGGTTGGCAGGACCGTATATAAACGCCGTATGTGACCGTACTTTTGATCAAGTCTCCGCAAAAGATAACGTGCACACACACCTTGTATGTATCTACGTATGGTTCTGGCCAACCCTACATATTTAGGGTTGGCCAAAACCGTATATATACACCGTATATGACCGTATATTTGGTGATATCCCTGCCAAAAATACCGTATGTAGACCGTGTATATATGGTTCTGGCCAACCCTATACATATTTCATGTTTTCAACTCGCCATGACACCCATGGCTCAAATTCTTCTAGAGTGGCACAACTGTTGCTTGCAAGATTCATATCATGTCCGTGCTGTTTGCATGTCATTTATCATTTTGCTCATTATTGCTCTTTCGTGTGTGTGTGTGTGCTGCCTATTTGCAGTGGCGGGAGGAAGAGGCGCTCTAACCTTTGAACTACAGGTGTGTGCTTCATGAAATATGTCCATACATGTGGTTTCTAGTGTGTCAAGAGAGGGTTGTTTGAATGAGGGGTTGTTTGAATGAGGGGAGTGATTTATTGTGTGAGTGTGTCAAGAGAGGATTGTTTGAATGAGGGGAGTGTGACTTAATGTGCGAGTGTGTCAAGAGAGGGTTGTTTGAATGAGGGGGGTGTGATTTAAGGTTACCAGCAAAACAGGCTCCTTAGGATCATGCATTGTCTCCAAAGATATAGGCAGCAACGAACGGATGGCCATGCAAAATCTCCAGATTCCTGAAACAGCTGAAAGTAGAATTGTTCCCAAATGGCTCTTCCCACCCCGCTTCCCAGATGAAGACAAATTTACCTCCAGCCGCCCAGATTTTGTGCTGGTACTCCCAGCGCTGCAAAAACAAAAAAAAACTAATGCAGGGGGTTGGGTTCTTCGAAGTGGCAGGGGGCAATTGAGGGAGACTGGGAGCACCGTCAGCAGCACCGCCAGCCACCAGTAGAGCCACCAACCCCAGACAGCACCGACCTAAAGACCTCAGCAAACCTCGGCATGACATCCACCTTGTTGAGATCAAGTACTATGAGGACACCAGACCTCAGAACCAGCTGAACACCGCGAAGAAACAGAACAAAGACCTTTGCAACATTCTCCAAGGAGCCTCTGTTACTCTTCACATATCCTTTTGGGTGTGGGCGGCACCATCTACAACACTCACACTCTGAAGCCTTTCAAGGAACTGGGTCTCGATTCTCGAAGAGTTAAGAAGCTTGCCTCCAAGCTCCATGTGCACTCTGTGAACTTTGCTGCTAAACTTGTCCATACCAGACGTGTCCTTTCCAGTACTGTTATCAACTCTCATCAGGAGCCAGTTTTAGGCCAAGCCTGCAACCCTCCTGATCCCCATTGATTTTTCCTTTCCTTTTCGCAGTGGAGGAGCTTTACGGTACTCGGTACCAAAGTGGCTCCTTTTCCTTCATTAATGTGGGGAGTGGTTTTCGCTGCCTGCGTAGTTTTTCTTTTTGCAATTTAACAATGGACCGACAGCTGGCGTAACTTTTTTGTGGTTCCAACACTAGTTTGCTTTTTTTTGGACGCTATTGTCTAGCATACACATCTGCCCTGAGGCATGCACGCAACTTGCACACACACACACGCACGCACACAAACACACACACGCACACACGCACACACACACACAAATGTGCACACACACGCACACACACACTCACACACACACAAACACACATGCACACACACACTCACATACACACACACATGCACACACACGCACACACAAACACACACACACACATACACACACACACACGTACACACGCACACGCACGCACACATGCACACACACATGTAAATGCAGGTCGTGCACGGCGTGAAGTGCACACTCATCGACCCCAGACCCTTCCGTTTATCCCGACATCAGCACCAGCATCTTAGCGCTTTAAAAAGGCCCACCACACCCCCCTCCAGCACACAAGCTAACGTCACGAGCCCTTGCTCAGCAAGGAGCTCTCTGTTCTATCATGGCCAGTCACAGCAGCAGCAGCAGCAGGAGCAGCAACAGCAACAGCAACAGCAACAGCAGCAGGAAGATATTGACCAGCTACAGCAGCAGCAGCAGCAGCAGCAACAGCTGCAGGAAGATATTGATCAGCTACAGCAGCAGCAGCAGCAGCAGGGGAAGAGGCAGTCCTCAGCTTGTCTGCAGCAGCAGGGGCAGCAAGAGCAGATGCAGACACAACACCTGCAGCACTTGCATGAACAACAGCAGCAAAGTCCGCAGTCAAATCAGCAGCAGCAGGAAGAGCCAGAGGACAGAACAGGCGGTATATGGTCCCTCTTGTCACCGCTGAGCCTAAGGTCCTTCCCACCCAACACGCAACGGCCAGAAAATGGGCAAGCAAGTACAGCAAGTGCTCCAAATAGCAGAGCAGCGATGCCACTAGCAAGTGCTGCAAGTGCTGCTGCTGAGAGCAGAGCAGCGATTCCAGCATCCTCTTCCACCACACAGCGGTCAGAGAATGGGCACGCACGTGCTGCAGAATGCAGAGCAGCGATGCCAGCATCCTCTTTCAACACACAGCAGCCACAAAATGGGCACGCACGTGATGCAGGAAGCAGAGCAGCGATGCCAGCATCCTCTTCCATCCCCCTTGCCTTCAGGCAGGCACAGCCCTTCACACCACCCTCCCCTAGCCCTCATGTCTTCTCACAAGCACAGTGCCTATTCGACTCTTCCCTGTGGGGCCCTGCTATAACACAGCTGCAGCGGAAGGGTGGTGCTGTAGGTGGTGTGCATACTAGTGGTTTGGATCCTACGAGCACGCAGGACAACAGTGGTGTAGGAGCTAGAGGCCATGTGGTCAGTGGTGGTGTGGGTGGTTTGATTGTGGGTGCTAGTGCTAAAGCTGGTGCTGCGAGCAAAGGGAACGGCAGTGGTGCAGGCGTTGTTGGTGTGGGTGGTTCGATTGTGGGTGCTAGTGCTAAAGCTGGTGCTGCGAGCAAAGGGAACGGCAGTGGTGCAGGCGTTGTTGGTGTGGGTGGTTCGATTGTGGGTGCTAGTGCTAAAGCTGGTGCTGCGAGCAATGGGAACGGCAGTGGTGCAGGCGTTGGTGGTGTGGGTGGTTCGATTGTGGGTGCTAGTGATGGAGCTGGTGCTGCGAGCAGTGAGGACAGCAGTACTGCAGGAGCTAGTATCAGTGGTGCAGGCATCAGTGGTGTGGGTCCCGCACGCACTGAGGACAGCGACGGTGGTGCAGGAGCTAGCAGCAATAGGGTCGGTGGCGGCGTGCGTTATAAGGGTAATAGCAGGAGGGAGGAGGGGCATGTCGTGTCTGGCACGTTGCAGGTAGATGATTACGTGAGAGGGAGACCAACACAAAAGCCTATCAGCCTTACAAATACGACTGCTGAGTTCAATAAGTTGCAGGCAGATGATTGTGTGAGAGGGAGACGAGAGGGCAGTGACCGTGAAGGTGGGGGGGATGGGAGGGAGAGTGAAGAGGAGGAGGAGGAGGAGGAGGAGGAGGAGGAGGAAGAGGAGCAAGATGGAGAGCAGGCGCTTGGCTTCAGTTCAGGATATGGTGGTGCTAGAAAGGGGGGAGCTCAGCAGCGAGTGGAGGGCGATGAGGGGTCTATAACGCATGTGTGCTGCTTAAGCCGTGCCCAAGCAGTGCAGGCACTTTGTGATTGCTCCCTATTGGTAGGACTGCACCCTGATCAGGCGACAGAGGAGATCCTGCAGTTTGCCGCATCTTGTGCACGGTCACCGTCATCATCAGCAGCAGCAGCAGGAGCAGCAGCAGCAGACGCGGTATCACACACCCTACCAGTGGCAACAAATCAACCAATATCACCAGCAGCAGCAGCAGCAGCAGCAGCAGCAGCAGCAGCAGGATCATCACCTTCAGCAGCAGCAGCAGCAGCGGCACCTGCAGCACCTGCAGCAGCAGCAACAGCAGTATCAGCAGCAGCAGCAGCAGCAGCAGTACCATCACCTTCAGCAGCAGCAGCAGCAGCAGCACCTGCAGCACCTGAAGCAGCAGCAACAGCAGTATCAGCAGCAGAGGCAGCAGCAGCATCATCATCATCAGCAGCAGCAGCAGCAGCACCTGCAGCAGGTACAGCAGAATTGTCAGCCACAGTGTTATCAGAATTAGTTGGCGCAGATCCTATGCCACACCCAGAAGCAATCAAAACAGCAGAGGAGGGCTGTGCGTGTGCCTCACAGGCTCCCTTCCACAAGGCTGTCGTGATCTTGCCTTGCTGCGTGTTCCCTCGCCTGTTTGCCCACCGCAGGCTGCTCTTAGGTCAAGAAGGCAGCGATGGTGGTTGTGCTTCTACTGATGTGTGTGAAGTACGCACATACCCTGAATTAGTACAGTACTGCTTACAACAAATGGGCCCCACGGCACAGCTAGCGTGTCTCCCTTTCGAAGGAGCAAACCAGGCAGTCTATGTGATGTGAACCTATCGTATTTTTTGCTGTGACACCAATCTACAGCGTTTTCCCCATACTAGCCTACTTTTAGGCCTTGCCGGATATAACTTGTCTGTCAATGTGTTTGTGCTTACGTGTTCTGTGATACCAAGCTTTATACTTACAAAGAGGACCTTCAGCCAGACTGTCCGGCTGATCGGCTTCGTCAGTCATCAATAAATCCATAAACTTAAATACAAAAGGAAACTGATGTGTTGTAAGAAAAAATTGTGAACCACACAGGTCAGTGGCGGTAAGCGAGAGAGCAAGGATATTAAAGTAACAACGCACAGGAAGAAGTGTTGAAGATAAGAAGCAAGTAGTCCACACCAGGCTAGCCAGCCTCAAACACCAAGCACACTCATCCACATACACGACAAACACAGTTAAAATTTGCTTGCCTTCCTTGCGTCCGCAATAATCTAACTAGCTTGAATTGAACGCGATATGTACTATCAATACTGCATTATCAAATATAATCAGGGACAACTTAGCTTCTTGACCCCATCAAGTTCTACCTTGTTATTGTGGTAGAGGAATTTTATAATTGCTTGATACCAAAGTGAATCGTCTTGAATGACTTGATCTAAGAAAACGAAAAACTGCGCAGGCAGTGTAAAACATTCCCCACATTATTTCAGAGGGGGTTATCTGAGGCCATAAATGGTACGCTGTTTGCATGCTCCTAGGTCAGGTGGCCCTAACTGGTACGCTTCAAGCTCAGCTCTGATTCCAATGCAGCTGAGCTTGAAACGCACCAGCTAGGGTCACCTGCCTCAGCAGCCGCTGCATGAACCTTACTTTTGGAGCAGCCATGTGCTGTATCTGACCAGCCAGCACACCAAACTGAGTGATGTTGGTGTTTTGAAGTTCTTACAAAGATCATTGCAAGAGAAATGGGGCAAAAAGACCAAGTGGTTGGTGAGATATACAAATTAATGTGTCATTCCCCAGCCTGCATTCCCCCTGGAAATCACTTATCTCGGGTACAAGTGCACGTCGTTTACTTTTGGTCCTGTCATTCTGTACGCAGGGTGACTTGTCTAAATTTGAGCACATGCTCGGGAAGCTAATAAGGTCAGCATCAGTTTAAAGCTAGGTTGGGTCCAATTTGATGAAGTGACGTGTAGGTAGTTGCACCTATTATGCGAATTCATGCAAAAAGGAGCATGTTTTGGCTTTTGCCCATATAACCCCCTCTGACATTATTTAATGAAAAGATAGCCAAATTGAAATCGAGAACCGTAGAACTCCTTTACCAGCAGACAAAAAAGCCTTGTCAGAAAAAGCCTTCTGAACCAATACAGCAATTAAACAATTGAGTGATTTGAGTATTACAAGTCCCTTGTTGTTTGAAATTAATCAGCTTATCCTCTTATGCACAGTGGTAGCCAAGATTACACAGATTTGATCATCAGTAGAGAAAATCAACACGAAAGGCATTATCTTATCATCTCAAGTGGATATACATGTTTTCAATAAAATGCAAGCACGTTCTTTGAGAATGCGGTAGCCCTCCATGCTTAATCAGCCCGTACTTCCCATCATGCGCTTAAGGACAGCTAGCTTGCCACTCTTATTTCCAGCCATGTGGGCATGATATGTGACGAACCCTACTTTGTCCACATAACTCTTTGCCCACTTATGATCTGCATAAGTGTTAGGCAAGTACACCAAACGAATGGACTTGTAAGCCACGTTTTGTTGAAGCACAGACTTGAGACAGAACTGGTTCCCCCGTTGAGACTTCATTTTCATACCACATTCAATCGTATCCTCCAGCAGTTTGATGGTTGCATTAGAGGGCGTCATCCCAAGCTGGCCAGAGTTGATGTTCTTCCCTGCATCTTGGGCATAGCCGGAGCTATTTATGCTTTTGAGCGCGCAGTTCCGGTGCAGGGTGCGCTCATCTGCACCCGACTCTTGCGCACGGATCGCACACGGCATGTCAAACCTCTCCATTTGGGCCACTAGATCAAACGAGTCAAGGGGCGGGAGTTGGGGTACCGAAAACAGCACCACGTCAGCATCTATGAAGAGGCCGCTGATCCCTGCTTTGAGGAGTGCCCGGAGCCCCTTAATTTTCACGAACACTACCTTTGTTGTGGGGGAAAAAGAGGACAAAGATGATGGAAGGTGCATGGTATGTCAGAGAACTAGAGATGGATGTATCAATTGGATGCAGAATTATGAGTTGGACCTCTCCTTTGTAATCTGTGCTTGATTACATGGCAGAAGAAGGGGGACCTTTTTTAGGAAAGAATGAAAACTACGCAGGTAGAGAAGGAGCGTTTTAGGAGAGAATGCAAAATACGCAGGTAGAGAATGAAAACTACGCAGGTAGAGGATGAGCGTTTTAGGAGAGATTGAAAACTATGCAGGTAGAGACTAACCAAATGGAAAGGTGCTTGTCTGCTCAGCAGCAACGGTATCTACTTCTTTTTCTAATGCTCAAAGTTTCATGACAACTTGCTTATAACTCTTTTGCACACACAGTGTATGAGCTGTATGATTTATTGTGTGTGTGTGCGTGTGTGTGTGTGCGTGCGTGTGTGTGAGTGAGTGTGTGTGTGTGTGTGTGTGAGATTGAGTGTGTGTGTGTGAGTGAGTGTGTGTGTGAGTGTGTGTGTATGTGTGAGTGAGTGTGTATGTGTGTGTGTATGAGCTGTAGGATTTACATCAAACAGCAAAGGCGTTGGTTCTGGGGTCATATGAGTGATTTTATGGGAGGCCACAACAAGTCAGTGCCCAGGTAGTTTATAATTTCCTCTTGCAACAAAACAGCACACTTTTTCTTTTATGTCTGAGTTTATGGATATACTGTTGACTGGCGAGGACCATTCACAGGCTGATCAGCCGATTAGTCTATAGCTGAAGGTCCCCCATGTAAATCTACATCATGAGGGAGACCAAAAGCTCCCCCACCAGCCGTAGAGCCGTACTTTTGCGACAAATAGGGTACTTTGTTGCTGCGACAAATAGGGTACTTTGTTGCTGCGTCAAATAGGGTACTTTGTTGCTGCGTCAAATAGGGTACTTCGTTGCTGCAACAAATAGGGTACTTTGTTGCTGCGACAAATAGGGTACTTTGTTGCTGCAACAAATAGGGTACTTTGTTGCTGCAACAAATAGGGTACTTTTGCAACAAAATAGTGAGATAGTTACAGGACGACGTTGCTAATGTGTAGGGTTGGTCAGAACCATTTGTACACGGTGTATATACGGCATTTTTGGCGGGGAAATCACCTAATATACAGTCATATACAGTGCATATATACGGTTTTGGTCAACCCTATTAAAGTGTTTTTTTGCTGTAGCAGCGCGTTGTAAAAGGCATACCTCAGATGTTCGATTTGGAATTGTATTCCTATATGAATCGTCACAGTTGCCCACAGCCATCCTCTCCTCACCTCAATATAATCATCTTTGAGGTACTCAGAAGGGTTGTAGGTCTGCCAGTAACGCTGGCAGTGCCTGAACCACTCATGCTCAACACAGGCCGATTGTGTGCGGTCGTCTAAAGCGATGACGATGAAGCGCGCAAAGAAGCACGTCTTGTTGGAGGCGACGAGATGCTGCACTTGTTTGCAAGTAGTGTGGCACAGGAAACAATGTGTAATGCAATGTGGCATGTAATGTTTAATGTTTGCATGTAATGTTTAGCATGTAATTTCTAATATTTGCATGTATTGCAAGGTGGCACAGGAAACAATGTGTAATGCAATGTGGCATGTAATGTTTAGCATGTAATCTGATGTAATGTTTAATAATTGCATGTAATGCAATGTGGCACAGGAAAGAAAGTGTACTGTTTCGAGTGCTCTCAAATAAGTACTCTCATTTGAAGTGCAGGAATGAGAATGCTCTATACATTGGAGAGCACAACAATGCACAAGTTGTATTTTCAACTATAGCAAGTGGCTTCCCCTACCCAAAGTGAAGTGCACATCACATATGAAGTGCATAGCACATATGAAGTGCATATCACACATGAAGTGCATATCACATATGAAGTGCACATCACATATGAAGTGCACATCACATATGAAGTGCACATCACATATGAAGTGCACATCACATATGAAGTGCACATCACATATGAAGTGCACATCACATATGAAGTGCATATCACATATGAAGTGCATCACATATAAAGTGCACATCACATATGAAGTGCATATCACATACGAAGTGCACATCACATACAAAGTGCACATCACATAAACAGCAAAATGAACATGCAGCAGCTTGGACAAGCAGCAAAAGGATGTGCAGCCAATTGGACTTGCAGCAATCAAGCGTACGGCAAGAAAGCAAAGCTTATCAAAAAGAGCGGCGGACTAAAGCACAGCAAGCGCTCAGCAACCTAGAGCGCACATAAAAGTGAGATCCAAACCTGGGTTTGTAGGAGCACCATCTCCCAGTCATTCCAATTTGCCATCGTGTGGACGACAGTCTGATCTGGAAACATGGCGTGCATTGTAGAATCAGTTGAGTACCTACACGCTTACATTTTTTTTTGGATTTTGGGTGATGTTACAGCTACGGCACCCAGCAGGGACCTGACAGACAACAACAAAAAAAGAGGAGGGAGGGCTCAAGCAGAGGAGAAAGCAAGAGGAAGCTGCTCAAGGAGACCCAGAACCAGGG
>Ga0307947_1004250_pt1 | contig 11326 bp, 14 predicted proteins | sample OrgLakmetagen232_FD_201840 | JGI IMG/M metagenome (GOLD analysis project Ga0307947, IMG submission 201840) | Saline water microbial communities from Organic Lake, Antarctica - #232 | ecosystem: Environmental > Aquatic > Non-marine Saline and Alkaline > Saline | place: Antarctica: Organic Lake...
AGTGTGGGAATGGGTGTGTGGGGGTTGGGGTGGGTGGGTGTGAGTGTGTGTGTGTGCGTGTGGGTGTGTGTGTGAGTGTGTGTGTGGGTGTGGGTGTAAGTTGGTGTAAGTTGGTGCAAACTTCCTTGCCAAGTTTGTGCCCTGACTTTGAGGGCATGGGCACTAATTTGCATACGACTTGTGTTACCGGCGTTAATGAGCATGCTTGTTTCCAGCAAATGCCGTACAAGAGGAGTTCCTGCTTAGTACAAGTGGAGTTCAGTGCCTGCAGGTTTCCCGTTACTTTTGCGCTTAGCATGTGCTCTGTGCTGAATGCAAAAACTTACAGGTGCAGAAGCACACGCACACACACACGCACACACACACACACACACACGCACACACACACACACAGGTGTCGTTGTGTCGGCAGATGGTTTGAAGGGCAAAGTGGTGGATGCGCAGCATGCTGCAGAAAATTTCCGTGGCACGATTGCGCACACACACACACACATACACACACATACACACACACACGCACACACACACGCACATACACACACTCACACTTGCACACGCAGGTGTCCTTGCGTTGGCAGATGGTCTGAAGGGTGAGGTGGTGGATGCGCAGCGTGCTGCAGAAAAATACCGCGGCACGATCGCCAACCTCAAGGAGCAAATCAAAGAGGGTGAGCTGAATGTTCTGTGACTCCATGGCCAAACCTGCAAGGCAGGACGCACAATCCTCAAGGATGAAATGGCAGAGGGTGTGGCCTTGTTCTGCATGTGTCCTATGTTTCTGGCTGACCATATGTGCAGCCGTGTACGCATGGTGCAGACACGCACATTGCACATTGCATGTACAAAATGCGTAAGTCCACGCACATGCGTGCACACACACCTGCACATGCAGCAGAACTAGAACGCCATCAAGCACACACACACACACACACATGAGTATTTAGTGTACAGATTCACAAAACACAGTGCGTCGACACTAAGTTTGAAAAGTGTCTCAAACAATGTGCAGTGGCTTGGTGTCAAGCGTTGGTCATTTCTGCGCTTGTACGATTCCTCCTAGTTGCACAGTGCCCTCCAAATCGCACACGCAAACATGCACAGACAAAGCTGTTGAGGGGGAAGTTGCAGTTGGACCTTTGACTGCATACCAACTCATTTGTGTGTGTGTGTTTTTGTGTGTGTGTGTGTGTGTGTGTGTGTGTGTGTGTGTGTGTGCGTGTGTGTGTGTGTGTGTGTGTGTGTGTGTGTGTGTGTGTGTGTGTGTGTGTGTGTGTGCATGATTGTAAATCTTATCATGGTACAACAAAAGCGCAGCAGGAATTCCATATGGGTCTTCAACTGCACACCAACTCACAAGTATATGTGTTTGTATCTGTATACGCAGTGCTGGTGGTGAGGGACGTAATGCAGCAGGAGCTCTCCTCTGAAAAGCAGTACAACGTTGAGCTGTCACAGGTGTGTTTGCTCCTGTGCGTGTGTGTGTGTGTGTGTGCGCGCGCGTGTGTGTATGTGTGTGTGTGCGTGCGTGCGTGCGTGCAATTTTTTCTGTGTGTGTGCTTTGTATGGATGGTGGTGTGAGTGGGGGGGGGGGATGTTACGGTGATGTTGATGTGCATTTGTGCATTTATGTGGGGGTTTGGAGGTGCATGTGTGTGTGTGTGTGTGAGCCTATGAGCGTGTGCAGAAATATATGACATTGTGTGCGGAACACCCTTCAGCAATATGACATTGTGTGCGGAACACCCTTCAGCAATATGACATTGTGTGCGATATATGACATTGTGGATGCGTCACACCCTTCAGCAAAATGACATTGTGTGTGGATAAAATGACATTGTGGATGCGTCACACCATTCAGCAATTTGACTACACCCTCAAGCACATGACGTGAGCACTGTCATGTTGGCTGTCGTATCTCGTAAAGGCGTGCGTAGCTTGCCGCGTTTGTGCGCTCGGCTGTTCACATGAACAAAAACGCAAGTGCACGCATAAACAAACGCCTGCACACACACACACACACACACACACACACACACACACACACAGATCGTGGCTCACATCAAAGGCACCATGCCAGGCAGGGAAGGCCTGGGGACGCACTCTCTCATGCCCCCCCCCCCCGGCTCTGCTCTGAGGAGGCACTGATGTGTGGATGTGTGTGCATGTACGTGTGTGGATGTGTGTGACTGTACGTGTGTGCATGTACGTGTGTGCTTATGTGTGTGTGCCCTAATTGTGTGAGTGCTAGGGTGTGCGTTGAACAGCAGCAAGTGCGTCCAGCTGGCTCTACACCAAGTAGGCACTTCCGTGAACGCGCTTTAGTGCATGAATGTGTGTATGCATAAGCTTGAGAGTGAGTGCGCTGCACGAGTGAGTGAGTGAGATTGTGTGTACTGACCAGGCGCTCTTCTTCTGAGAAGGCACCCGTCCGAGGTTCATACCACACTGTGTCCGACGTTCATATAACACTGCGTCCTCCGCTGTGCATGTGCGAGGTTGGTGGCTGTGTTGTGTGCTGTGGCGGCTGCGTTGTGTGCTATAATGTGTGCAGTGGCGGTGTTGGCACTCGGAACTGCGGTTTGAGACGGTGACCTGAGCTTATGTGGACTTGATGTGTGCGTATGTGTGTGTGTGTGTGGTGTTTATGGGCTGTGGTGTGAGTTATTATCAACAATGCGCAAGTCTGTGGCAACGGTATTGCCCAGCCGCTGCTGAATTCATCAATGCTAATTCATCTATATCACTCAAGCTATTTCATTCAACTCAATTACAACACCAGTGTGGTGTGTGGCACAGTGAAGTGAGTTTGTGGTGTGGTGTACGTAATGAATGTGGCTGGCGCAATAACGTGTGAATGTATGGTGTGGTTTACAGCATACCTATAATGTGGCACAGTGATGTATGGTAGTATGGTGTGGTCTACATTATTGATGTGGCACAGTGATGTGTGAATGTATGGTGTGGCTTGCACCATATAACGTGGCATGCCAGTGATGTGTGAAAGGGTGGTGTGGTCTACATTATTGATGTGGCACAGTGATGTGTGAATGTATGGTGTGGCTTGCAGCATATAACGTGGCGTGCCAGTGATGTGTGAAAGGGTGGTGTGGTCTACATTATTGATGTGGCCTAGCGATGTGTGAAAGGGTGGTGTGGTCTACATTATTAATGTGGCACAGTGATGTGTGATGTGAGATAGTGTGGTGTGGCACGTGCTCGGAAAAAGTCATGCATGAGGTGAATTGTTGGGTCACATGTCATAAGGCATTCTGAGTGCGGAGGGCACTGGAATGTGTGTAGGTGGCGCTGAAATGTGTGTGTGTGTGTGTGTGGGTGGGTGTGTGGGTGTGTGTGTGTTGGTTGGGAATGGCATTGTCACTGGGCAACCGTAGCAGCGTCGGTGGCCAGCCAGCTTGTGGACCCACAGCAGGGGATGATCAATGTGTTCTGTGTTCTGTGTTATGGAGTAAAACAGTCGGTGGCTTCTCTGATAGTCAGCACTAGATGATACCGCAATGTTGTTGTCCCTAGGTTGATGAAAAAGGCTAGATTTTCGGACGCAGAGTGTGCGTCAGGAGGGGGAGAAGCTACTAGAAGGGGGAGGGGGGGGGGGTAAATGAAAGGGGTTGAATGAAATTGCTTGTCTGAGGGGTGTCGAGTTCTTAATCAAGGGCTGGGAGGCAGATTTTAAATCAGTGCCCTAGCTTCCCTGAAGGGTGACAGCGAGCAAGCAAGAGCTTGTTGTGAGTGGGAGTAAGGTTGTAATGACAAAACCTCTGCTGCTGGCAAGCCCTTTCATGCTAATGTGAGTGAAAGATGGGCTGTGTTGACAAGGCTGTATGGTGAGAGGATGTGGAAAAAGCACCCTGGTGTCAATAAGCGGTGATGGCAATCCTTGGACCATTTACCATTGGTTGCCAGTGTGAGTAAGATTGATGGCGCTTGCACCGGTCGCTGATAGCAATGCGCCGACCAAATAACTGCCAGCAACAGCACGTTGTTAAAGGGCTTATTATAGAGTTTTGTTGGGATTGCAGGGGGGGGGGGGGGTGAAGTGAGAAGTTTTTCAATGTGTGGTGCGTGCCCCCAGGGCGTTGCTTTGTACAATGGTTACAATGCTTATGATGGGTGGTGACCTTCAGCCAGGTTGTTTGGCTGATCAGCACGCACCGTGCCCCCAGGGGGTTGCTTTATACAATGGTTACAATGGTTACGATGGAGGGTGACCTTCGGCCAGGTTGTTTGGCTGATCGGCTCGCACCGTGCCCCCAGGGCGTTGCTTTGTAGCATTAGGGAAAGAACTGCTCTGGTTTCGGCTTAAGGCACCTTTTGGTGTAGGGTGGGTAAAGCACGCCACAGATGTCTGTGAAGGTGACGTGAAGGCTATTTCACTGGCAGGTTGTTAAACAGCTGTACTACTACTATTCCAGCAGGTTATATTTGGAATGGAACTTGTGGCAATAGCTTTACGAGTTTTTGTTGTGAATTTTGATTTCGGACCAGGATCCTTAACTTGATGTGCCTTGTTTGTGTTTTGCTGACCTGTGGACTCTCTCAGTGGACTCAACTGGAGCTGGGCAAGACGTTTTCAGGAGCCGGGCAGGACGTTTATTCATGAAAATTTAGCACATGTTACCAAATGATTACTAATAAAGGTCAAGTTCCTGATCATTTGTCGATGAGCACCGTGTCACTCACTTTCCAGTCTTTGGGTGTGATTCCTGTGGCCCACATGAGAGTGAAAAGCATGTGGATGGTGTTGCATATTTCAGAATGAAGTGGCCATTTTGTTGTTGTGCGTGTTAAGGGCCACCAACTCGGCTGTCTCTAAACACCTCTCCTTCAGTGCTTTTAATCCGCAGCAAATCATTGCGTGGGAATAGCACGCCCAGTTTGAACAGCGCTTTCATATGACTCACGCTTACGCAGTGCTTGAAAAGCGCTTAGCAATCGATGAGCAGTCCAGCAGACACTTGAAGAGGCTGTAAATTGATATCAATCTGGGGACCACCTATTGCAAATTGACGCTACTGGTATCAAACATACTATGCGGACCAAAACCAGAAACATTGCAATGGCTCATGTTACAATTTTAAAAGTACAGCCAGTTAGCTAGTGGTTAACCATTTCACACACCTAACGAGCCCTTTAAAGCATGGACAGCCCATCAGAAATTGCAAGTGAAGTGTAGACAGCAAGCCAGAGGACTCCTGCCTGACCGCAACAATCCAGTACCCCACACTTAACTACGGCCATACATTTGCATGCCAGCAGGAATAACTTGCGTCTTAGTGAGCCACTACGAAGCATGCAGTCTGCCTGCCAAAAGCAAATTCACACAAATCCACGTATCCAATGCAATAGGCAGAGGGAGTAAGGAAAGGATGGGATGCGTGTTTGATTAGACTCACTAAGTTCGAGGTCTTGCAGGCAAAATATCACGCCCAGCAGACACCTGAAAGAGTCTCTGGGTAGCAACTAGCACAATAGGAACCGAATTAAACTCTGCTTTTTCAGCGCCCTGCCCCTCTCCTCCTTCTCCTCCTCCTCCACCTGCAACTACTTGGACTGGACCGCAGAAGGCTGTGGAACCACGCACTCAAGCACGGCCCCAACCAGGTTACCCCCTCCTCCTCCTCCACCTCCACCCGCACAGGAGGAGCACTCGCACAGCAAAGGAGCGTTCACAACTAAAAAAGGTGTCACGCTCTTCACATCAACTTGCGATCTGGTGCAGAAGGATTGTTTGACCACCAACGTTGTTTGACCAACATTTATAGTTCGCTGTTACAATCCCTTCGGTCCCTTCCCCCCAATCACAGGCAATGAGGTAGTGGAGGTCAATGGCCTCATCTTTGTGCGCAAGCGCAAGGCCCCAGAAGAAGCAGAGGCAGCAGGCCAGCAGGGCAGTCAACGCCAGGACCCCGCTCCCGACAAGCCCTCTCCCAACAAGCGTCAACAGCTTGGCACCCAACACGCAACCGGCGCATCTGAGCCCCCCCCCAAGCACCACACCCAGAGGAAGGCGGAGCAGCTAACAGCTGTGCACGTGACAGGGTTGCCACGGAAGCAGCAGAAGGTCCTGTGGTCAAATATTTGATTAATCCAGGTCCTGCTGGTGCCTCAGCAGGGTGCATGCCTGGAAGCAGAGGGCAGGGAGGGACCAAGCAGCTGCGTGTCCTGTCACGCAGAAGGTATGAAGGCCTTTGTTGAAACTCCCGACGAAATTAAAGTGATAATGAGGTAGTGTTCACGTAGCTACGCATAGCAGTTCCTCCCAGTCTGTTAAATAAACACGTGTTCCGTACGTGTTCCGTTGGCCCGCGTATCGAGTCGCGCTTTGTTGTAAAATGTCAATAAAGTGATAATGAGATAGATTACACGTAGCCACGCATATCAATTCCTCCCACGGTTTGTTAAACACGTTTTCCGTTGGCCCACGTATCGAGTCGCGCTTTGTTGTAAAATGTCAATCAAGCTTAATTAACTTGCGTTTCTTGTGCCACGTTCCTTGTTTCTTTTGAGTCTGGGCTTTTCAGTCTGGGCTAGTAGCTGCGGAGCCTGAAACCTAGCTAAGGGTTCCAGCTGAAGTTTGATCAATTCAACTTCCGACATGCTATCGCTTTCCACGGCCCGTCTTTTGAGCCAGCTGGCACTCCTCGCGAGCGTGGCGACCGCGATTCATGAATGGGAGGACGCTAGTGGCGCAATGTATGTACGTCAGCAACAGTGTTCCTGTACTTTGAAGTAGCAGCAGAGAGGACACGGAAAAGGTCGTATGCAGGCTGGCTTTATGCACAGTAAACTGTGATTCGTTGCTCCCCTCCCTGATGCTACTTATTGCACCCCTATTGCAGGGATGCCATTCCCTTCACTAACTTGGGAGGGCTAGCCAGACAGACAGAGGGTGAGTTACGTGTCGCATTGTTTTGCACGCTCGCAATTTGCAAGCATGTTGCAAGCATCGTTTCGCAAGCTTGCAAAGCTTAAGCATGCATGTTGCAAGCATGTGCATGTTGAGCTCAATAATATTCAGATACCTTAAGCATGCATGTTGCAAGCATCGTTTTGCATGCTTGCAAAGCTTACTAAGCATGCATGTTGCAAGCATGTGCATGTTGAGCGTGCTCAATAATAATCAAACAGCACGTTCAGACCTTTGCTGCTAAGACAGTTCTATAAATACAGCATGTACAGCAACGTCTATCCACAATGTTAACGAAGTGATTTCAGTTAATGGAAGCTTGGTTGTAGTCAGGGCGCTTCTTCTTTTGATCTTCAGTGGGGATCCTGTACTGATTCAGCAGGCTCGCTCGTTTCTTTTGGGTTTCAGAAATGTGGTTAGCTTAATCCAACCAGGACAAAGGGAGGGGCTGTTGTAGTGTGCATGATTCATTTTAAGACAGATGTTGCTTGCAAAGGCATACGCACCACCATGGCGGTGTTATTGGCCATGTACATAGAAGACTGTCAGCGTTTGCACATTTTGGGTACTCCATCTCCTTGGGCTTCAGATAGATGTGGGGTGAAAGAAGTTTAGGTTAGCACGTCAATCAGTCTCAGCTAGTTTTCCCCCCGGAATCTGCTCTGCGGTGTTTTCAAGTGTTTAGGTGCCAAACACCCTCCAATTGGTAAAAATAGAGCAAACCCAAATCGCTCGCAGGCCACGAGCAAAGCGACACCAGGCGAAACCTGCAGCAGATTTCTGAAGTAAACACACTGTATGGGACCTCTCAAGGGATGCCTTCAGCAGCTCAACCTTGGGTGAGCACAATAGTATATTAATTGTTCTCTTGCTCACGCTGATGGTAGAAGAAGGGAACTGCTTCTTGCTTCCATTCACTGTCTCAACTCTGGTCGATTAAATTTTGCAGGGTGTGGCTGTAATCCTTGACTCAGGAGACATTGTCTTTGCATTGAGTCGTAATCACGTTATCCAGCGCTACTCTTTTAGCTCCGATGAGGTGCGGGGAATTGACATAACTAAAACTCAGAGCTGCAACTCGTTTTGACTGCACACTTGCCGACCTGCTAGTCACTTCATTCCCTTTTCTTAAGGTGGTGACAATCGCCGGGGATGGAGCTTCCTTTACTTCTGGTGATGAAGATGGTAATGAGACAACATCACGGCTTAATAATCCTACGGGCATGTACTTACACAGACAAGAAGAAACCAGTTCGGCCGGCATTACTACAGTCACAAACACTCTCTATTTCTGCGATACAAACAACTTAAAGGTAAAGCAGTTGCATACAATTCTACTTCTGTGGGGTCCTTTTTTCTTCTGGAGAGTCACCAATGCTACTACTACTACTCTGGCTGCAGATCAAAAAACTTGATCTGGCCACCAACGAAGTATCTACAGTCATTGGGACTGGTGATCATGAGGTTGACGATGACAATCAACAAAGAGGGATTTTAAAAGATGGTGAGCTTGTGTCTAATTAATTTTTTGTACATTTGGACAAAAGATTGTTAAAGTTATTTTGGCTACTGTGTCTTGCAGGAAACGTAACAGAGGCTGGTTTCCAACAACCACTTTCGGTGGTTATGGTGGAATCAGAGGGTGCCCTTGTCATTGTTGATAACATGTGAGTAAGGATGACACCTTTTGGATAAAGGAGTAGTTCGAATTGAATTGAATTGCACCCTGCTGTACCCAAGAAGTTATGAAGCATGTTGCAACCTCCAGCTCAGATGTCAGCACCTCTCGCAAGCTGAACTATGAGTTTCTGGATGTTGCTGCTGCAGGATAAATTACACACTATCTGGAGACGTGGTTACTAAACCTGCAGCTTTGCGCAGAGTGGATCTAGATTCGCTCACTGTCAGCACACTGAAAAGTGATTTTGAAGGGGAAGTTATGGGGCTTGCGTATAATTCTGCGAGTGATGTGCTCTATTATACAGTAAGTGCTTCCAACATGATCTCACTTTGAAATCTTACCGTCGATGCAAGCATATAACTGTTATTCTTTCAGGAAGTTTCTAACCATAAAGTCTTCAAGATCAGCTTTGACTCAGCCCGCAAGCTCACAGACCCAGTCCACATTGTGGGTGATGGTAACAGAGCTGATACCTCTCCAGGCGTTCCCCCTTCAGTCATAGACGGCAAGGATACAAGCCTCACTGGCCCTTTCAGCTTGGCTCTCGCTGAAGATATGCAGACCTTATACATAGGGGTGAGTGGCCCTCCCTAGTCCTGCTGCTACCTTTCCCATGTCATTACTGCGCCATTACAAGCACTGCACCATGGTACTGTGCATGCTATAATTACAGACACAAGACACTATCAGAGAGGTGGAGCTTGACTCAGGGTATTTTGGCACAAGGACGGTTGCTGGAATTGCTAACGACGAGGACTTTAACTTCGACGGCGATGCAAATAAGAGGCACCTGAATGACATATATGGCATGGCCGTCAGATCGTCCTCTGGTGAAAATTATCTGGTGTTTACTTCTAATTACATCTCGCGGAGCTCAGAAGATCATCCAAGTGAGAAACTGTGGCAAGAAGCAGTTATACGCCAGCATCAGCATTTTATATTTGGGGCATGCAACGCACTGCACACATCTTCTTGCGTGAAGTTGTTATGCGTGGTCATAGCGTAAAGAACAAGATGTCCTATATTGGACTACCCTTCATCTATTAGAGATTTGTCACACTTCATAATTCATTGTTGTCTACCCACGCCAGGCCTTCGACAACTGGATCTTTTGCCGGCTCCCCCACCCCCACCTTCCTCACCCCCGCCTTTCTCACCCCCCACTCCACCCCCTGCTCCACCCCCACCAAACACCAGAGATGTTTTCACCCTGTACCTTCGTTTCAGCGAGCGAGTCACCTTTGACCTAACTGGTGAGAATAGTTACTATGTAAGCACTATATGTGAATATGTGATATTAATATTGAACTTTAGGAGGATTGTACCATTGTCTCTCCCCGCTGCAGTAGTCCTCCAGTGCCGCAAATGAAGCAGAATTGCCGCATTGAGGTGCTCTTTTTGGATGAATGTGTCCTGAACAAGTCACTGCTCCCTACCAATTATTTGGATGAATGTGTCCTGAACAAGTCACTACTCCCTACCAATTATTTGGATGAATGTGTCCTGAACAAGTCACTACTCCCTACCAATTCCAGACCACAAGTAGCATCATTGCTTTTTCGCATACAAAAAACTCTCGCAGTTGGGCAAGGGCGGATCTTCAGAGAGGTCCCAGGAAAATCGGAATATCCAGGTAGGTATGGACGTGGGCGTGGCTCTGGGTGAGTGATTGAGTGTGGGGGGTGTAGATGTGTCTGTGTGTGAAATATCAGGTGGGTGATTGGAGGGATTTGAGCTTGGTGCAAGGGGAAATAGGTCCCATTTGTTGCACATTGGAAGGTCTTCACGCACTGCGCTACAAAACTCTGTATTCCATCTACAACGGCTCATCATGACCACGCTTACCAACCCCGTGTTCCTCTGCACTTTTCAGGGGAGTTCGCAAAATTCTTGACCGAATTCATCAATGACTATGCGCAAAATCAGTCCCCATCTCCGTTTGTTTCGGTTGTGCTCAGTGGTGATAACGTGTACAACGTCACGGACGCGGTTCTGTTTGACACAGCTGGGCAACAGCTTTACGAGCTTGGCCTTACTTTGAGAGTTGAGTTCACGTATAAAGATGCGTTTGGCAGGCGCCGCCTTCAGGCGTCTGCGTCAAGCACCTTCGACAGTTTCCTCACCAACCTTCAGGTAGTCGTGGCTGTAGTGCCAAGCCGTTCTCCTCTACAATTTATCCTTCCACTTTGAGCTGCTTCTGACCAGCCATGAGGCAACAGTATGATAGCAGATTTAGATAATATTGCATCCTCTGCCTTGCATTGTGCTCTTCTGATGTGTGCAAGCAGCACATTTCACATTTTAAGCCTTGCCAATCTTTGCGTGCCTCAGTCACAATACACCAGCGTCGTGCAATAATAACTGTACACGCAGAATGATTTGGACTCTGACCTGAGTAGCGTGATTCCCAGCCAGTTTATACGCATTTACTCTGTGACTTCTTCGGCGGAACAGCAGTATGCTGAACAACAGCAGGCGCGGCAAGTAACCAATGCCACCTTTGCTGACCCCGAAGGTGGGTACTGCCGCTGATGTGTAGGGTTGGCCAGAACCGTATATGTACACTGTATATGACCGTATGAATGGTGATTTCCCTACCGTACCTTACCGTACTCATTCCGGTGCCCAAATTTCAGAAATATTAAATGTAACCCCGGGTAACCCCGGACCCTGTAATTAAATATTTTAGCCTTCCCCGCACCAACCCCGGTGGGCATTTA
>Ga0307947_1004252_pt1:0-2500 | contig 11324 bp, 14 predicted proteins | sample OrgLakmetagen232_FD_201840 | JGI IMG/M metagenome (GOLD analysis project Ga0307947, IMG submission 201840) | Saline water microbial communities from Organic Lake, Antarctica - #232 | ecosystem: Environmental > Aquatic > Non-marine Saline and Alkaline > Saline | place: Antarctica: Organic...
ACACACACACACACACACACACACACACACACACACACACACACACATGCGCGTTCGCCTTCTCTCTCTCCCTCTCACCCGCTGTCTTCTGGTACAGCGTCTCCTTGAACATGATCACTCCACTAATGTATTGGCCAATGCCTGGAGCAGTCATGTACAATTCACGGTAAGCCCGCCTTTCCTCCTGCGAGCAAAACTGGGAATTTCCTTGTGACACAGCATTGTGGGTAAGAAGAGCAGTGTGAACGCTCTCAGGCTCTGGAGGATACAGCAGTTGCAAAAGGGATGCCTGAGTGCAGACACTTGGATGCAGACACACAAGGGGGTTATAGGCATTCTGTCTTAACGGATTAGATCTTGAGTGAGCGCCGGTACAATTTTTGCCCACCTCCACATTACTCAGCCCAGCCTTTTCAAAGCGCTTCCCGATGGTGCTCGTGCTTTCATCAGCGGCCAACAGCCCCCTTCCGTGTGCAGCTAGCCGCAGGGCCACTGCTGCGAGCTGGGAGCATGCATCGTCACTTAAAGTCATTGGCAATTGTTTTGTCGTACAAGAGGAAGAAAGCTGAGGAAATAGAAAGGAGTTATGCCAAGTAACGTATTTTTCTGCTAAAAGAAAGTATTCTAAACATCTTGCAAGCATTACAAGCATTGGCACACCGGCCCAAATTGGCACTACAGCTACAACTTTTTAAATGTTTGTGGAATGTTTGCAATTACTCAGATGTGTGTAGTGCAGCTTCTCGTGTTATTGTAGTTGGCCTCTTCTTTTTGGTGCAGATCAGGCTGCCTACCTTGGGCACCCTAAACGGCCATGAGTTAAGACTTCATGGATTCCTGCAAATTAGTCAGTGAAAATGTATGCGTCTCAAGGATGTGATTAAAAATTCACTTCTCATTTTGCAGCAAGTACATGGAAGCTTCGTCATTCTTCATGCAAGTATGTCCCACCCATTTCAAGGATTTATTGTGAAACTATGGCCATTTGTATGTCCTTGCTGCTTCAAACATGCACAAAAACCCACCAAGTTCAATTGAAATGTCACCCTCATTGACACAGTTTGATTACACTTAGACTGCTCCACATATCAATCAAGGATCCATTTTCAAATCCATGTCCAGATCCAAACAACAAAAAGTTTCCAAAGGCAGCTGTTATAAGACTGGTATATCATTTTAGATTTTCAGTAACCCTTAGCATTGAAGCCAACGGACATTGACAGCTCCCTTCAAACAATCAACACTGCACAATTCTTTTAGCCAAATCATACAATCTTTGGTGCACCAATCAAAGTCCCGGTGGGCGGGCAGCTTAAAATTTATGGGGCATTGGTGGTTATGGTCGCAATCAGTGAAGTTGTGCTGGATGTATAAAGTGAGGGGGGAACAGAAGGTTGAGGTCATGGCTTTGTCACACCTATTGAGCAAATGCTTATAACAATGAATGGGTGGGAGCTGACATACTTGTGATACAGTTTGAGACCAGTTGTTAGGCTCCTTCCTCAATCTTTGTGCATTGCAGGATTCGGTCATCATGTCGCGCAACAACCATGATTGCATCCCGTGCACGGGTTTCCGATGTTGGACTAGTCTTGATGCCCTGGTTTGTCAACAAGGATGTTCAGGTGGGGTTGAACAGTCTTTGCAGCTATACATGTTCCTTTTTGCAATGCAAGCACTCAACTTCAATTGCATTAGTTAGGTGAACTAGAAGAGCTGCAAAAAGATGGGGAACACGTCTTTAGGCTGCACACACTCAAAAAGAGCGTCAAATGTTCAGTTTCCAGCAAAGAGAAGAATAAGAAAAAATTCCGCAGGCAGTGAAAAACCACTCCCCGCATTAAATAAGGAAAAGGAGCCACTTTGGTACCAGGTACCGTAAAATTCCTCCACCAACAGAATAATAAAAAATCAATGGGGATCAGGAGGGTCGCAGGCTTGAGCTGAAATCGAATCCTAATCGGATGAGAGTTGATAATAATTGATAATTGTACTGGAAAGTGCACGTTTGGTATGGACAAGTTTGGTAGCGTAGTTGACAGAATGAACATGAAGCTTGGAAGCATGCTTCTTAGCTCTTTGAGTGTCAAGACCCAGCTCCTTAAAAGGCTCCAGCGTGTGAATGCTGTAGATAGTGCCACCCACTCCCAAAAGGATGGTGTGTTTGGAGGGTAACGGAGGCTCCTTGAAGGATGGTGCAGAGGCCTTTGTGCTGTTCCTGCATGGCGCTCAGCTGGTTCTGCGGTCGAGCGTCCTCACAGTACTTAATCTTGATGAGGTGGATATCATGATAAGAATATTGAGATCTTTGGGTCGGTGCTGTCTGAAGAATGTGGATCTGCTGGTGGCTAGAGGTGCTGCTAAGGTGCTCCCAGTCGTCTCCCCCATTTGCCCCCTGCCACTCCGCAGTATCTACCCCCCTCCATTACTAGCAATCTGTAGCTTTTTTGTTTCTGCAGAGATGGGCACAACCAGAACAGCATCTGGACGGCTGGTGGTA
>Ga0307947_1004252_pt1:7500-11324 | contig 11324 bp, 14 predicted proteins | sample OrgLakmetagen232_FD_201840 | JGI IMG/M metagenome (GOLD analysis project Ga0307947, IMG submission 201840) | Saline water microbial communities from Organic Lake, Antarctica - #232 | ecosystem: Environmental > Aquatic > Non-marine Saline and Alkaline > Saline | place: Antarctica...
GCCTGTGAAAATTTTCAGGGTCTCCCGGAAATGCTTATAAAACTATTTAGGCTGTAGGGTGTTATAAAATCTCCTAGGCGCAATGTTGCAATGTTGCTTGTTTTCAGGCACTGAAGGAGTCAAGCAGGGGTCGAGGGCTTCGGTTTACAGATTGGAAAATTTGCTCAATCGTTAGATGTCTTCAAAAGCACTCACAGCCATCGCTCGAGGTTATATGCTTGTATATGCGTGTGTGTGTGTGTGTGTGTGCGTACGTGTGCGTGTGTGTGTGCGTGCGTGTGTGTGCGTGTATGTGCGTGTGTGTGTTGTGTCGGTGTGTGTGTGTGTGCGTATGTGTGTGTGCGTAAATGGGTGTGTGTGTGTATGTGCATGTGTGTTTATGTATGTGCGCGTGCGTGTGTGCGTATGTGTGCGTATGTGCGTGCTCGTGTGTGTGCGTGTATGCGTGTGTATGTGTGTGCGTATGTTTGTGCTCGCGTACGCTAGATATTGCTCAAGGTTCGTGCATGGCTGCTGGTTGAGGCCTCATCAGGGCCAGGGGCAGGGGGAAGGGGGGCAGCAGAGGGAGGAGGAGCGGGGCGCTTCCATCTGGAGTCAGTCCGTTTGGTGCAAGCTGCCAAGGTGCATTGCCTGCCATGCAAGATGCAAGCACTCAAGCCCAGCACTCACATGCTTCGTAGGGAGGCCTAGTCAGGAAGAAGAGCCCTACTGGGGTGGCTGAAACCTCCCCCTTTCTGCTGGCTGACCTTTCTCTCTTCTTCCCATTCTCACAGTGTCATTCACACTGTCATTCCCAAAATTCACTGCAAACTACCTAGAAATGCATTTTAGATTTTATTTTGTTCCTCCGGGACAGCCCAAAATTATGTTATTTATTCCGGATTCTGGACGGGATGCATGACCCTAACATGGATCGTGGTTAGACGTGGAGTGCAGTTAGACGTGGAGTGCAGTTGAACGTGAAGCGTAGTTAGACGTGGAGCGTAGTTAGATGTGAAGTGCAGTTAGACATAAGAGCATAGTTAGACGTGGAGTGCAGTTAGACATAGAGCGCAGTTAGACGTGGAGCGTAGTTAGATGTGAAGTGCAGTTAGACATAAGAGCGTAGTTAGACGTGGAGTGCAGTTAGACATAGAGCGCAGTTAAACGTGGAGCGCAGTTAGACGTGGAGCGTAGTTAGATGTGAAGTGCAGTTAGACATAAGAGCGCAGTTAGACATGGAGCGCAGTTAGACATGGAGTGCAGTTGAACGTGGAGCGTAGTTAGACATGGAGACGTGCGCTGGAGTGAGCAGCAATGGCGTGGCATGCCAGAAACACTGTGTCCAAAGAGACGTGCAATCCCCTCTCAGTCCATGTCTCCTCAAAGCGTGCGGGAGGACGAACCTCAAAGTGTGGGGGAGGACGAACGTTAATGCTGCGCACGTTTGCACAAACTTATGGCATGCCAGGCGACTTGCTTTGTATGAATGCACCCCCTCCTCAGGACTCAAGGAGCAAACAGCCTACCGTGTGTTGACGCTGAATGAGAGCAAGTCAGCTGCAAAGAGACATGCACACCCCTTTCATATACCTATCCAGGTTTCCACAGCTACGCTGGAGCAAACGCCACCCTGGCAAGTTCCGGTGGGTGCTGTTTGAGATGTGGCCTCTAACAGACCCCATCACCAAGAGACGAGCCGTCCTTGTGTGCGAGCAAAACATCTCCCAAGTCAAGGCCCTGGAGGAGCAGTTCAAGCGGCAAAATAGACGGTGCGCGCTACTGTGTGTGTATGTATGTGTGCGCGCATTTGTGTGTGTGTGTGTGTTCGTGCGGGGGTACCTTTGCTTGTGGCTCGCAGACTTGTCACCCAAAGGCCTGCTGTCCTGCAAAAAGCTGAGCGCAACACCTTTCCAAAATGGTGGAGTTGGGCTCAGCCAGGTCCGTGTACACTCAACGTCCATGTGTGTGTACGTGTGTGCATGTGTGTGAACGTGTGTGCATGTGTGTGAACGTATGTGCATGTGTGTGCATGTGTGTGAACGTGTGTGCATGTGTGAACGTGTGTGCATGTGTGTGAACGTGTGTGCATGTGTGTGTATGTGTGTGCATGTGTGTTTGCGCGTGGGTTTCAGTGCTTGTAGTCATATACACTCAACGTCCATGACCACACGTTGTAAAATCTCCCTGCAAAGAATGCCGTATGTACCAGGGTGTCATAAACTGTACCAGGGTGTCAAAACTGTGCCAGGGTGTCTTAAACTGTACCAGGGTGTCATAAACTGTACCAGGGTGTCACAAACTGTACCAGGGTGTCATAAACTGTACCAGGGTGTCATAAACTGTACCAGGGTGTCTTAAACTGTACCATGGGGTTTTAATCGGCAGGAAACGGGACTGCCGGACTCTGTTGTTGTGTTCCTTCCAGGCCTAGACGCTGTGAAGCTTCAACTCGTGAGCACGCATTTGCACACATAAAACTTGCACACACTCAACCTCAAGCATAGTGCATCCACGCATTTAGTGTAGATTTAAAGCCACACTAACACACATACACACGCAAACAGGCTGGAAGCACAGCTGGAGGAGGCCTTGGCGCAGCGGGACGTCCATAAACCTGCTATAGACATTGACACGCCCGCCAACAAGACCCTGAAGCTGCTCGATAAGATTATGAGGGGCCACGATGTAAGGGGGGGGTGTAAGGGAGGGGGGGGGAGGGCGCATGGCGTATGTCATAGGTGCAAGTGTGTATGTGTGTTTGAAGCTATCAAGCTATCTTACTGTTAAAAGTGTGAGCGATGCTTTTGAACAATTCACTTGCGTAAACGCGTCCAGACACACACACACACACGCACACAGGCATACGCTCAAACAGACATACGTACTTACAGATGCATGCGCATACACACACACGCCCACACTCCCACGCACCTGTCAAAAACGCACACATACACACACCACACTCCTGTACAAAAAGCGCACACACACACCTGTCAAAAAAGCACACATACACATATCTGTACAAAAAGCACACACACACACACACACACACACACACACACACATATACCTGCACAAAAAAACATACGCACAGGTGGGGGCGCGTGATGCTATGGAGCTACGCGATGCCATCTTAGACGCTGGAGATTCACACACACACACACACACACACACAAACCTGTACAAAAAACCTACGCACAGGCGGGGGCGCGTGATGCTATGGAGCTACGCGATGCCATCCTAGACGCTGGAGATTTGCGGCAGCCCGTGAATTTCAACGAGCAGCTCATGAAGAATAGCCAGACGGTGTTAGATAGCGAGATCTCACAGTCACTCATACAGCTGCTCAGCAGCAAGCGGCCGGCAAAGGTGGGTGTGGTTATGGGTGCATTTTGTATGTCATCTTCTATTTGTCTGTCATTGTATGTCATCGTCTATTTGTCTGTCATTTGTCTGTCATCTACTGCAAGTGTGCGTGTTAGATAGCAAGGTGCCGCAGTCACTCGTACAGCTACTCAGCAGCAAGCAGCCGACAAGGGTGTGTGTGGTTATGGGTGCATTTTGTATGTCGTACATCTACTGCATGTGTGCGTGTTAGATAGCAAGGTGCCGCAGTCACTCGTACAGCTACTCAGCAGCAAGCAGCCGACAAGGGTGTGTGTGTTTGTGGGTGTGGGTGTGGGTGTGGGTGTGGGTGTGGGTGTGGGTGTGGGTGTGGGTGTGGGTGTGGGTGTGGGTGCACTACATACTTGGGGGTGCAGAAATACTGCAGAACAAAAGTGAGGTGCCGCAGTCACCCATACACAATTGTCAGCAGCAAGCAGCCAAAAAAGGGGGGGGGG
>Ga0307947_1004253_pt1 | contig 11323 bp, 10 predicted proteins | sample OrgLakmetagen232_FD_201840 | JGI IMG/M metagenome (GOLD analysis project Ga0307947, IMG submission 201840) | Saline water microbial communities from Organic Lake, Antarctica - #232 | ecosystem: Environmental > Aquatic > Non-marine Saline and Alkaline > Saline | place: Antarctica: Organic Lake...
GTGCGTGGTTTGTGGGTGTGTGTGTGTGGTGTGCGTGGTTTGTGGGTGTGTGTGTGGTGTGCGTGGTTTGTGGGTGTGTTTGTGGTGTGCGTGGTTTGTGGGTGTGTGTGTGGTGTGCGTGGTTTGTGGGTGTGTGTGTGGTGTGCGTGGTTTGTGGGTGTGTGTGTGGTGTGCGTGCTTTGTGGGTGCATATGTGTGTCCAGGAGCATATATGGGCATGTTTGTGTGCATTTGTGTGAGCGTGGTTCCATGTTCAGATGCTGTGCTGCCGTCCATTTGTGCAGAGGCATTTGTGGGTGTTTGTGCGGGTGTCTGATTGGGAGTTATAAAACCAATGTCGTGCCAGAGTGGGCATGTGTGTGCTTTTGTTACAATGCTTCTGATGTGAAGCGAAGGTTAGGGGGGGAAGTGTAATAATGATCTTGAAGCGTTCGTTGAAGGTATGTGTGCATCTTGACAAGCTATGGGTAGTACGAATCCATACCTATTATGCAACGTAAAATTGAAATGCTCGCATGATTCGACAAATACGATTCGCTATTCTGAAAGCGCCAAATGTTTGGGGCAAAATGGCTCAGAATAGGCCATGATTGTAAAAGTCGCTAGAAATACGTGCTTTTTCAAAAAGGTACGATTATTATGCAGCAAACACAACAAATTTGTTGTAAAATACGAATTTTGTACGAAGAAATTGTATTGCTCATCCCTGGGTGTTTACAGCGTCAACGCACAAACACACAGATGCTAACTTTCACGCACACACTAATAAACACCCATGCAAAAAGCTAACAGATTGACGAAACACACCCACACTTTCTGCAAGTACGCACTCCCTTTGCTTGCACTGAACTGTGCGCTCTGTGTGCATTTGGTCCCCTGCAGATGGCTCGTGCCCTCTTCCCTCGTTTCGCTCCGTTGTTCATCCACCACTGCCTGGAGGAGCTCACGGCACCCGGCCTATTTCCACAGGTGAGTGTGTGAGTGTGTTCGTGAGTGGGTGGGTAAATGGGCAGGGGTGGGGGTACGGGTGTGGGTGTGTGAGTGTGTAAGTGTGTGCATTTCAAGAGTTCATGGTTGGCTCACACGTTCTGCAAGCAGCCTTTGATGGCTGCTACCACCCTCCACCTTTGTGATGCTATGCAAAAGCAATGCACCTGCACTCACACACACACACACAACAACATGCACACACACGCAATCACACACACAACCACATACCACACACACACAATCACACGCACAACCACAGACACAATCACAGACACACACAACCAAATACACGCAATCACACACACAACCACTCGCACACACACAACCACTCGCACACGCACACGCACACGCACACACACACACCGCAACACAAAACCGCGCAGGCCCACATCGCTGCCATCACCCTCCTGCGCTCCATGATGCTTCAAGCGACGGCCTCCCTCAACAGCACCCCCCCCCTCTCAGCGTCCCCCTCTGCCACTGGCAGTCCCCCAGAGGATGGCCTCAGTGCATCTCAAGCTGGTAATGCATGCAGAGTTGGCTACAACCGTATGTATGTGTAGGGTTGGCCAGAGCCGTACGTTTTATACGGTGCATATACGGTATTTTTAGCAAGGATTCCTTCGAACAATCAGTCGTATACGGCGGTTGCATATACAGTTCTGGCCAACCCCACATGTAGCATAACACCAGGGTCCATGCTTATGTGTAGGGTTGGCCAGAGCTATATAAGTGTATATACGGTGCGTCTACGTACAGGATTTGTATGGGTATATGGCCTTTCTTTTTTAGCAAATTACTAGTTTTTCTATGGTTTACAGTTTTATATGGCATACGGTATACATATGTATGAGCTTACGGTTTATATGCCGTGTTTACCTATACGTAAACAGAATCCCATGTACGGTCCTGGCCAACCCTACTTATGTGTGACAAGCATAGGCTGATTTAAGAACTTCTTTTTGGCACAGCATCATTGTTGGCACCAGCTTATATTATTGGGATGTGTTCTTTGGGGTCATGTCTCAAGCAAGCGCTCTTAGTAAGTGGCTTATTGCTGCCGTTGGGCTGTAGCTCTAACCTCAGTGTATTTCATAGGAGGATGAAAGCGTGCTCGCACGTATTTCACTCACATACACACAGACACACACACACACATGCTCGTGCACTCTCATATACGTAGGCACACACACACACTTACACATACACAGCTACAGAAACACACTTCCACAAACACACAAATACGCAGGGGGCCCCATTGATCTGGGCCCAGGTGTCATTGCCTCCCTCACCAGCAGCAGCATGCTAGCCCCTTTGGTGGAGCGCACGCAAGGACCCTTAGCACCACAGGCAGTAGCTGCCCTCTCCGCCGTCATGGCCTTCACCACCGCACACACAAAGCAGCAGCAGCAGCAGCAGCAGCAGACTCCCTCTCACAATGACCCTCGTATTCCCTCTTCCTCTCAGCATAGTACGCCTGGCAAGGTGGGCAGCAATAGTGTGGGATTGTGTGGGTGCGAGTTCGAGTGTGAGTGCGAGTGCGAGTGCAAGCGCGGATGCCTTAAGGTGTGGGTTGTACAGAGTCGTAGGGGGGGTATTTGTGTGTGGTGTACGCATGTGTGTGTGTGCGTGTGTATGCGTGTAGGATGTGTACCTGCTCGTTGCTGTGTGTGTGCAAGCAAACATGTGTGCTGATTTTTGCGGCACAGCAGGGCGTGCATCTGTGCATCTAAAGCCAGCGTGCAGAGTGCTGTTCTGTGTGCGTGCCAAGTGTGTGTGTGTGTGTTTATGGCTAGATGTGTGGCTATAAGTGTACACCTGTGTGCGTCTGATGCAGCACTTTAGAGCGTTGGTCTGTGTGTGCGCCAAGTGTGTGTGTGTATGGCTAGATGTGTGGCTATGTGTGTACACCTGTGTGCGTCTGAAGCAGCACTTTGAAGCGTTGGTCTGTGTGTGCGCCATGTGTGTGTGTATGGCTAGATGTGTGGCTATGAGTGTACACCTGTGTGCGTCTGAAGCAGCACTTTGAAGCGTTGGTCTGTGTGTGCGCCAAGTGTGTGTGTATGGCTAGATGTGTGGCTGTGTGTGTACACCTGTGTGCGTCTGAAGCAGCACTTTGAAGCGTTGGTCTGTGTGTGCGCCAAGTGTGTGTGTATGGCTAGATGTGTGGCGCTATGTGTGTACACCTGTGTGCGTCTGAAGCAGCACTTTGAAGCGTTGGTCTGTGTGTGCGCCAAGTGTGTGTGTGTATGGCTAGATGTGTGGCTGTGTGTGTACACCTGTGTGCGTCTGAAGCAGCACTTTGAAGCGTTGGTCTGTGTGTGCGCCAAGTGTGTGTGTGTGTGTATATATGGCTAGTTGTGTGTGGCTATGTGTGTACATCTGTGTACACAAACACGTGCTGCTGATGTTCTGTGTAGGTATACGTAAAGTGTGTGTCAGTCGTAATGCATCTGCGTGCTTGCAACGCGCAGGGCCAAGGATTTGCTGGGGCCAGCAGTGAGGCAGGCAGCGGGCAAAGCACGACCACCACACCCATAGTGCTGCGCACCTTACAACCCCCTCCAGGGAGTGATGCAACGGTAAGAGGGCAAGAGCAGCAAGCTTGACAACAAGCTTGTTCTGCTCTTGAACATTGAGGTGGAATTGCAACTGCAATCAAACGAGACGCACCTTGGCTTGTACGCCTGCGCCTCCCCCCCCAAGGGAGCATAAGGGATCTGTTGTGTTTTGGTGGTTGGCCTGTACTGATAGCTAGTGCATTGCAACGGTTCATGCTTATGCGCCCACGAGCACAACCACATACGCACACACTTGTACTCCCACACACACACGTGTACACACGTACACACACACGCATACACACAAACACACACAGACACACGCACAGACACACACACACACATGCACATGCAAACACGCACACACACACGCAGGTGGCGGCATCAGTGAAGCGCGTTGCAGACACGATGGGAGGCATGTCAGCTAGGCGGGGACGCCGGACGGCACGTGTCATTCCCTACCTCAACCCCTCCAGCCAAAGCCATGGGACCCACTCTCACCAGCCCGTCCTGCTCATGCATCAAGAATGAGTGCAGCAGCAGCCTGCTTTCCGTGAGCATTAGGAGAGGCAGCCACAGCAGCAGCAGCAGCAGCAGCAGCAGAGGTCGTAAAGGCAGCGCATACTTCCAGCAGCTGCCTGTTTTGATTGTGGAGCTGCGTAGTAACCTCAAAGGCTGCTCCTGTCAGCACGTTGTAAATAAATGTGGAGAAGCAGCCACAGCAGCAGGGAAGGGAGACATGTATAGAAGTGAAGAGATGTGGCGATGCCCTCCATTGTGTTTGTGCGCACACGCATGCGCACACACTCATACATGTGCATGTACCACCCGGAAAGATGCAGCAGCAGCAGCAGCAGCAGCAGCAGCAGCAGCAGCAGCAGCAGCAACAATACTTTGTTTCTTTTTGGGTAGCAGCAGCAGATAATTCACGAGTACTTTATTGTGTGATTATCTTTCATTCCATGGTAGGCATATGTCACGAATTCAATTTTGTGTGTGTATTTAAATGTTCGATGAGGGATTCTGGGCAGCAATATCCTCTTAGCCTGAAACTAGGAATGGCCCCTCTTATGGAAAAAGGGTGCTTCGCTTGGTGTACGTATCCATTTTAGTTCTTCGTGTAATGAAATTGCTTGAGAAGCAAGCAACAAGCAAGAGACGGAAAAAACTTGCAGTTTGTTATGTAACCCATGTTGTGGCTTTGAGCACTGGCTTGGCAGCGGCCGTGTCAGTTTCTACTGTTGAACAGAGAAAAACTGGAAGCGAGATGTGTCAAACAGGCAGGCTGCTTTAGCAACATCACTAGGCTTCACGGCCTAGCCTTACAAGGTTTACACGGTTTACGACAAAAAGGCCTTCAGTCAAGAAGTGCGACTGCTTCCTGCTCAAAACGAAAGCATTTAGTTCACGGAGGAAAAAATAAAGCTCGTTCAACAATAAGTTGTTGTTCTGGACTCAGACTAAGGCAGGCACAGTGGGAGCAGTGTAATGCTGAGGTAGTGCAAGCAATGTGCTTAGTAGACCTTTCTATAGGCTTGCACCGAGTGACTGTGTTGGTAGAGTAGCACGGCAGGTTCAGTGCTGTAGGGCTGGCTATGAGACTCGGTAGTTTTTGTGGATTGGCAGTGGCCGAGATGGGTGGTCATCCCTATAGATCCTTAGCTTAGCTCTACATTGTCTGTGCCTGGTGCTCTTGCTTGTTTGAGGCTGGTACTCCAGTCTCTTTGTGACTTCTTTCCTCCTTCTGGTACTTTGTTGGATCTCTCTGACTGGGCCTTTTTTGTCTGCCGGTAAAGGAGTTTTACGGTACTCGGTACCAAAGTGGCTCACTATTCCTGAACTTCATGTGGGGAGTGTTTTTCACTGCCTGCGTTGTTTTTCTTTTCTTTACTTTTCTGGAAGGGTTAGAAGGAAGCCTTGGAAGAAAAGAAAGAAAAAAGAAAAAAAAACGCAGGCAGTGAAAACCACTCCCCACATGAAGTTAAGGAAAAGTAAGCCACTTATTTGGTACCGAGTACCGTAAAAACCCTTTACCAGGACCTGGCTTAAGAAATAGACACATCGTGAGCTCCTGTTGGGGGAAACAGAGGTGCATATTTCCTGCGGAGAGAAATCACGTGGGGATTGGCGCAGTGGAAAAGAACATGCTGCTCATTTTGGACATCATCAGTATCACACAGGTGGAAAACTTACTTTGATTCCATGTCACTGTCTCACAACGTAGGGTGTGAACGGGAAGTCTGAATTGAGCTGTACTACGGATGACTTCACGAGGCAGGTTGAGCAACGAGTATTGAAAAGGAGGATGTAAGGCAAATGAGCGCGTTTGCTGTTGTGTTTTCTAGGATGCGTTTCAGAATATGCTGTCCAAAAATCCAAGTGTCTCTCCCTAAGGTATACGACGAAACAGCTGAGCAGACCAATGGGCTCACAGTTTTGCAGCTTCTGTTGAAGATAAATGATTGTGTCATCCGTGGCAGAAAGATATGGGCTGACCAGCAATCATCGGATTGAGTACTCAGCTGCATGTAAGCATGTAAGACCTTTTTCATTTTGTAGCTGTTGGATTTAATCAAATTATTGTACAGCCGCATTGCCGCGCTAAACCAATTGAACAGGAGAGGTTTCAATCCGCGCTCGCATAGGACACACCATGAAGGCTGGTGTCTCTGATCCCCTACATCCTTTTCAACAATGGCAACAACCATTTCCGCAGGGGACTGCCTGTCCATCACTTTGACTCTGAACGTACCTGCCGTGAGTGGGCGAAGTGCTGCGGCAGCCACGGCTTTCAGATTGATCTGCTTGTCGCACACCATGCCCAAATATTTGAAGCAGCTGGCTGTCTTTCAATACCAGGTTTATGAGGTGCTCGCGTATGTGACCAATGTCCTGGTGAAGATGAACATATTCACAACGAGGTGCATGCTCTTTTATTTTGCCAAGACCATCGGGTTTGTGAGCCGAGGGAACGTTTTTCTTTTTGTTTACACTTTTCAACAGTCCCAACCCTTTTTATTGCAACAGGTCCTCAACGACCATTTTGTTCATAATGTCCTTTTTCAGCAGAATATTACATATGAGGTGCTCTTCAACTGTTAACTCACAATTTCTAATCTTGTTACTCCCAATTTCCACTTTTATTTAAAATATGTGGTCAATATTACAGGAAGTGATACCACACGTGTGGCACGCCACCACACTGAAGCTGTGACAGGGCTACCTGACAAAAGGTCAGCCCCTATTGAAGCCAATGTAACAATTTTTTGATGCAATAGGGTAGCACCTCCACAAACGCATCAGAAGGCTAGCAGTCAAACGCCTTTGACTTAAGGCTTTATCTGTAAATCAGTAATTGTGATCATCAAACTCCAGATCTTCTACGCTGCTTAGCGTGCCTACTACACGCAGCCTCACTTTGAAAGGGGCCACAGGAGTTGCCTGTGGACATAGACTGAAAAAGAAATGTCCACCTTCTAGCCTAGCAGTCGCACAAATTTGACTGATAACTTAATCTGTAACATCTGAATGTCCACCTTCACAGATAGAAAAGAAAAACCACGCAGGCAGTGATAACCACTCCCCACATTAATTTATCACCTTCGCAGAAATGTTTGAATGCACGTTTAATTTCGATGTAGGGGTAAAATTACTGTGTCCATAAAGTCGGAAGGCTCAACAGTTCCAGTTGCTAAATTACAAGAATTGAAAAGCGCAACACCGACAAGCAAACCACACAAGAAGCAAGCACCTACTCTCCAATACCTGTACAAAGTCATTGGTATCCACCAAGAGCATCGGTTCATTTTAACGCCTCACTGCTAAGGCACAAGTTTGACAAAAAGCACAAGCATGCTGTCTTTTAACGCCTGCTATATGTACCCCAAACGTGCACAGCCTGCCACATCTTGCCCAGGCTATTATTCCTACAACACACGAATGCAACCCCCCCTCATCCTATTCTCATACGTACGTTTCCTGTGCCCCATTCTATGAACATAGGTATAAGCAGCAAACGCTTCATCACGCGATCTTAAGCACAGTGCGTACAACTGCGTACCCCATCGAAAAGGCGCCACCTCCCCAAACCCATCTGTACGGTCAACAACCGCCCTTGCATCTCACACTCGTTTGCAGCCACAACACACTGTGTGCCTATCACACACGTTTGCATGTCCAACATGTGGCCATGCTGTGCAGCACAGCATGCACAGCGTCATCCGACAATGTGGGGGCAGGGATACCGGCATCCGCACTTCCTCGGTAGTGGTGCGATGCTCTGAGCTCGTCAGGTAGGTACAGCTCCAAAATTGTGCGCTGCTGCAAGAGGCGGGACACTCTGCACGGGGGGCGAAAGAGCGATGAAAAGGCTGACAAAATAAGAGGGTGTACTTGGCGCTTTTTTGTCGTGTTGTGTGTGTACTGAGTGTGTGCATGTGTGTGTGTGTGTGTGTGCTCTGTGTGTGATGTGCTCTGTATGTACAGGTCTCTGTATGTACAGGTCTAAGTGCAAATTGGGCAAGGGTAGCCAGGGCCCCAATTGAGGGTGGGTCCAAAACCCAAATCAAATTTGGGCATATAGGCATTGGCCGAGGTTTAGCGTGATGCATTCATGAGTTCATATTTGCACATACACACACATACACACGCTCCACGTAAAACACACACACACACACACACACACACACATCATCATACGCGCACACCTGCGTGGGGTGAAGCCCAAGCCGTGCAAGGCCTCAGAGCCCCAGCGCGCTTTCAAGCAGGCCCAGATGCGCTGCAATAACAGCAACAGTACCAGAGATGTATGTCAGAGACGTATGTACATGCATTTACGTGTGAGTATGTGTAGGGTTGGCCAAAACCGTATGTGTACACCATATATGACCGTATATTCGGTTATTTCCCTGCCAAAAATGCGCCGTATATACGTATGTATGTATGGTTTTGGCCAACCCTAACGTGTAGGGTTGGCCAGAACCGTATATGCACCTCGTATATGACTGTATATACGTGTGTACTGTATGTTTGTCCTGCGCTGTGCGTCATGCCTTGCCCGTACTCCCTCTACACACGATTGCACTTGTGCATGCACATGCATGTTTTGTTGCGCACAAGGTGTGAGCATCACACGTGCAAATTGCTACAGGGCCCAAGAGGATTTTGTGGCAAGCTTTTTTGCATGTGTTGCAACAACACTGCTAGCCTTGTTACAGATCAAATTGTGTGTGTGATGTTTTAAGGAACTTAGTGGTAAAACATGGAGTGTTTCAGAATCACAGGCCTCAGCAGGCACACACAGGCATGCGAACATAATCGTGCGCACACACACACACACACACACATACGCGCACCCGTGGTCTGTGGCACAGCAGCCGGCTTGCATTGGCCAGGTGAGCCAGGATGCCAATCTTTGTGGGGTCAGCCAACAGCTGCACCAAATCCCCTAGGCTGCGTGCATTGTGGCACCTACGCACAACCACACTACTCCCCCTATTTTGGCTGCTGTTCCTGTACGTCCTGCTGCTGCTGCTGCTGTTGCTTGCCTTGCAGCTAGCGTTGGTGCTGGAGCTGGTGGTTGCAGCCCTTGTGGCATCTGACGGTGTGGGTGCTTCCACGTGGAACGCTTGGGGGCGCTTGTTGTGGGTGTTCAAGAAGGCCCTGGAGATAGAGGGGGCGAAGCTCCTGCTGTGTGTGGTGCTGCTGCCTGTGCTTGGGCCGGAGGTGGTAATGGGCGCAGGAGGGGTGGTGTGGGAGTGGGAGCTACTGGAGCTTGTGCGGAGAAGCTGTACGTTGTTGGGGAACAGGGTGGTCTCCTCTAAGGGGGAGAAGTTGCGGGATACGCGCACTCGGTAGTTGGACCATTCTCCACGAAGGTCGGTGCAGGAACGAAAGCTGCGCGCGTTTACAATGTGTTTAATGTGCGCGGGTTTCAGGGCCAGGGTGTGCACAGCAACGGGAGTGGATGAATAGGTCTGAGTAGGTGTGAATTATGCTTTTTCAGCTACCCATGATGCGTTAGTTACATTGTGCGGGTGATCGTTTGTGCAGAAAGCCTGGTGAGTATGTGGGTTCTGAACTTCTCAGGCTCTTCCCCTTTTCACGCACCACGCAAACACACCCGTTTCCTGTCCCCCAAACCATTTCTGTCAGATAGTGTGCGGATGTGTGTATGTGTGTGTGTGTGTGTGTGTGTGTGTGTGAGTACCTATGTGTGTGCGTGTGACAGTATGAGTGTTATTTTCTCATTTAGTTGCCCCGTACCAGGGTGTTCCTACCTGCAATCGTGCACGGTCATGAGCTTGGGGGGCAGCTGCTGCCCATCCTGTAGGCTGGCCCAGGCCACACTGTCAAGGGGGCGGCTGTGCTCGTACACCTCGGCAGGGTCACCCTGTTGCTCCTGGCGGACGCAGATCCACGCTTCCAGGAAGCCATGGGTGTGCAGCTGGTCTGGGTGAGGGTGTGAGTGCAGTTGGATGCGTGTGTGTAATGAGGAGGGGCGCTCTTCTGGTGGATAGTGGTGAGAGAGGCTGCTTGGGGGTGCCGAGGGGTGCTGCTGCTGCTGCTGCTGGTCCAGCACGGCACGGCGAATAACCGGGCGCTGCTGCCTGCGTCTGCTGCCGTGGTGCCCTTGGGTATTGGAGCTGCTTCTGTGCGGCCGGCCTTGGTGCTGCTGTTGCTCAGCAGGCAAAGGACGCGCATCAACACGAGGTTGAACAACACTCCGAGCCACTTGAGCCTCGCTGGACTGTGAGTGCTGCTGATGCCGTTGATGGCGCCTTCTGTGGGCCTCCTGCACTGCCGCTGATGCTGCTGGGAGGTAGGTAGGAGGAGGAGGAGGAGGAGGAGGAGGAGAAGGAGGAGGCTTGAAAGCTACGGTTGAAGGTGTTTGTTTTGTTGGAGAGGAGGAGGGGGGCTTCATCTGCTGCTGCATTGCCCTGCGCCTTTGCAGCCCAGAACGAGGCTGGGAGGAGGGGCTTGGGGGAACTGGAGGAAAAATGTCATGAGTGTGTTTGGAGGGGCTCAGAGGATGCATGGTGCTGTGCTCAAGAGCTCATAGTCTCGTCATGACTTAATAATTAGGTATATCTCCCATCGTGTCTCCGAAGTCAACAGATGATGAGGATTTTTATTTGTGCGGGTCGAAAATCAGTCACTAAACAGTAGTCATTGTATAGTTATTGCAAGGGCCAGATTAACGGCGCGTTTACAACGGCGGGTTAATGGTTAAGGTTCGAATGTGTGTTTACAACGCGCGGTTAGATGTCTGGTTAAGAATTTTAATCGGGTTAATAAATATTGTTTTGCCCCCCCGGTTAAGGGCTACGATGTATTTGAAATGTTGAAAGAGGAAAGCATGCCGACAGGTCAAAAAATCCAGGAGACCCGAGTTTTGCCTCTGGTCAAAGTTCATGTTCTGCATGCCACGATCATGATAGTTCACAGGGGATTACTACAAAGATTTATGAGCAGGTGTTTGACGTAATAATTACCCTGTTTGTTGGTCTAACTGGTTTGTTGGTTTAACTGGTTTGTTGGTCTAACTGGTGGTCTAAATCCAAACGGAATTAATGAAGCAACCGCGATTAAATATAAAAATTGCAAAGAGGGTTAATTCGCCGTTGTGAACGCGCCGTAAAACTCTGAAATTTGGAACTTCGAAAAAGACCACCGTCCGAATTTCGCAAGTGAGTAAGGCCGCACGCGCACACACACACTCACACACACTTGCACACACACGTAAACACACATACATGCATGTATAAGCACGT
>Ga0307947_1004256_pt1 | contig 11317 bp, 10 predicted proteins | sample OrgLakmetagen232_FD_201840 | JGI IMG/M metagenome (GOLD analysis project Ga0307947, IMG submission 201840) | Saline water microbial communities from Organic Lake, Antarctica - #232 | ecosystem: Environmental > Aquatic > Non-marine Saline and Alkaline > Saline | place: Antarctica: Organic Lake...
CCCGAGGGCGGACCCCAGAAAGTTGAAAACCACTGCTCGGCGGCAGCAGGTGAGGGAGGACCACGAGGGCCCGTGCGTGACCCGGAGAGCCCGCTGGCGCAGACACCCCTCGCGAGGGCCATGCGAAGAGGAGACGGCGAGGCTGGTCTCCTGATAACCATGCATAACCAACACAGGTCGCCAGACCCGACAAAAATTGAGAGAGCCACTGCAACGAGTACAGTGGCTCTATTTTTTAATTTTTTTTTAAAGGAGGAAGGGCAAAACATGTACGAGAAGGTCAAGCATGGGAAAGAAAGAAGGAAGAAAGCCTGCGTACTTTGGTGCCCAAGTAAAAAGAACTTTGTTCGTAGACGATGGATAAGAGGTTGATGTTGGTTGTGCACTTTTTCTAATGTCTGTTGCGGGTTTATGTCTGAACAGAATTTAAATTCTACAAGATGTATGTCTCTGTCCTTTGGGGGGATCTGTTTGGGATCCAAATGCCTGCCTCTTCCTTCAATGGGCATAACTAACACGCCATCTGGACGGCTTTGATGTCTAGTTGGAAGGTTTTGTTGTGTTGGGAAATCCAGTCAGGAACGTTTCTTTCATTGTCATCAGGGGGTTTAATGTTAAGGTCAGGTAACTTTTCACTGTTACAAGCATCCATTGTAACAATTGCTGAGCCCACCTTGCCTTTGCTGATCTCTACTACAACAACAAATATCACAAAAGAAAGGTAGTGATGACACAGCCAGCACAATTTTTTACATGTTTTACATACGCAGCCTAGCAGTCACACAATTTGGCTGATGGCTTAACCTGTAAAAACAATTTAAAAAAGAGAAGGCAGATGAGATGGTTGGACTCATTGACGCTCGCAGTCCAGAGGTGTACAAGCTGATGACTGCGAACAAAGGGTCTGACATTTCTCCTATTTCTGCGCAGTCATGGACTGAACACCTTCAATCGCATTTTGTGCAACCACAAGTGAGCGTTCCTGACGTGCTACCTGGACGATCCAACCCACCTACACGGCATCAGTTACTCTGTGACCAGTTACAAACTGGACAAGTTTTTCCTTCTGACATTGCAGTTCCACCCGGCCCTAGTGGCAGGTACAGGAGCATGAACATTACCTTTCAACGCAGCAATGAGCAAGCACCTGTATACAAGCTACCCCCCATACATACTCTGGCTATTACTACTGTCCAGAAAAACATTTCAAACATGAACGTGCAGTCCGGCCCAGGTTTTGATCCGTTATCTACTTCTTTCATCAAGCACGCAGAGAAAACAATTCAGGATGATCGTGGTAAGAGACACACTGAAAACGTTCTGTTTCCCCTTCTTACTGACTTGTTCCATCTGTTCCTGTCAGACGGTGTCACCCCACATCTTTGGAACAAAGTCAAAATTACGCCTCTGCACAAAAAAGGTCCAACTACGTCCCCCAAAAAATATCGTTTGTTGGCTATCAATGGTTGTATCTATAGACTTTTCGCAAACGTGGTCAGAGACTTGCTGACGGACTGGGCTCTTGGGTTTAGTGCTGAACATCAAATACCAGACTCTCAATTTGGTTTCTGCCCCACAAGGAACACCAACCAACCCCTCTTTATTCTCCGCCACATTCTCAAAAGGATAAATTAGAGGTATAAACAGCTTTCCTTGATCTCTTTGCTGCCTGCGACAGTGTTCCAACACTGTCCCGACAGCCAGACGCTTTGAAACGCACTTTGATGGCGCTTGCGTCTCGCTGTTTGCATGCGAGCTTGAGCCGTTTTTAAGTGCGGAGGTAAAGCGCGCTTTGGTACGGTCAAAGTGGCGCTTTGGCATGGTCAAAGTGGCGCTTTAGGTCATCAAAGTGGCACTTTGGTATGGTCAAAGTGGCGCTTTGATGTAATGCAAGCGCACTTTTGGTGGACGCTTAAAAAGAACTCAAGCTCGCTTGCAAACAGCGAGACGCAAGCGCCATCAAAGTGCCTATCAAAGTTCCTATCAAAGTGGCGCTTTGGTTGGTCAAAGTGGCGCTTTAGGTCATCAAAGTGGCACTTTGGTATGGTCAGAGTGGCGCTTTGATGTAATGCAAGCGCACTTTTGGTGGACGCTTATAAAGGACTCAAGCTCGCTTGCAAACAGCGAGACAAAAGCGCCTATCAAAGTGCCTATCAAAGTGCCTATCAAAGTACCTATCAAAGTGCCTATCAAAGTGCCTATCAAAGTGCAATTTTATGCCGGCCATTAAAAGTGTTCAAAGCTTTAAAAATGTCACCTCCCAAGTAAGTTCCCAATGGCGCACTCAGGCCCCTGCCCACATCTGTTATCCAACTCCAAAAATGTTCCCTCCTAAGTGTCAAAAACACACTCCGGTCTGTGCCCATATCTGTCATCCAACTCCAAAACAGTTTCCTATAATTACTCATCTGTCCTATTCCTAGGCACGACTTTCCTTCCAATTCGTGTTGTGACCGATTCCGCCAAACCTCCCCCTTCACCATCCCCACTACGCTCTGCTTCACTCGATCGCGATGAGTCATGTGACGGCACCTCCTCCTCCTCGTCTCCTGTCTCCTCGCTGCCACCCAAGCCTAGCTCCATTAACCCCTTTTTCGGACCTCGAGAGAAGCTTTGGAGACACCTGCAAAAAATTAAGACTCCGCAGCATTTGAGAGATATCATTCAAAGCATGTACACAGGATGCCTATACCTTCTCATTGATGGTGACAAAATTTCTGAGGAGGTTGCACCAACAGAGGCTTGAAACAGGGCTGCCCCCTGAGTCCCCTTCTGTACTCCCTTGATAACAATGACATAGACAGATTCTTGACTGTACAGAGAGGTGCTGCCACTGCCCTGGATTAAGCTAAAATCCCTCACTGTGATTATGCTGATGACATTGCTCTCACTTCAAGCACGGCTGAAAATCTGCAACTCCAACTGAACAAATTCTATGACTATACACGTTTCAAAGGGCTCAAGCTCAACACTGACAAAACAAAAGTCATGGTCTTCTTCAGCAGGAATAACTCTGCGATTCCCACCTTGACGTACGATGGCACACCTCTGAAACTTGTCACTGAATTTAAATACCTTGGAATCACTCTTACTCGTGATGGAAGCATGCTCACAGCTGCTGAGAAGATGGCAGACAACTTCAGGTCTGCCATTATTGCCAGAGTTTGCATAATTGGTGATAGCAAGGGTATCAAACAAAGAAAACATGCCATGTTGTGGCTTTTCCAGGTCTTTGCTTTGACAGCTGGTCTGTACGGTTGTCAAGTATGGGCCACTTATTCTCTGACATGATTCCTCAAAAATCACCCCCACACATGTCTTCATCTGGGCTTCTTGAAAAGACTCCTGGGTGTCAAGAAAGGTACTGATACTCACTGCGTACTCTGCGAAACAGGTCAGATGCCCATTTTCTTCTATTGGTTCAGATGCATCATACGATTCTGGAACAGTTTACTCTCTTCAAACAACCCTCTTCTTGAGAAAGTTGTGCGGGCTGACCTACTAATTGCAAATAGAAGTGTACTGGACTTACCAGGTTCTGCACGCAGCGCCACTCCAAGATTTCCCTGCGTCTCAGCAGTTATTAAATGCCATACGATCTTTCGAGTCTATCAATTTGAAACAGTTTGAGCTCACAAATTTGCGCGAAACATATCATTGGGAATTGGAGAGAACTTGATAATTTTGACACTACATGATAATCATCATTCCAGCAGACTTATGAGGCAGGACTTATCACTCATCACACACATTTGGTGTACCTTTGGGGATTGCACCTGGCTAGTGGGATGACAGAAATAAAATCATAAGCCTGATGTGTTACCTATCTACCCTCGCTTGGATATTTCCAACAATCTCAGCCGTGCACTTTCTTGCCTTCGCCTTTCTGGCCATAACTTTTTGGTCCAAAGAATGCGTCATAACAGGAATAGAAGGCCTTATGAGCTCAGAATCTGTGACAAATGCTGTGACTGGCACTCTGTTCAGGATGAGGAACACATTTAGCTGGACTGTCCGCATGAACATCTTGTTAGCCTCCGCACACAGCACCGCCAGCTGGTCTTCCCACCTCAATATGAAGCTCGTTTGAAGACCTTTTTGAACCAACCTAATATTTATGGTGTGGCCTATTTTGTGGCTGAGTGCCTAGCCCTTTTCCCTTGATTATTTACTAGTCATTTTTTGGTTTGGTTTCAGGCTTTTTCCAAGCTTCCGCTCAAATGCCCCCCAGAGGCATATATATAGAGCGATGTAACCTTACCTTAACCTGTAAACCTGTAACAAAAGCCCTATTTCATTCTACATGAACTGGTTGTTTTTATGAGCAGGCTAGCAGTTGCGCGCTTTGACTGAAGGCCTTTCCCTTGTAACAAAAAGCAGCATTAAGGCCCCTCCTTACTAACTTAATAATCAGGCTGCTGTGGCATCCATCTTTCTTTTATTCTTTAATTTTTAATGTGCTGCTCTGAAGCATTCGCTGCGGTTTGTGCTGCTTATGAGCTGCATTGTTCTGCTGTTTTGGTACTCCAGGAGCAACAGGACCATCTTTTGTGTGGACGACCACGTTCAGGCCTCGGGGACCATCTGAAATACATTTAGGATGCGATGCACTAGTACACTCTTTACTTGTTTCAAACTGCAGCACTCTACTCCACTCTTCCAAGCAAGCTCAGTAAATAGAGTACCAACAACCAGGCAGTCGCAAGCGCTCTTGCTTAGGCAACTTGTTCTCCAACTCTCTGCGCCTGCGCAAACGTGTTATCTAATGCTCTCTCTCTCGACCCCTTAGTAATATTACTAGACGATATGGGCATGCCACGATCCTTATGACAAGCGTCGTCCCCGCCACCATTGCCGTGGCCGTTTTTTATGCTATTCCTAGTGTGTGATCTAGTGCTCTCTCCTGCCTGGCCTCTAAATCTCTCTGTTGGGCAGTACAGGCATGCCACTGTCCTCGTGATCTGCATCGCCATAACTGCTGTGGATGCTGCGAGTGCTGTTGCTGCCACTGCTGCTACTCTGACCACCATACGTAGGGCGTGCAAGAAGGGGAGGGGGGCACCCAAAAGGTGACCGCCGATTGTCCATGGCATCCTTCAAACGGAATCAAGGAGGGATGGAATTAAGCAGGGACAGACACAAGAGAGTTGGTGGGGGAGACTTACGGCACTTCGGGCCAATGTGTCTCCTTTTCCCTAATTGACGCAGGGAGTGTTTTGCTGCCTGCGTAGTTTTCCTCTTTCTTTTCTTTCAAGAGAGTCCAAATTGAGAGCAAGCGTTTGTGGACGGTGGTGCGCGTGCCTTTGTTTATCGCCTGTGTGTTTACGTGCGTACTCCAGAACGCGGCACAGCATGTCAAAGGAGGAAGCACCTGTTGATCACTTCTGAATATGTTCAGTTTCCTGCAGCGCTTAAGGTGTACGCAGCATAGGCACCCTAAGGAACCACTGTAATGTAGTCATCACAAACGAATTGACATTTGACATCTGAACATACGCAGCATAGGCACCCTAAGGAACCACTGTAATGTAGTCATCACACACGAATTGACATTTGACATCCGAACATACGCAGCATAGGCACCCTAAGGAACCACTGTAATGTAGTCATCACACACGAATTGACATTTGACATCTGAACATACGCAGCATAGGCACCCTAAGGAACCACTGTAATGTAGTCATCACACACGAATTGACATTTGACATCTGAACATACGCAGCATAGGCACCATAAGGAACCACTGTAATGTAGTCATCACAAACGAATTGACATTGAGATCTGAACACATCCCTTTTTCTCAGCAGCTGCAGTAGCAAAGAAGAGTAAAGAGTTTCAAGGCACACCTCAAGGCAATTGCGCTGCCACTTCCCGTTCCTTACCCAATGCACAGCACAGCATTTCAGTACTGGGCAGCAAGCGCATGCACAACTTAATTTTTACAACAGCTGCTACGGATAAAGTAGTAGTGGGGCAATGGCACACAGAAACGCAGCCACTGAAACGGAAGTATGTACGGGCAGAGTGCCTGCAGAGTGCATGCTCCCATTTCACTCCCAAAATTTAAGAGGCAACATTTGGAAGTCGCTTCAAGTGCAGGCGCCACATCCACGACACAGCACAGTGCTGAGGTGCTGGAGAACGTACACACAGCGTAGTAGCATTGCGATATGCCACCAAACACACACACACACACACAAACACACGCATACACACACACACCTTTTCCCGCTGCAGCTGCTGCAGACGAGGGAAGAGGGCGTTGCCAGGCAGGCACAGAGTAGAGTAGGCCCATGCTAAACGGGACCAGCAGCGCAGATCAAACCTGCAGTCGAATTCCAGACAGCAGGCACAGAGTTGAGACCGCAAAAGTGGTGCAGATGTAAGGGGGTTCTGCTTAGCTTTCAGGTATAAAGGACTCGAAGCAAGAATCGAAAGAGCATGGACTCAAAGAAAAGATCGAAAGAGCGTTGGTTGATGAGGTGCCGAAGTGCTGAAGTAATGGCCGGAGGAACAAACAAAGCAATATCGCCAGGTCTTAGAATACACAGAGGTTATTGCGTGAGCTCAGCCTCTTACACGTGCCATTCCTCCACACTAAAGCTCAGCCTCCAACAGGTGCCATTTCTTGATACTGAAGCTCAGCCTCTGCGGCCAGGAGCTTTGCACTCGTTACAGCAGTACGGCGCACAGAGCGTACTTTGTATGTGCCTTAACAACAACACCTACAACTCAATGTCTGCAAACCCTCTGAGTGGTAAGGTACACCACTGCCTGCATAAGGAAGGCGCGCACACACACACACACACAGCACAAGTAAGGAAGGCGCCCAAGTCTCACCTGCCAGCTTCAGCCAGCGCGTGCTTTAGGATGGCCCTGAATAGAATGGGGGCGTTGAACTGCAGCCGAGCGTAAGCCCACGCAATGCATGCCACCTGGGGGGGGGTCATGCCGCCCACAGCCACGCGTGCTGCTAGCAGGGGTGCCGCTGCCTGAGTGTGTGTGTGTGTATGTGTGTATGTATGTGAGTGCGTGTGTGTGTTGTGGGGTAGAGTGCGGCAGGCGAAGGAGTGGTGGTGTGAGTTATGCTGCATTCCCTTGTGTGTACGAATGGATACTACTGCCTTGAAGGGTGCCATGCCACCCGCAACCGCGTATGGATCAATACATGTCTGCTGTGCTCCCTTGTGTGTATGAATGGTTACTACTGCCTTCAAGGGTGCCATGCCACCCACAACCACATATGAAATAATATTTGCCTGTTGTGCCCCCTCATGTGTGTGAACAGAAATGTATTGTCTTGGGTGGTGTCATGTTCACACCCACAATTGCACGTGCTGCCAGGACGGGTTTCGTCTGTTCACACTTCAAGCAAGTATGCACAAGTGCGGTTTTGGAGGGCTATCAAGGTTGTGCGTGTGGTTTGAATGTATGGGATGCTCCAGCAGAGGACTACTACATCAAAGGCAAGGAAGCACACTGCCCCACAAGTATAGCAGGAAATACACGTGTGCACACTTACATACAAAGGCGCACACACAAACACACATACATACAAACACGCATGCGCACACATACACACATACAAACACACACATACAAACGCACACACAGCCACATGCAGTACAGCACGCACAAATGGCGCTGCTTGCACCAAAGCCTCCTCTAGTGTCCCCTCTCACCTGCAGCAGCGCCACAGCCTGGTGGTCGTGCGCAGCGTACGCCCAGAGCATCTGCACCAGGCAAGAGTTGGACAGCGCCCGCAACGCGGCAGTGCCGGGAGCTGCAGCAGGCAGCTGCTGCTGCTGCTGACTGCTCTGCTGTTTGCTGTGCTGCGGTGGGGTACCCACGCTGGTCCTGGGTGCCTGTGCAGGCGCGCCTCCCTCTTGGTGCTGACTGTGGTGGTGCTGCTGACTGTGTTGCGGCTGGTGCTGCTGTGAGGTAACTGCGCTGTTCATGGGTGCCTGCGCAGGCACGCTTCGCTCTTGCTGATGGTGACTGTGGTGGTGCTGCTGACTTTGTTGCGGCTGGTGCTGGTGGTGGTGCTGTTGTTGCTGGGTGTATTGCTGCCGCTGCTGTTGACTGTGTTGCTGATCGTCCCCGCCCAAAACGGTGTGCACGCCCTTATGAACGCCGCTGCTGCTGCTGCTGCTGCGCATGATGGGTTTGCCGCTGTTGCTTCTGCCGCTGCTGCTGCTGCTGCTGCCGCTGCTGCTGCTTCTGCTGCTGCTGCTGCTCTGTCCCTGGTCGTCCAGGCCCATCAGCAGTGCTAAGGCCAGGCGGTCGTACAGCCGGTGCTGATGGTAGTTGCTACGTGCAAACACCCAAGCCAGCACTGACCACGTCATGTGGGGCCCGCTCATTTCTAGGCCGTAGATGTGGTCACGGCTGCTGCTGCTGCTGCTGCTGCTGCGGCCGCTGCTGCTGTCGCTGTTTGAGTGGATATGGCTGAGGTTGAAGGAGTGTATGGGACTAGGGCTGGGGTCGGGGCTGGAGGAGTAGGCAGAAGCGGTAAAGGCTGAACGAGGGTTGCCACTGCTGCTGCTGCTACTACTGCTGCTGCTACTCATGTGCCCCTCTCTTCTCAAAGGTAGGTCCCACGCCTCAGCATCGCTTCCCATGAAGGAGGGAGGGGCGTGCATCTCCTGGGTAGTGGCGCTGTCCAAGCTGAGTAAGCCGGCAGCGGGCAGCGATGTGGATGCCTGAGAGGAGGTTGACACACAAGCAAATGGAACTTGTTAAGTGCATGTGTGCATGGGTTTGCGTGCACTCGTGTGTGTTGTGTGTGTGCGTGTGTGAGTGCCATTGGCAATGTGTATATTTTTGTGGTTGTGGTTGTGTGTGTGTTTGGGTGGGTGGGTGGGAGGGATGGAGAGTTGTGTGTGCATTTGTATGTGTATTTGGGGGGGTGGGGTGGGGTGGGGTGGGGGGAAATGTTGTGTGTGCATGTGGGATATTAGCAATGCGTGTTTGTACAGACACGCAGTAATGCTGCTGTAGCTCTTCCTCTAGCACCCGGTACCAACCGCATGGTGATTAGTGTAGCATGTAGCATGTAGCATGTAGTGTAGCATGTGGTGTAGCATGTGGTGTAGTATGTAGTGTAGCATGTAGCATGTAGCATGTGGTGTAGCATGTAGTGTAGCATGTGGTGTAGCATGTAGTGTAGTATGTAGTGTAGCATGTAGCATGTAGCATGTAGTGTAGCATGTAGCATGTAGCATGTAGTGTAGCATGTGATGTAGCATGTGGTGTAGCATGTGGTGTAGCATGTAGTGTAGCATGTGGTGTAGCATGTAGTGTAGCATGTGGTGTTGCATGTGGTGTAGCATGTGGTGTAGCACAGGTTTGGCCCGAACCATAGAAATACAGTCAAATCATGTTGGCTGAAAAACAATGTACAAGCACATTACTCCGTGTGTGTGTGTGTGTGTGTGTACGCATTCAGAGCAGCTCTGGCCAAAAATACCAGTGTGCGAGATCCTGGACTCACCGAGTCTCCATGCGCATGGATTGCCTCATCTGCTGCCTCGTCTGCTGCTCCTGCAGCTGCTGCTCGCGAGGCATGCACCGCAGCTCTGTGCGTTGCTACTGCTGCTTGCGAGGCTTGTGAGGCTGCCACCACTGCCGCAGAATGGGAGCGCAGGGCAGACAAGGGTCCGCGCAGGAGCATGGTGGCAGCGTGATCCTATGTGTGTTGTGTGAGTGTGTATGTGTGTGTGTTTATGAAAGTAAGCCACACACACACACAGAGAGAGAGAGAGAGAGAGAGAGAGAATAGAGGGAAGATAGGGAGTGTGCAAGAAGACATGAGTACGTATATGCGCGGGAGTGCAAGACGTATCCCGTTTAGTTGGCAGATCACCGTGTGCTGCGAACGTTTCTGACCCCCTCGCGGAGTGTCGGGAGCAGTTTGAATAAGTAAGTTACAAGGGCCTCGCGAAGCTTGCACTGCCCTTACCAGTGCTGATTGCCCACACCTTTTACTGATGTTAAAGGTGTTTTGCTGCTTCTTATTCAGAGTATGCTGCAGTGATTCACTGCAAAAAGACCTCTGTCTCATCATCTAGGCTGGAAACAAACATTCACGTGATTAAGATGACACCATGGTAAACTATGTAAATGCACTCTCACAGACAATGAGCACCAATCAGGTGGGGTACATTCATTTATATTCATTAATTTTAAGCACGAACGGGGGCAGGCCGGGAAAGCCTCCAAGCCGCCCCTCAAGGCCCCCAAGGGGGACAAACAGCTAGGGGTTGCAGACTCTTTTGAGCCTCGTAATCAAACGGCAAGTGAGAAGAAGGTAGCAGAGGGAGAGGCAGCAAAGGCACATGCAGAACGTGCTGCAGGGGACAGGGCAGCACAGGCAGAGTGGGGTGTAGCAGCAGCAGCAACAAAGAAGAGGAAGCCAGGCAGGCCTCCTAAGCTGGCTTCAGGCATAAGCAGCAGGGGGGCTGGCCCTCTCTTGGGGAGGAAGGACACCAAGAGGGAGAAGCGGAAGCTGAGCAACAAGAGGCAGGCCTTCAATCCCTTCACATGCGCACGCACGCTCATGTACGCGCGCACACATGCATGCACGTGCAGCTCAAAGGGCCAAAGGCCCTCGCATAGGCCGCACTGGGTAAGTAGTTAAATTGTGTGCCCCTTGCATAAGCTCGCATTAAGGTTTAATTCAAAACTCGCATTGTTACGTGCCTATACGGTTATTGGCAAACCCGGTGTTTGAGCGCAACAGCAGCTCAATCAGGTGCATGTCTATTGTGGGCAAGCATTTGTGATTCCGTGCTTGCTTCAATTACTGTGGCTTGACAGTCATGCGTATGAGTGCATGCAAATACTGTGACTTGACAGTCATGTGTATGAGTGCATGCAAAACACTAAGCTCGTGCATTACAATAAAGCACTGCAAATGGTATGCAATGCACGTGAACTACAGCAAACCACACACCTGCATGACAAACAGACAAATACATAGGGCTGGCCAGAACCATAAATATAAGGTGCCTATACGATTATATGTACATAAGGTGCCTATACGGTTATATGAATATAAGGTGCCTATACGGTCATGTATATATAAGGTGCCTATACGGGTATTTCTGCATATACAGTTATTTCTGCCTATACGGTTATTTCTGCAGGGACTTATCGCATATACGGTCATTTACGGTGCATGCAGATGGTTCTGCCCAACCCTACAAGTAACACAATCAATCACACACCTACAGCATGCACACACACACACCCTGCACACCCCCTGCACACACACACCCTACGCACCAGCAGGGCACACACACACACACCCTGCACA
>Ga0307947_1004260_pt1 | contig 11314 bp, 15 predicted proteins | sample OrgLakmetagen232_FD_201840 | JGI IMG/M metagenome (GOLD analysis project Ga0307947, IMG submission 201840) | Saline water microbial communities from Organic Lake, Antarctica - #232 | ecosystem: Environmental > Aquatic > Non-marine Saline and Alkaline > Saline | place: Antarctica: Organic Lake...
TAAAGCGATCAACAGCCTCCAACGGTGTGCCATTGTACAAGAAGGAAGTGGGACCGGCAGTGTAAAAGGCCATAGTCTTTGTTTTGTCAGTGTTCAGCTCAAGCCCCTTGCGTTGTGTGTATCTGTAAAATCTGTCCAGCTGGGATTGCAAGTGCATGCCAAATAAACAACTCCTATTCTTATGCCATTCTGCTCATTCTTATTCTGCCAGCAATCACGACACTGTAATGGTTACAATGGTTACAAATAAAGCCATCAGTCAAAACGTGCGACTGCGAGGCTGTGTATGTAAAACGTGTAAAAATTGTGATTATGGTTGTTGTAGCACCTGTAAAAAAACCTGGAAAGGGAAAAAAGGCACAACGATGACATTGCAGCACTGAATAATATCAGTAAACAATCAAGCATCTGCCAGGACCAACCGACCGCATTTGATCAAAGAGGGGCACATAAAGAACATGGACTGTCACACTGAGGATACCAAGAATGAGGGAAGCAAATATCATCATGCTTAAAACTCATGTGTTGAGGAGCAGCACATGCACAACGAGAGGGTCTGGAACATCAAACATGGTCTGGTTCTTCACTCTTTTGCTGCGGGCCCTGCTGCTAGATGAACTCTGACCCAGCACTTGCCTGGGTAAGACTGTATAATCGTGTATAAAAGCGATATTAAATTCAGTGTACAAGTAGTTCAGCAAGCACTTCCCGTTGTTTGCCTCAACACCTCACACAGCAAAGCACATACAGAGGAGCAGCACATGCACTGCTGTTCGTGTAAAGGTATTGCGCTCAGGCAAGCGTCAACATAAATGAAACATCTTTCGTGTATGCACACACCACGTCCTCTGTTCTGTGAGCCACCCATTCAGTATTGTTCAAGCGTTTAAGCACTAGTGGCACCTCAGGTGTGAGGAAGCTTCTTCGTGGTTTGTTGTAGAGTTTGTGCCCCCTCTCTCGTTGTGCTTGAATGGGCCAGTGCTTCTTTGACGCTGTAAGTGCCTCCATTGCCACCATTATCCCATCCTCACGCGACCATTTTAAGAGGAAGAACATGTTGCGAACAGATCTTTGCCTTAATGAAATGATTAAGTAGGCGTCCACCACATAGATGATTGGAAAATGTACATTTGCAACGAAAGGGGTGGAGATGCTGGCCCCCCAGGAAGACAGAAGCAATACCACACACACTACGCTTCTATGATTTTAGAAACATGGGCCCTACCCCTCCTATTCAAAGCAGTTGGATTAGTGCCTAAAACCCACCAAGCTGCTGCTCGCACTGATATTGCATGTGCATCCTGATGTGTGCTCCTACCATCTAGGACTTGAATCACTGGACCTGCTCCCTCTTTTTCAAGACATGTACATATGCGACGTCTGTGATCGTATCTACAGAAAGAAAAGAAGAACTACGCAGGCAGCAAAACACTCCCTGCATCAATCAAGGAAAAGGAGACACATTAACCCGATGTGCCGTGAGTCTCCCCCACCATCTATCTACCATTGGCAGTGCCTACTAAAAACCAACTGCTACAATGCCAATGAGCGAGAGGCTATTGACACTAATGACACATGGGCCTGCCCAGTCTGTGTTAATAAATGAAAAGAAAGAAAGGATCATTTAATATCTTATAAGAGAGTTGAAATGTGCTCCTAGCATCTAGGACTTGAATCACTAGATTTGCTCCCTCCCTTTAAAGACATGAACATGTACATGTACATATGCGACGTCTGTAATCGTACGCTTCCACTGGCAGTGCCTACTGCTAAAAACAACCAACTGCTGCCTACAATGCCAATGAGCGAGAGGCTATTGCCACCAATGACACATGAGCCTGCCCAGCTTTTGTTAACCTGAATGAAATTGAAAAGAAGAAACCTTTAGATTTCTCAAAAGAGAGCTGGTGAAAGTCGTGCGGAACCCAACATGGGAGCCGAAAGGACTGCAATGTACTTGTGAAAGTTTAAGACGCAGCTGTTAGGAATCAGGCAGTCTAGCAATTAGTTACTTCCCGTGTCTTTTGGTTTTCCTGCTGGGTCTGTTTCTCCCTCTGTAAATAAGCTGCAATAACACAACAGCCTCCGAATGTATGAAGAGCATATCACGGCACCAAACCTACCGCAACCTGCACCAGACATACGTCTTTTTGATTCTCAAATACAAGGGTTCTCAGCCAACCAAGAAAGAAACTCCTTCCAGCCATATGACATCAAACTTCAGAACAAAGTTGACATCCAGACCACCAACCCGTAAGCAGATACGGGTTGTAGCCATCGTAGTGACTGGGCGCTGCAAGTACTGGATCACTGACGTTGATCTTATGAAGCACCAATGAAACGAAACCGAATCTCCCTCAGACGACCCTATACTCCCAGAAGTGTACACTGCCACAGTAGCTTGCATATACAACGAAGACGGAAAATGCAAAGGCATGCTCACCCTTGAGCGCCTAACCAATCTACAAAGGGCTTTTGAAAGGGCAAAATACAGCGGCTTACATGACAACATTCACCCGCCCCCAATGCATCGGAGCTCGTGGGTCTCATCACACGCAAAGATACAGCTACCTCCAGACATGCAAGTCAAAGGATTAACAAATCGTTCTCACGTAAGCTTCCCCCCCACATCATCACCGCCCTACAAAAATGGGCCTAGTCACTAAAGAAAAAATGGCATCCCCCCTTGACCATGACCCCACACTCCCTCAATACTGGAGTGAACACCCAAGAGATAAGGCCTTGGGGCAAACTGCAACGCCTTCTCCTCCAAGTTCACTGGTTTCTTTATTTACCATGAAAACACCATGTATTTAGCAACAAGGCATGCCATGCACTCTGCTGCCCATAGCACAGAGGCAACAGCTACCTTCATGTTTCTTCCCTCCTGGAATTAAAGGATGCCCACCAATCCCTACACATCGCTCTACTGCAAATTCTTGGGCTCCATACCACCAGACCAACTCCAATATGCAGAATTACCCTTTTAGAACAATATTCAGACGCCCCTTTCCAAACACACTTGGGAGATGCACATCATTGCCATATGGAATACTAAAGGCAGAAACTGCCTCAATGCTTGCAACAAGAACTGGCTAAAAGAGCTTGATGATGGCGTATTACATAGGTCCAGGGGAGAGCAAACTCCCTACTACAAGGTTGAAACGAAACTGAAAGTTGATTAATAAAAGGGAAGCAAGAGAATTGCGGGAGACTGGGAGCACCTCAGCAGCACCGCCAGCCACCGGTAGAGCCACCAACCCCAGACAGCACCGACCTAACGACCTCAGCAAACCTTGGCGTGACATCCACCTTGTCGAGATCAAGTATTGTGAGGACACCAGACCTCAGAAGCAGCTGAACGCCGCAAAGGAACAGCACAAAGACCTTTGCAACATTCTCCAAGGAGCCTCCGTTACTCTCCACATCATCCTTTTGGGTGTGGGTGGCACCATTTACAACACTCACACTCTGAAACCTTGAACTGGGTCTTGATTCTCAAAGAGTTAAGAAGCTTGCCTCCAAGCTCCATGTGCACTCTGTGAACTTTGCTGCTAAACTTGTCCATACCAGACGTGCCCTTTCCAGTACTGTTATCAAGTCTCATCAGGAGCCGGTTTCAGGCCAAGCCTGCAACCCTCCTGATCCCCATTGATTTTCCTTTCCTTTTTGCGGTGGAGGAGCTCTACGGTACTCGGTACCAAAGTGGCTCCTTTTCCTTAATTAATGTGGGGAGTGGTTTTTCACTGCCTGCGTAGTTTTTTTTTCCTCCAAATAACATGTACATTAAAAAAGGAATACTGTGTAGACACTCCCCTACCCAACAAGTAGAAAAGGCACGAGAGCAACATAAGCTGCTAATGCCTCGCGTACTCGGACACCGTAAGACCCTTCATACCATCCTAAGCGACATTGATGATCCTAAGAGACATTGAACACAGCCCCCAAAAATATCTAAGCAATACTCCTGGTGGTGTGCAGGCTCCTGCCTCCCAGCCACCTGATCCCCATTGAATAGCCTCTGTTCTTATCTCCAGGTGGAATGTTGTGTCTCTGCCTTTATGGGGTGGTGCAGAACACAAAACAACATTCTTTCTAGACCATCATGATGCCGATAGTGTTTACACACTCGGCGTTCTTTTCCCATTTTTTCTTGTCTGTCTGTAATCATTAGTGTTATGTAGTAGAGCGTGTCTTTTTCGGACAGATGAAGGAGCAAACTTGGTAGGGTTTTCTCTGAGCGAGCTTGGTAATTTCCTTCTGTGCTTTCAAATCTCCTATGGCAGTTATACAAGATCTAAGAGAGAAAGAGAGAGAAAGAGAGAGAGAGAGAGAGAGAAAGAGAGAGAGAGACAGAGAGAGAGAGAGAGAGACATAGAGAGAGAGAGAGACAGAGAGAGAGAGAGAGAGAGAGAGAGAGAGAGAGAGAGACAGAGAGAGAGAGACAGAGAGAGAGAGAGAGAGACAGAGAGAGAGAGAGAGACAGAGAGAGAGAGAGAGAGAGAGAGAGAGAGAGAGAGAGAGGGGGGGAGATTTGTCGTCTGGTGTTTTCTGTAGATGGTAGCCATTACTCCGATCAGCATCACCTGAAGTTCACTACCTGTGTGACTTTGTCTTTTAAGGTTGTCATGATGAGCTATCAAGACAAACTAGGGCCTGTCTTCATATAGAGGAAGGGGAGAAATGTTTGGCCGTTCGTCTTCCAGGTTGCTGTAGGACGATCTTAGAAGCTGCTTGTAAGGACGATGAATTGTAAGGACGATGTACCGGGATAATAGCAGCTACGGACCCCGCACAAGCGTAATAGCAGCGCTGCTAGCACACGGTTGCAAGCTTCTGTCCAGATATTGACAACACACAACACGAAAAAGGGTCGAGGTTTGGATTTGTACAGAGCTTTTTCTGAATTGGAGTCAATTGGGGGAAGAGATGCGTATGTTGCGACATGTTTCGATATATTATAATTTGAACTGAATCAGTAATTAAATGTCAGCTCCTCCCGCGCCTGCTCCTGCCCCTACCGGCGGGGGTACCTCTCAATCTTCCAGTAGCAATGCCCCCGTGAGGAAGGAGTGCAACGTCAAGGGCAAGACGGCGTGGGTGGTGAGGAGCTTTCCTTTCCGTTTGACTGTTACCTCCCTGACATACAATCTCGCGCACACACGAACTCATGGTTGTGTGTACACAGCTGTGGAGGACAAACTTCGAGATTGACGAGGCCTACACGCCCATCAAGGCCATCGGCAAGGGCGCGTACGGGGTGGTGTGCTCCGCGAAGCTTAAAGACAAGGAGAAAGTGGCCATCAAGAAAATCGGTGCGTCCCGAACGGAGCGGAACGGAGCTGGGGGAAGGTCGCAAGACCAGGTTCACGCTTGCATCCCGCAAGCCAAATGACTCAAACGAAACTGAAACACACACATTGACCTGCCCAGGGAACGCGTTTGAGAACCTGACCGATGCCAGGCGCACCTTGCGGGAAATCAAGCTGCTCAGGCATCTGCGCCATGAGAACATCATTGCCATCATGGACATTATGATGCCCACCAGCAGGGACAAATTCAATGATGTGTACATGGTGTACGAGCTCATGGACACGGACCTGCACCAAATCATCCGCTCCTCGCAACCGCTCACCAATGAACACTTCCAGTACTTCATCTACCAGGCAAGTACACTATGCACACACCCACACAGAATCACACGCACATGCACACATGCATGCACACACACAGTATATATACACACACACACACACTATACACACACACACTATATATACACACACACGCACATTTACACACGCGAAACACACACACTACACACAGACACACGCACGCATACACACACACACACACACTTGCATACACGTGTACACGCGAAAAATACACACGCACACACACACACACACACACGTATACACATTTGCACACGTGAACACGTGCACACGCAAAAAATACAAACGCGCACAAACACACTTACACACGTGCACACGCGAAACACACACAAGCCTAAAAAAGGTCCACTAAGGTAGAGAGCAATAGTTCTGTCTTACGTGGGTCCTAAAATTTTGATTTAAGCTGTCAAGAGACTGAGAAGCGATATACGCCACTCCTCGCTGCATGCAGATACTACGCGGCTTAAAGTACGTGCACAGTGCAAACGTGTTGCATCGGGACCTGAAGCCCAGCAACCTCCTGCTCAATGCGTCGTGCGACCTTAAAATTTGTGAGTGTGTGTGTGTTGTGCGTGTGTGTGTTGTGCGTGTGTGCCTGTGGTGTGTGTGCGTGTGTGTGTGTGCCTGCTGTGCTTGCCCATTAAGAGGTTTTGCTTACGCGGTAAAAACACAATTCTGATGATTTGTGACATTCCCGACCGCAACAGAAAAGTGTCTACTGACTCTCAAACCACCTCACTCAATCAAAATTGTAGGGATGCAGTAAACCTCCCTCAAATCCCTTATGCTTTTGCACCGGTGTTTTTACCGTTTACCTCTGTATACAAGAGAATTCTCAGCACCTCCCCTAGAAACCCCTGGCGCTTGTTAACCTGTCGGACAGCCACTGCTGCCTTTGACACTCTTGGTCCAATTACACCCTGCCGCACCTTTCACCTACCTCTGCCCCTTCATTGGACTTCCTCAGTCGTTGCATCACTATCCTTGCACATACACACACACACACACTTGCAAACCCTGCGTCATTTCTGTGCCAATTTCTGTATTGCTTCTGTGCTGTGCACATGGTCGGTTTTCACACAAAAACAACAGTTGTCTGAAGATGAACATAATACAACTTCTTTCGCTGATTTCATGGTCCTACCGTCCTACCTGTGGTCATAGCAGGACCAATGTGCTTTGTAGCAAAGTTAGGAGCCTTGTATGGAAACTAACCCTCAATTCCAACTCGTACCTCCTCCCCTTCAGGTGACTTTGGCCTGGCACGCACCAGGTGCGTGCATATGTGTGTTTGACAGTGGGTTGATGGTTTGTATCTGTCCTGCTGCTAAGGATCTTGTGTTGCGTTTGCGCAAGGCGTGCAAGTTGCGTGTGTGTGTGTGTGTGCTAGGTGTGAGTGGGCACATTTGCTGAGCCTGTATGTACAATTTGTGTATACCTTAATACATTCGATTCTTGGCAAGGAAATTTCTATAGAAACGGTCATATACGGTGTACATGTACGGTTCTGGCCAACCCTAATTTTGTGCAGTGGCATGCATTTTGCATGTTGCCTTGAATGTGCGTGTTACTTGTGCTTTTTTATGATTACGCAGAAAGATGTGTGTCATACGCACATGAACATCCGCACATGCATGTGCAAACACACAAACACATATGACGAATGCTCTGACATTAACAAGTAGCGTTCCCAGCAAGTATCAAACTTAGTATCTACTTGCATACATATAAAATTGGCCCACAAGCATACACGCACAACACACACACACACACACATAAACGCACACACACAATGTGCATACATACCGCTTGCAGCTCTGAGCGCAACTTCATGACTGAGTACGTGGTCACGCGTTGGTACCGCGCCCCTGAGCTGCTGCTGTCCTGTGAGCACTACACTGCAGCTATAGACATGTGGTCCGTGGGCTGCATCCTGGCAGAGCTACTTGGCCGCAGGTGTGTGAATGTGTGTCTGTAAACGTGTGGTCTGTCTGCTGCATCCTGGCAGAGCTGCTTGGCCGCAGGTGTGTGAGTGTATCTGCGTGTGAGTGTCTGCGTGTGAGTGTGTCTGCGTGTGAGTGTGTCTGCGTGTGAGTGTGTATATGTTTGTGTGTGTCTGTAGACATTTGATGTCCGTCTGCTGCACCCTGTCAGAGCTGCTTGGCCGCAGGTGTGAGTCTGTAGAAAAAGAGTGTGTGTGAATGTGTGTGTGAATGTGAATGTGTATGTGTGTGTGTGTCTGTAAACGTGTGGTCCGTCTGCTGCATCCTGGCTAAGCTGCTTGGCCGCAGGTGTGTGAATGTGTCTGCATGTGTGTGTATGTTTGTGTGTGTCTGTAGACATTTGATGTCCGTCTGCTGCACCCTGTCAGAGCTGCTTGGCCGCAGGTGTGAGTCTGTAGAAAAAGAATGTGTGAGTGTGTGTGTGAATGTGTATGTGTGTGTGAATGTGTATGTGTGTGAATGTGCCTGTAAACGTGTGGTCCGTCTGCTGCATCCTGGCTAAGCTGCTTGGCCGCAAGTGTATGTGTGTGTGTGAGCACGTGTGTTTGGTGGCTGAGGCATTTTCACGTCTCATTGGCTCTTCTTTCGGTTTGGCCATAAACATATACCGTAGGGTACTTATATCACCGCGCTACGCAAATTATTTTGACCCCCTCGCGGTGTCGGGAGCAATTAAAAAATCTAAGTCACAAGGGCCTCGCGAAACTCGTATTGTAATTAATTAATTAATTTTGAACAGGGACAGGCCGGGAAAGCCTCCCAAGACGCCCCTCGAGGGGACAAACAGCTTGGGAGGCTGGCCCTCTATTGGGGAGGAAGTACACCAAGAGGAAGGGTGCCTTCATTCCCTTCACATGCGCACGCACGCACACGTACCCGCATGCACACACACATACACACACACGCACACGCACACACACACACACACAAATACGCGCACGCACACAAACAAACACGCACGTACGCGCACGCACGCACACGTACCCGCATGCACACACACATGTGTACATATGTATACACACACATGTACGTACACACGTATGCGCACACACACACATACGCACGCACGCATGTATGTACACAACCGTACACACGCGCACGTACGCAACGCACACGCACACGCACACGTACGCGCGCACATGTGTATACACACGCATGTAGGTGCAGCTCATAGGGCCAGAAGGCTCTCGCATAGGCTCGCATTGTGTTTATTAATTATGTGTTGCCCACCTCGCATTGCTCGCATTGGGGCTTATTAATTGTTTTTTTAAACCTCGGATTGGTCACGGTACTCTACGGTATTTACGGAGTTTGTAGGGCAAGTTTGGCAGAATTTTCATTGATATACGGCGTATACGTATATTTACGGTTTTGGCCAATCCTACTCTTTTTCTATGAGTCTACCAGCACAAAATTGTTACAGTGACCCTAAAGCTTAGTACGAATTACAAAGGCCTCCAGCCTGGCATGGCTGCTCAACCTAAGCCCTCTATTACCTTGAAGGTTGGGAGGATGTGCGGGGTTTCAGCCCAGAGCATCCAGTATTTGTGCTGCTTGCGCTATTTGATACTCAGCCCCAGGGATGTGTCATACAGTCATTTGGGACGTTCAATACGGTAAAATACGTGTTAAATACGAAATACTCAACGTTTCCAGTTCTTTTCCAATAATTCTTATGTTAGTATACTATATAGTACATACAATTGAAGGCTCGTTGTGAGGTCGATTATGGGCAAGAAATTGCCTAAAAAGGGCAAATTTCGCCCAAAACAGTAAAATTTGCAATCGTATTATACGGCCGGCTTTGTTCAATACGGTAAAATACGCGTAAAGTACGGTACGGCGTACTGTACAAGTATGTCATATGACACATGCCTGCTCAGCCCACTTCATGGTTTTATGTGTGGGCTCGCTTTTTGATTGAGTACATTAATTTGAAAGGGCGCCTACCAAGAAAAGGCCTTCACCGGCTCCAAACAAAGATCGTGCATGCTTGCACCACATGCACATGTGAGACACACACACATACATGCACATGCACACACATGTGACACGCCATATACAAATGCACACAAATGTGACACGCATATACAAATGCACACACATGTGACACGCATATACAAATGCACATAATAACACACAATCATTCATGCACAGGCCCCTCTTCCCAGGCAAGGACTACGTGGACCAGCTCAAGCTCATCGTCAAAACCCTTGGCCCCCCTCCCGAGGAGGACCTCACATTTATCAGCAGCCACAAAGCACGGGCCTACATCCGCGCGCTGCCACCTGTAGAGGTGGGTGTGGCTTGTTTGTGAGAATCGCATGAAACAAATGTGTATTTGCCTCCATCAGCAGTCACAAAATACACACAAAGCACGGGCCTACCTACACCTGAGCACTGCCACCTGTAGAGGTAAGTGTTCTCGCTTTTGAGGATCGTAAAATGTGCTTTTACTTGTTATTTATTGTCACAAAGCACGGGCCTACATTTGAGCTCCACCACCTGTAGCGGTGGACATGCCTAATAGTTAAAAATAAGAGGCTTGCTTTAAATAGGACCAGCGCTCAGGAAAAAAAGGCCCTCAGCCAGTGCCCGAACCCGCCAGAGCTCCATGAAAGCACTGTTCTTGGATGCAATGTCCCCTTGTGCGCAAAGGAACCATACCTGGAATTGTTTAGATCGCGGTGCGTGGTAGAGGACACAACAGAGGCTAGTGTGGGCAAGCGAGGTCAGTGCAGCTCTGTTCATGTTGCCAGACCTGAAAACAAAAAAAATGTATGATTGTTTGTTTGAAGATGCTGCCACCCAGAATCCATAAATACCGTATTTTGTGCACCATGTATACGTACGTACATACGTACATGAGTGTGTGTGCATGGTTCTGGCAGTCCCAGCTCAGTGGGTTCAGGGCCTGACGGGCTGCAAGAGAAGGAAGGGGGAACATAAGCCCCCCCTGTGCTTTTGGGCGCACACCTCCCCCCTCTTGCTCAATTGAGCAATGTGAACTTGACTTGGGTTACCGCTGCAACTATTTACTGTCATGTTAGGGGGGTATTAGTAGATGTGTGCTGAGTCTTATACTTTGCAGGGACCAGGAGGGTAAAAAAAAAAATCATGACAGTCACGTGTAAATTTTGGGCCTCCGACCTAAAATACCCCCCCCCCCCCCGAAAAACCCCTTCCTGACCCCCCACACTAATGAAAAGGGTGTCAATCTGCTCAGAATTCAAGCAGCTATGTGCCTGCACGGTTCTTATGCCAGATAATGCAATACCTGACAAGCTGTAGGACAAAAAACTGGTTTGCGCACGCTCTTTCACTGACCACCTGTGTAGTGCACAAATCCAGCCAAAACCTTTGCCAAAGCACTTTTTTACTTCAATCAAGCAACTTATGCATAATGCAATGCGTAATCTGCAAGTTTGGAATGAATTGCTGGTAATTTGCCTGAACACACCCCCGCAGCCTACTTGGGGACATTCCATGCATTTCTATGACCAGGCACCCAGCCCCCCCCCTTTAATAAAACCACCCAAAAAAATTGCCAATTGACCGGGCTTGAGCTAAGGATTCCAAAAATATATTCGTGAGAAGTGAAATTCTGGAGACCCCCCCCCAAATTCTTCAGAACCC
>Ga0307947_1004261_pt1 | contig 11314 bp, 14 predicted proteins | sample OrgLakmetagen232_FD_201840 | JGI IMG/M metagenome (GOLD analysis project Ga0307947, IMG submission 201840) | Saline water microbial communities from Organic Lake, Antarctica - #232 | ecosystem: Environmental > Aquatic > Non-marine Saline and Alkaline > Saline | place: Antarctica: Organic Lake...
CATAATATTTTACTTTCCGCATAATTTTATATTTTTGAATGACGTGCAGCGCGCTGTAGACGCCTGTTAGACAAATGACGGGGAAACCATTTGGGATAGAACGGGGCCCAGATGGCAAGTATCAATAGAAGCTCCTGGGGACCGCTGCAACACCGCTGGAGCTCAAGCCGCACCTGGAGCTTAGAAGCAGAAAGACCAATGCAGGCTATGATGCAGTTGCAAGCTAACCTACTCTGAGCGAGCTAACCTGTTCTGAGCGGGAAAACCTGCTCGCGAGGTCCATCATCCACACAGGAATCTATGATTTTTGTGTGATCAGGATCAGGAAGTGAAATTAAGTCATCGCCCTCCGCTTGAGAAGCAGCGCGCTTGAGTGTATGCAGTGTATGCAATAAACCTTTTCTGAGCATCCACACAGGAATCAATGATTTTTGTGTGATCAGGATCAGGATGTGGAATTCTGCCATTGCTCTCCCGCTTGAGAAGCAGCGGGCTTGAGTGTATGCAGTGTATGCAATAAGCCAGTTATGAGCATCCACACAGGAATCAATGATTCTGGTGTGATCAGGATCAGGATGTGGAATTATGCCATCGCCCTCCGCTTGAGAAGCAGCGCGCTTGAGTGTATGCAGTGTATGCAATAAGCCAGTTATGAGCATCCACACAGGAATCAATTATTTTTGTGTGATCAGGATCAGAATGTGGAATTCTGCCATCGTTCTTCCGCTCGAGAAGCAGCGTGCTTGAGTGTATGCAGTGTATGCAATAAACCTTTTCTGAGCATCCACACAGGAATCAATGATTCTGGTGTGATCAGGATCAGGATGTAGAATTATGCCATCGTTCTTCCGCTCGAGAAGCAGCGTGCTTGAGTGTATGCAGTGTATGCAATAAACCTTTTCGGAGCATCCACACAGGAATCAATGATTTTTGTGTGATCAGGATCAGGATGTGGAATTCTGCCATTGCTCTCCTGCTTGAGAAGCAGCGTGCTTGAGTGTATGCAGTGTATGCAATAAGCCAGTTATGAGCATCCACACAGGAATCAATGATTCTGGTGTGATCAGGATCAGGATGTAGAATTATGCCATCGTTCTTCCGCTCGAGAAGCAGCGTGCTTGAGTGTATGCAGTTTATGCAATAAGCCAGTTATGAGCATCCACACAGGAATCAATTATTTTTGTGTGATCAGGATCAGAATGTGGAATTCTGCCATCGCTCTTCCGCTTGAGAAGCAGCGTGCTTGAGTGTATGCAGTGTATGCAATAAGTCAGTTGTGAGCATCCACACAGGGATCTATGTCACTGCATCGGTACGTATATGAAGCGCTCTGCTGAACAAGGAACAATGGCCTCTGCGTTCGTTCTTATGCATTTGTTCCTCAAGCATTCGTTACTTACTAGCAATCCGACACAGATCGTACGTGAGGCCTTGTGGCAGAGTGGTTGTGCGTGGTTGTGCGGATACACTTCATATACGTACCGATGCAGTGACAAACAAAAAAATACACGTCAGGAGCACCGCAATGCTTGCTTGCACGAGCACACACGCATACACATACGCACATACATATACGCGCACACACACGTACACATGCACATACACACAAATACATGCACACACAGGAGTGGGAGGACGAGCAGGCCCCTGCAAACAGAGATAAGGACGAAGCCCAGCAGCAGCAGCAGCAGGAGCAGCAGGAGCAGCAGCATGGAGTACTGAGCGGTGCTGATCGACCCCCTACCCCCCCACAGCAACCCAGCACGGTAAGAGGCTTAGAAGTGCAGGAGGCTGTGCACAATTATTCCAGTGACATGTGTGTAGCTCACAAACACAAACACACACTCACACACACTCACACTCACACATGTGTGTAGCTCACAAACACACACTCACACACACTCACACTCACACATGTGTGTAGCTCACAAACACAAACACACACTCACACACACACTCACACACTCTCACACACACGTACACACATTTACACACACAACACACACAGCATCATGCTGCGTGATTCACGCACGCATATGAGCCCAATATAAACGCACACGCACACGCACACACACACACACACACACACACAAACACACACAGCATCACACACGCACATACACACAAATCACACACACACACGCACACACACACACACGCACACACACAACAAACAACAACAAGGACACACACACACTGCAGTGTCCCGGTCCTTTGGGCGTCGAAGGCCTGTCCTCTCCCCTCTCTCAAGCCTCCCCAAACTTGCGCAACGGTCGCTTCATCCGCCCCAACACACGCGGGAACTCGAACAGGGAGTCCTCTACATCACCCATTCCTTCGTCAGAAACGCCAGATGCTGTACGACAAGAGCAAGGCACGTGTGCTCTTTTGCTTTCATTGTTATGCAGCATGCGACGGACACACACACACAGCCATATGCACGCACACACATACATACAAATGCGCACACGCTCACGCGCGCACACACACACACACATATATACAAATATACTCACATGTACACACACACACACACACATACAGGTGCGCACACGCTCACGCGCACACACACATCTACAAATTTACACACACGTACACACAGATGAGCAGAAGGGAGAGACTCTGGATGTAGATGGCGCGGCAGAGGCCGAGCTGATTGCTCAGATTGAGGATATGCATGGGGATCTGGCGGCTTTTAAAAGTCAGGTATATTTTACTCGTGTGTGTGTGTGTGCATGTCGTGCATGCGTGTGTGTGTGTGTGTGCATGTCGTGCATGCGTGTGTGTGTGTGCATGAGGGTGAGTATGTGTGAGTGTGTGTACGTGTGTATGCGCACCAGTGCGGTTGTTAAATTGCAGGAGCCTCGTGCGTCCTGTCAGTTCCGTACAAGGGCCACCGTTCCACACACATCAGTCGCATTCGCAAGCTCAGGGGTTGTCAGTAGAAGCCTTTTGAGCCCTCAATTCCGTGCAAAAGGCCACCATTCCACAAACATCAGTCGCATTCGCAAGCTCAGGGGTTGTCTGTAGAAGCCTTTTGAGCCGTCAATTCCATACAAGGTCCACCATTCCACAAACATCAGTCAGTAGCAGTCGCAAGCTCAGGGGTTGCCTTTGGCAGAGCTGCCGCATCTCAGCTACGCGTTCTGATACTCAGGTGTATACAAAAGTATGCACGAAAGACATAATTACACATACTCAGGTGTACAAAAGTATGCACAGAAGACATAATTACACATACTCAGGTGTACGAAATTATGCAAAAAAGCACATAATTGCACATACTCAGGTGTACAAAAGTATGCACAAAAGCACATAATTACACATACTCAGGTGTACAAAAGTATGCACAAAGACATATTTACACATACTCAGGTGTACAAAAGTATGCACAAAAGCACTTAATTACACATACTCAGGTGTATATACAAAATTATGCACAAAAGCACATAATTGCACATACTCAGGTGTATACAAAATTACGCACAAAAGACATAATTGCACATACGTACACGCACATACATACAAGCACAAACACACATGCGCAAACACGCATATACATACTAACATGCACACACGTGCACACAGACATACACACACACACACTTACACGCACGCAGGGAGCACGCAACCTGCACACAGTACTGAGGTGTACCAAAGCATGCACAAACAACAAATACACACACACATACTGCACACGCACGTACACATGCACAATCTGCACACACCATTATCACGAGCAAAACACCACACACACACACACACACACACACAAACTCACACACACAGGGTTCGCGCAGCCTGTACCACAGTGCATCCGGGGCCGCTGCCACTCCAAGGCAGCAACAACCTTGGGAGGGTGAGCTGCAGCTTATTTTACTAGCGTGTTTCGCGTGATGGGTAGCTTTATTCAGTAGCGTGTATGGTGTGACGGGCAGGTGTATTAAGGAGCACGTTTGGCATGATGGGCAGCTTTAATTAGAAGCGTCTACGGTGTGATGGGCGGCTTTGATTAGTAGCAAGTTGGCGTGATGGGCAGCTTGCTATTTACTAACGTGTATGGTGTGACGGGCAGGTGTATGAAGGAGCACGTTTGGCGTGATGGGCAGTTTTAATTAGTAGCGTCTACGGTGTGATGGGCAGTTTTAATTAGTAGCAAGTTGGCGTAATGGGTAGCTTCATTCAGTAGCGTGTTTGGTGTGACGGGCAGGTGTATGAAGGAGCACGTTTGGCGTGATGGGCAGCTTTAATTAGTAGCGTCTACGGTGTGATGGGCAGTTTCAATTAGTAGCAAGCTTGGCGTGATGGGCAGCTTGCTATTTACTAACGTGTACGGTGCGGTGGGCAGCCTTACTAAGAGCGTGTTGGGCATGATGGGGAGGCCTACCAAGAGCGTGTTTGGCATGGTGGGGAGGTCTACCAAGAGCGTGTTTGGCATGGTGGGGAGGTGTTCGAGCTAGCACAGCCGGCAGTTCTTTATGCTGGCTCAACCAGCAGCTTTGTTCGCTAGCACAGTTTTGCTAGCACAGTTAACATTAAGTATATACTTGTGGATCTGCAGTGTATGTGTACAGTGTATGTGCTGTGTATGATGCCCTAGCATTATACACAGTGTATGTGCACAGTGTATGTGCTGTATATGATGCTGTGTATGTGCAGTGTATGTGCTGTGTAGGATGCAGTGTATGTGCACAGTGTATGTGCTGTGTATGTGTATGTGTACAGTGTATGTGCTGTGTAGGATGCAGTGTATGTGCAGTGTATGATGCTGTGTAGAATGCAGTGTATGTGCTGTGTAGGATGAACTAGCATCATACACAGTGTATGTGCATAGTGTATGTGCACAGCGTATGTGTACAGTGTATGTGCACATTGTATGTGTACAGTGTATGTGCTGTGTATGATGCTGTGTAGGATGCAGTGTATGTGCTGTGTAGGATGCACTCGCATCATACAGTGTATGTGCACAGTGTATGTGCACAGTGTATGTGCACAGTGTATGTGCACAGTGTATGTGCACAGTGTATGTGCTGTGTAGGATGCACTAGCATCTTACACCGTGTATGATGCACTAGCATTTTACACAGTGTATGTGCACAGTGTATGTGCACAGTGTATGTGTGCAGTATATGGGCTGTGTATGTGCAGTGTATGTGCAGTGTATGTGCTGTGTAGGATGCAGTGTATGTGCTGTGTAGGATGCACTAGCATTATACAGTGTATGTGCACAGCGTATGTGTACAGTGTATGTGCTGTGTATGTGCTGTGTAGGATGCAGTGTATGTGCACAGTGTATGTGCACAGCGTATGTGTACAGTGTATGTGCTGTGTATGATGCTGTGTATGTGCAGTGTATGTGCTGTGTATGATGCTGCGTATGTGCAGTGTATGTGCTGTGTATGTGCTGTGTATGATGCTGCGTATGTGCAGTGTATGTGCTGTGTATGATGCTGTGTATGTGCAGCGTATGTGCTGTGCTGGATGCTGCGTATGTGCAGTTTATGTGCAGTGTATGTGCTGTGTATGTGCTGTGTATGTGCTGTGTATGATGCTGTGTATGTGCTGTGTATGATGCTGCGTATGTGCAGTGTATGTGCTGTGTGGGATGCAGTGTATGTGCACAGTGTATGTGCACAGTGTAAGTGTACAGTGTATGTGCTGTGTATGATGCTGTGTATGATGCTATGTATTTGCAGTGTATGTGCTGTGTATGTGCTGTGTATGTGCTGTGTATGTGCTGTGTAGGATGCAGTGTAATGTGCTCAGTGTATGTGCACAGTGTATGCGTACAGTGTATGTGCACAGTGTATGTGCAGTGTATGTGCAGTGTATGTGCTGTGTTGGATGCTGCGTATGTGCAGTGTATGTGCTGTGTATGATGCTGTGTATGTGCTGTGTATGTGCTGTGTATGATGCTGTGTATGTGCAGTGTATGTGCTGTGTATGATGCTGTGTATGTGCAGTGTATGTGCTGTGTATGATGCTGCGTATGTGCAGTGTATGTGCTGTGTAGGATGCAGTGTGTGTGCACAGTGTATGTGCACAGTGTATGTGCACAGTGTATGCGTACAGTGTATGCGTACAGTGTATGTGCTGTGTAATGTGCTGTGTAGGATGCAGTGTATGTGCTGTGTAGGATGCACTAGCATCATACACAGTGTATGTGCACAGTGTATGTGCACATTGTATGTGTGCAGTGTAAGTGCTGTGAATGTGCAGTGTATATACTTGTGGATCTGCAGTGTATGTGTATAGTGTATGTGCTGTTTAGGATGCACTAGCATCATACACAGTGTATGTGCACAGTGTATGTGCACAGTGTATGTGTACAGTGTATGTGCACAGTGTATGATGCAGTGTATGATGCACTAGCACGCGGGCACTCACACACACGCACACACACACACACATAAACACACACACATACACACACATACGCGCATGTACACATTCATACATACACATTCACAACTCGTACTCACACATGCACACACGCGCATGTACACATTCACACATACACATACACAACCCGTACACACACATGCATGCTGGCATACTTGCACATGCTTGTGCACATACACATGTATGCATACACAACATATGCACACACAGGCACATGCTCACACACACACACGCACACACACACACACGCACACATAAATACACACAGGCTCTGGAGAGAATACTGGAACACACACACCCTCGCATCGTGCTTCCCTTACTGGTTATGGACGTAAGAGGAGCAGCAATGAGGCAGACTGTGAGAAAGACTTTGAGATCCAGGTAGGTGTGTGTGTGTGTGAGTGTGTGTGTGTGCGAATGTGTTCGGATAAACAATGTGATGCATATAAGTGGTGAGCTGCTCATACGGCAGCAAGCACTGTCCTTGTTGTATGAGAAACGTCTGCGCTTCCTGCGCACTCACCAGCAAACTTGTCTCTACCCCTTTGCCAAAAGGGTTACTATCCTGGTATTTAGTTTCTACCACCTTTCATCCAGGGGTACTGTCCTTGTTATAAGACAAAACTCTTCTACGCTTCCTGCACACCCATCAGCAAATTCACCTTTCCACCAGAAAAAACTGTCCTGGTACTAAGTGCTAATTGTCACCTTTCACTCACGCCTGCGGCTTCCTTGTTAGACAACATGCACACACACACTCACACACACACACACTCACACACACACTCACACGCACGCACTCACACACACACACACACGCACACACACACTCACACACACACACGCACACGCACACAGATACAAACAGACACACACACGCACACTCACACACACACTTACACACGTGCACGCAGATACACACACTCACACGCACGCAGACACACACACATGCACGCACGCACGCACACACAAGCAGACACAAACAGACACGTGCACACACATACACACACAAGCAGATATATGCACACACATACATGCAGACACAAAACACACACACACATACACACACAAGCAGATGTATGCACACACATACACACACATGTAGACACAAGCAGACACACTACCTTGAACGTGTGTTCATACCGTCCTTCTGTGTTCCTTTATTGTGTAAAAGAATGATACACACCTAAACTAATTATTTTCACACACATCACACATACAGACACACACACACACACACACCTGAACACACACACCTGAACACACACACTTCCATTACATACCATGCGATGTGCAGGTGCTGCTGGCAGACCATGAAGTGCTGCAAGATCAGATCGTGACTGTGGAGATGAGCAACCAGAGGCTGATCAACAGCAATGAGCAGCTGACAGCAGAAGTTGCGTGGTACCGATTAGAGAACGAAAAGGTGTGTGTGCGTGTGTGTGTTTGCGTGTGCATGTGGGGCTGATCAACAGCAATGAGCAGCTGACAGCAGAAGTTGCGTGGTACCGAATAGAGAGCGAAAAGGTGTGTGTGTGCGTGTGTTTGTGTGTGTTTGCGTGTGCATGTGGGGCTGATTAACAGCAATGAGCGGCTGACAGCAGAAGTTGCGTGGTACCGATCAGAGAACGAAAAGGTGTGTGTGTGCGTGTGTGTGTGTGTGTTTGCGTGTGCGTGTGGGGCTGATCAACAGCAATGAGCAGCTGAAGGCAGAAGTTGTGTGGTACCGATTAGAGAACGAAAAGGTGTGTGTGTGTGCGTGTGCGTGTGTGTGTTTGCGTGTGCATGTGGGTTTGTTTGGTATGGTGTTGTGGTTTATATGTTTATATGCAATCTGCAAGATAAGAAGCATAATGCCAGCTGGAGAACAAAACAGTGTGTGAATGTGTGTGTGTGACTGTGTGTGCGTGTTTGTCTATGTATGTTTCATGCATCGCTTACGTGGCTGCTGATGCCATATAGGGCATGGTTCTTTTTGCAACTATTTGTGCATGTTTGCAGCCACTGGTTCAAAAACAATTAAGCAGGCACTTCCCACAATGAATAAGGAAAAGCAGCCACTTTGGATGGCACCTATAAAAATTGAGTTCAGGGCCCTTGCTAGTGTTTAGGCACACAAAAGGGTCGCACATCATTTGCGATCTGGAGGGAGGCTATGTATTTCTTAGTCATTTGAATGAACTGCAGCATCATCACATGATCACACACACATGCACATGCACATACACACACACATGCACACAGACACCTACGTACACACACACACACACACACACAAACACACACACACACACACACACACAAACACACACACGCACACACACACGCACACACACACACATGCACATGCACTGTGCCTCACAGGAAAAGCGCATCGTGCGCGAGCTGGAGAGTGACATGGTGGAGCTCAGGCGATTTAAAAACGAGACGTATGCGCAACTTGAGGCACTGAAATCTGAGGCCGCCGAGGCCCGGGGACGCAGGTGTGTGTGTGTGCATTTTATGTGTGTGTGTTGTATGCATGCATGTGCTTGTCATCGTATGCGTGCGTGTATGTGCGTGTGGGTGTGCGTGTGGGTGTGACTATATGTTTGCTGTGAGTGCATGCTTGCGTAAATTCTTAATGCTTGCGTTTTCTTAGAACCAGCATTATTTGTGTTATGCCATCCTGCCTGAATGCATGCCTACAATTCCACATCCCCAACGTGGACGCACAAACGCTTATACACATTCACACTCACACACACACACACATTCACACACACACACTTATACACACACACGAACACACACACGCACACACACGGACACTCTCACACACGCACACAGGGCTGCTGCCGGCATCCCCCTGCCCCCCCCACACACCCCTCAACAACCTCAGCCAAACCGCACCAGCATAGGCAACTCCTCGCAAGGCTCCTCTTTTAGCACAGCAGGCGGTGGCTCTGCAGGTGATGCTCATGCTGAACACACAGATAGTATAGCCACACACACACACACACACACACACACACACTCTGCACACATACACACGCATGCAATGACAAGCACATGCATGCAAACACACACACGTGCATGCGTTTGCACACTCACTCAACTCACACACTTACAAACACACACACCCACACACGTGCATGCATATACACACTCACACATAAACACGCACGCACATGCACACACGCACACACATACAAACATGCACACACGTACAAACACGCGCACACATGCACACATACAAACACGCACGCACATGCGCACACTCACACTCGCAAGCACTCACTCACACACACACAATCACATTCACAGGTGTGTTTGATGGGCGTGAGTTTGGAGAGCTGCGTGCGCACGTGGCATCCGGCAACGCTGCGATGCCAGAGGTGCAGTCACGACTGGAGGCACTGGAGAAGCACGTAAGTATGTGTGTGTGTGTTTGTGTGTGTGTGTGTGTGTTTGTGTGTGTGTATGTGTTGGTTGTGTAAGTGTGTGTCATGTCGTCATGTCTGGAGGCACTAGAGGAGCACGTGAGTCTGTGTGTGCGGTTGCGTATGCATGTGCGTGTGTGTGCGTGTTTGTGTGTGTGCGTGTGCGTGTGCGTGTGCGTGGGCGTGTGCGTGGGCGTGTGCGTGTGTTTACTCGAGCGGGTGGAAAAGGGTGGCAGACTTAAGGTATGAGCTTGTAGGGCTTGTGTGTGTGTGCGTGTGTGTGTGTGTGTGTGTGTGAGCGTGGTGTGGATGTGAGTTTGGTGTGTGTGAGTGTTGTGTGGATATGAGCGTGGTGTGGGTGTGAGTGCGGTGTGAAATTAAGTTCGGTATGGATATGAGCGTGGTGTGGGTGTGGGTTCAGTGTGTGCGAGTGTGTTGTGGTGTGGATATGAGCGTGGTGTGGGTGTGAGTGCGGTGTGAAATTGAGTTCAGTGTGGATATGAGCGTGGTGTGGGTGTGAATTTGGTGTGGGTGAGTGTGGTTTGGTGCGGGTTTGAGTTTGGTGTGAGAGTGATTTCAGTGTGGATATGTGTAAAATAGGAGGGTTGTTCAGAACCAGGAAATACATTTAAAGATGCTGACAGAAACCGAGAGTCCTTGGGTGTGATGCCAGACTCTTGACCAAAGGCAGAATTTGAGGAAATGGGCGTGTGGGTGTGAGTTTAGCGCGCCCAAAGATCTTCTTACGCACTTCCCTTAATAGTCCAGTTATTTGCTTACGTCCTTTTGCCTCAGCACGTGCGTGTATGTGTGTGGGGGGGAGGAGTAAAGGTGAGGTTTGGGAAGGGAAATTGGTGTGTGGGTTTGATTGTGCTTGTGCTTGTTGATGTGTTTGTGTGTAGGTCTTTACGTTGATCGCTTCAGCAACGTATGCAATTTAATTGCCTGTGCTGTCATGCGGATACATATACGCAAGCCTCTTCGTGGTGTGTGTGTGTGCACATTATTGACGTGCATGTGTGTGTGTGTGCATGTGTGTGTGCGCGTGTGCAGGTTTTGGCGGCAGTGGCCTTTTTAATCCAGAGGAATCGACAATCCTCTGTGTGATGTGTGTTTATTATTATTCGAGCCTCTTCGTAGTGTGTGTGTGCATTATTGACGTGCGTGTGCGTGTGCTTGTGTGTGCATTATTGAGTCGCGTGTGTGTGCGCTTCTGTGTGCAGGTCCTGGCGGCAGTGGCCTCTGTTATCCAGAGGAATTAACGAGCCTCTTCGTAGTGCGTGTGTGTGTGTGTGCATTATTGACGTGCGTGTGTGTGCGCTTCTGTGTGCAGGTCCTGGCGGCAGTGGCCTCTGTTATCCAGAGGAATCGACAGCTGGAGGCCTCCCTGTCCCAGGCATCTCAATCTAATCAGCACCTTCAGGTGAGGCAGTGCATTGTGTGTGGGGGGGGGGGGAGGTGTTTGTGGGTGGGTGGGTGTGGGTGAGGCA
>Ga0307947_1004271_pt1:7500-11297 | contig 11297 bp, 14 predicted proteins | sample OrgLakmetagen232_FD_201840 | JGI IMG/M metagenome (GOLD analysis project Ga0307947, IMG submission 201840) | Saline water microbial communities from Organic Lake, Antarctica - #232 | ecosystem: Environmental > Aquatic > Non-marine Saline and Alkaline > Saline | place: Antarctica...
CATGCCAGGCTGGAGGCCTTTGTAATCCAAACTAAACTAAAACTAAACTACTGCTGCTACTGCTGCTGCATGCGCATGCCAGCTTTGCGTGCTGCTTGGATGCCATAGCTAGAGCGTGCGCGTGTGTATGTGTGTGCGCGTGTGTATGTGCGTATGTGTGTGTGAGTGAGTGTGTGTGTGCGCAAGTGCGTGCGTGCAAGTGCGTGCGTGCGAGCGTGCGTGTGTGTGTCTGTTGTGTGTGCTTGAGCGTGTGTATGTATGCGTGTGTGTAATTCCTTACAGCCAGCTCAAGTGAAAGCGTCATTGCTGAATTTAATTTCTTAACGTTCGTAAAGTATATCACTGCCCTTAATTATTGTAATTTGGTGGGGGCGGTGACGAGGCGGTGGTTTAGCATTTTATTATTTTTAAGGGGGCAATTGTGAGGCGGTAGCGGAAATTACAGTTTTTGAGCAGTGCGAGCGATGAATGGTCAGGAGGCCATCCCAGCACTCCCTGACCCCCCAAACCCAGCTCCGCCTGCCCCTGCCCCCCATAATTTTTTGACCTGAAAGTCAGTGTCCACTTTACGTGCAGTGAAAAGCGTGCTGCATTTATCGGTCCAGCACAGCCTTGCCGTGACTCCGATCATTGATCTGAGTCTTGTACGTGATTACAAAGAAATACAGTCAGATTGCTTGCACCCTATTTGATTGGTTTGACGAGTTTTGAGCTTTTTGAGATTCTTGAGCTCTGCTCGGATCAGCGCAACCTGAAATTATTTGTTGCCTTGGTTTGGGTTGTGAGCGGCCTATGCCTGTTGGTGAGCCTCTGCATGTGCAAGCAGCCGTGTGGGGAAAAATCTAGAGCAGTCTTCCCCCCCTCTCATAGCTTTTTGAACGCCGTATTGGTACAACCAAATGTGCGCACCAAATGATGGAACGCACTGTGCTGTACTAATTTTCAATCGACACAAAACCGCGGAAGACAACTGTACAGCACGCAGGACAACGCCTGTTAATCGACATACACTGTATTGTGCACATAACCTGTGCAGCACACAGGACAGAGCGGGGCCTGTTGATCGGCATACATTTGGCACATAACCTGTAAAGCACACACAGGACAGAGGGAAGACCTTCGATCAACTGACATTGTGCGTATTAATTTAGCAGCACACAGGACAGAGGGGGGTCTGTTGACAGACACAGAGTGCACATTCACTGCACAGCACAAAGGACGGAGGGGTGCCTGTTGACCGACTCACATTATGCACAATGATTGTGCAGCACAAAGGACGGAGGATTGCCTGTTGACCGACTCACATAGTGCACAATGATCGTGCAGTACAAAGGACAGGGTAACAGACTGTGAACTAAATTACAGGTTTGATACACACAGGGTTGGCCAGATCCAAGTTTACAAACCATATATATGTGTGTACGGCATTTTTTGCAGGGAAATCACCAACAATACGGTCATACAGTGTATACATACAGTCCCGGCCAACCCTAGATATGTGCTGTGCATTGTAAGGGAGGACTTTGTGGTCTCGGACAAGCACGTGTGAGCTCGAGCCCGATAGCACAAAATTTCCCCTACAATGCACACCAATATGGTTGACCGTATGTACGGTAAATCTCCTGCAAACAACACTTTATGTGCACTATATACATGTGTGCATGTGTGCATGTGTGTATGTGTATGTGTAATATATACATGTGTGCACGTGTGTATGGTCCTAGCCAGCTCTAGATGCACACCATGGGACAGTGTACAGGTGTCTCGTAGAGTGACAGATCGTACACCATGCACAGCATATCAGGACACCACAGCACAGAGTGACAGATCATACACTATGCACATAATTCTAGGACACCACAGCACAGACCCTCGGTTAGCAGGCACACCACAGCACAGAGCGACAGGTCGTACACCATGCACATAATTCTAGGACACCACAGCACAGACCCTCGGTTAGCAGGCACACCACAGCACAGAGTGACAGATCGTATACCATGCACAGATTAGTAGGCACACCGCAGCATAGAGCGAAAGGCTGTATGCCACAGCATAGAGCGGTAGGTCGTACGCCACAGCATAGAGCGATAGGTCGTATGCCACAGCACAGAGCAATAGGCTGTATGCCACAACAAGAGCGACAAATTGTACACCATAGCATGGAGCGATAGGCCGTATGCCACAACAAAGAGCGACGAGTCGTAGTCGTATACCATAGCTTAGAGCGCTAGGTCGTACGCCACAGCATAGAGCGATAGGTCGTATGCCACAGCATAGAGCGACAGGCCGTATGCCATTGCATGGAGCGACGAGTCGTACACCATAGCTTAGAGCGCTAGGCCGTATGCCACAGCAAAGAGCGATAGGTCGTATGCCACAGCATAGAGCGATAGGTGCATGCCACAGCATAGAGCGACAGGTCGTATGCCATTGCATGGAGCGACGAGTCGTACACCATAGCTTAAGGCGCTAGGCCGTATGCCACAGCAAAGACTGGTAGGTCGTAAGCCACAGCAAATAGCGATAGGTCGTACACTACAGCATAGAGCAATAGCTTGTGTGCCACAGCAAAGAGCGATAGGTTGTACACCACAGCATAGAGCGACAGGTCGTATGCCATTGCATGGAGCGATAGGTCGTAAGCCACAGCATAGAGCGATAGGTGCATGCCACAGCATAGAGCGACAGGTCGTATGCCATTGCATGGAGCGACGAGTCGTACACCATAGCTTAAAGCGCTAGGCCGTATGCCACAGCAAAGACTGGTAGGTCGTAAGCCACAGCAAATAGCGATAGGTCGTACACTACAGCATAGAGCAATAGGTTGTACACCACAGCATAGAGCGATAGGTCGTACACCACAGCATAGAGCGACAGGTCGTATGCCATTGCATGAAGCGATAGGTCGTAAGACACAGCAGAGAGCGATAGGTCGTATGCTAGAGCATAGAGCGGTAGGTCATACACCGTAGCCGTCTCCTTGTACCTGAGTGAGGGAAGGCATCCTCCATTGCTTCCATGCCACTCCATCTCTTTGGCTGCCCTCCCTCTGGTGCACTCCGTTTTCCACACAACCGTGCGGGCCTGCTGGCTGGTCGGAAGCCTGTGTGTGTGCTGGCCTGTCGGGCTCGTTGCCGACGTGAATTACTACATGGTCATGGTCCCCTGGAGTGCTTGGAGAGCTGCTCCCTGCTTCCATGCCGCCCACCTCAGAGACCACATAACTGGAAGGGCGTTTGCCTGTGGGGTGAGTGTGTGAGTGCGAGAGTGTGTATGTGTGTGTGTGTGTGTCTATCTGTTCATGCAGGTACATCTGTGTAATTGTTTGTGCGTGTTTGCGTGCTAACGTGTGTGCATACGTATACGTGTACGTGCATGTGTGTGCGTGCGTGTATGTGTGTGTGTGTGTGTGTGTGTGTGTGTGTGTGTGTGTGTGCATATGTTTGTTTGTTTGTGTGTGTATGTGCACGAGTCCATCTGTTCAAGTTTGAGCATGTATGTCTGTGTGCAGCTGGTGTATGTTATTCTTTGTTTTATTTATTGTACATGTGTCTGTGTGTACGTACTTGCGCATTTGCGTGCGTGCGCGTGCGTGCGTCTGTGTGTGTGGGTGTGCATGTTTGCAATGTGTGCGTGTGTGCGTGTGTGCGTGTGTGTGTATGCGTGTGTGCATGTGTGTGTGTGTTGTGTGTGTGGTGTGTGTGTCTGTGTGTCTGTGTGTGTGGTGTGTGTGTGTGTGTGTGGTGTGTGTGTGTGTGTGTGTGTGTGTGGTGTGTGTGTGCGTGTGTGTGTGTGTG
>Ga0307947_1004272_pt1 | contig 11294 bp, 10 predicted proteins | sample OrgLakmetagen232_FD_201840 | JGI IMG/M metagenome (GOLD analysis project Ga0307947, IMG submission 201840) | Saline water microbial communities from Organic Lake, Antarctica - #232 | ecosystem: Environmental > Aquatic > Non-marine Saline and Alkaline > Saline | place: Antarctica: Organic Lake...
TACGTGTGTATGTGTGCCTGTGGGTATGTGTACGTGATAATGTGTATGTGTTATGTGTTATGTGTGCCCGTAGGTATGTATACGTGTGTATGCGTGCCTGTGGGTATGTGAACGTGTTTATGTGTATGTGTGTATGTGTTATGTGTGCCTGTAGGTATGTATACGTGCGTATGTGTGCCGTGTGCCTGTGGGTATGTGTACGTGATAATGTGTATGTGCTGTGTGCCTATATGTGCACTATGTGCCAAACCTGTAAAATATTGCGTAAAGGCAGCAGTATTCCTACAAGATAAATAAAGCAGTATCCATGGAGCAGCAGTATCCATAGAGCAAGCAGTATCCATAGAGCAGCAGTATCCATAGAGCAGCAGTAAACATAGAGCAAGCAGTATCCATAGAGCAGCAGTATACATAGAGCAGCAGTATCCATAGAGCAAGCAGTACTCCTACAAGATAAACGAACAAGAAGGGTTTGCACACAAACAAGCCTACTTACCGAGAAGAGCTGCAGCAGGGTATCTAATTCGTCTTTCTGTTCATCGTCGTCTGCAGCCCCACTCGTCCCAGCCTCTGCTTCCCCTCCTGTTCCCTCTCCTGCCCCTCTATCAGCAAAGCCAGCGTCCGGTCTGCTGCTCTGTTCACTCTGTGTGTGAGGAGGGTCAGATTGAGTATGTGTGTTGTGACGTTGGCTGTGTGTGTGTGTGTGTGTGTGTGTGTGTGTGTGTGTGTGTGGAGAGAGGCAGAATGAGTATGCGTGTGTGTGCGTGTGTGTGGTGCGTTGGCTATGTGTGTGAGGAGAGGCAGATTGAGTATGTGTGTGTGGTGTGTTGGCTATGTGTGTGAGGAGAGGCAGATTGAGTATGTGTGTGTGTGTGGTGTGTTGGCTATGTGTGTGAGGAGAGGCAGAATGAGTATGTGTGTGTGTGACCTGGTGTGACCATGGTTTTATGCTAGCCAGTTTGTGCTTGCAATGGCTGGAATGTTTGTGTAGTAGTCAGCCATGGTTGTAGCCATTACGTGTGGACTTGCCTCACCTGTGTACCGTCTACTCGCTACTCGTGTGTTAAGTAGTACAAACCACGTACCTACAGCCACCAAGGCTGGCATCCCCACAAAGTCAACGCGTGCGTACAAAGAAAACACATGAGCAAATTTTTTGCACAGCTTACGTGTGAGCAGACAAACAGCACCACCTGCACCTGCTCAGCGATGCCGTTAGGGGCCCTCCCCTGGTGAGCGTGAGGAGCAGCCCGTTGTTGCCTGTCGTCCGTGCTGCTTTCTTGTCCTGCTGCTGCAGGGATGCTGCTCACGTACGTGTGTCCATGGCTTTGATGAGCTTCTACCCGCTGCATGAGGTCATCCCTCTCCGTCAACAGCGTCCTGTGCAGTTTGTGTATGTATTTGCGCTTGTGTGTGTAAGTGTGTGTATTCGTGCTTGTGCGTGTGTATGTGTGTGGATTTGTGCTTGAGTGTGTATGTGTGTGTATGTGTATGTGTGTGTATGTGTGTGTGTATGTGCTGAGCATGTGCACCTGTTGTGTGTCTGTGGCCATCTCAGCACATTATAATGTTTGTGTGTGATCACCTCTCCCTCTTGCACGACAGAGAGCCTTGCTGGTTGCTTCTGTCTACAAGGCACTACGTTTACATGAGTTTCCACATGACTGACACACACTGCATGTCCACGTGACACTGCCCCTCCATGTGACTGATACACACTGCATGTCCACGTGACTGACACACACTGCATGTCCACGTGACACTGCGCCTCCATGTGACTGACACACGCTGCATGTCCACGTGACTGACATACTGCATGTACTGCATGTCCATGTGACTGACACACACTGCATGTCCACGTGAGACTGCGCCTTCATGTGACTGACACACACCGCACGTCCACATCCCAACAAAAACTCACTTAGCAGCTACCCTGGGCAATCTGCACTTAGGCACGTTGGCCAAGCAAGCAAGCAAGCAAGCAATTGCGGCACACACCAACCGAATGCGCAGGGAAACAGAAACATCAACCTGGCACGCTGCTCAGTATTATCATTGGCACAAGCCCACCAACGCACAGGGAAACAGAAAATACCAACCTGCAAGTTGCTGGGCACTCGGCAATAACATTGGCACAAGCCAACCAACGCACAGGGAAACAGAAATTATTAATCTGCAAGTTGCTGGGCACTCGGCATTATCATTGGCACAAGCCCACCAACGCACAGGGAAACAGAAATTACCAACCTGCAAGTTGCTGGGCATTCGGCATTATCATAGGCACAAGCCCACCAACGCACAGGGAAACAGAGGCTACCAACCTGCAAGTTGCTGGGCACTCGGCATTATCATTGACACCTATCTAATGGTAAGCCAAATAAGCCAAATGCGCAAGACAACGCAGCATCAACACGCACCTGGCACGCTGCTCTGCATCCCACAACTTCTCCGCTAAATCCCGCTGCATTGCATCAGTCTCGCTGCGCATGCGTTCTAAGCGGGCCTGCAAAAACATACGCACGAATGTTTTGAATGGTTACGGGAATTTCAGTGCACGTCAAGTTTCAAGACTCGATGTCAATTTCGTGCGCACGTGTTTCAGCCAGACACGTTTCATTGTAGTATGAGAGGTTTTGGGGGAGCCTGTGTGGTATAAAAATGAAATAAAACAAAAGACTAAACGTGAGGATGCTGCAGCTGTTAGGTCCTTTTTCTTAGAGCAAGCTTCTTATTTTGTAACCTTACGACAAATATTGTATGATCGTGCACATTGACATCCACGCAGCGCTTCAACGACCTTTAGCTCCATAACACACACACATGCAAGTACACACATGCACATACATTCACACATATATACAAGACACACACCACACCCACCCACCCCCCCACACACACCTGGGCTGCAGCCAGTCGCTCTTCTGCTGCCCCTTTTTCTGCTGCCAGCGCACGCGCCCCACGTCGCTCACGTTCAAGCTGGCCTTGCAGATCCGCCACCTCTGTTTTGACAAGTTAGCAGTGACAGAGAGTGAGGATCTTTGTATTTTTGGCCTTGCAGGTCTGTCACCTCATTTTCAGAATGTCGGCAGCATGAGCAATGACACTGTATGAAAATCTGCGCAACAGCTTTGCAGATCTGCCACCTCTGTTCTCATGAGTCAGCATCAAAAAGCAGTGACCTAGTGTGAGGATTTGTGCATTGACCTTTTACAATCTGCCTCCTCTGCTTTTAAATGGAAAATAAAAGCAGTCATGTATGAGTGTGAATGAGAAGTCTGCATGATGGCGGCCGTGCAAACCTGCTGTCTCTTTTGATAGCGAGCCTGAAATATCAGTACAAGCGAGGACCGTGCAATGCTAGTGTTGTGACTGCTGTCTGTGGAGGCACGTAGTGCACTAATACTGGTCTAGTGCATGAGACAAAAGCAGTGAAAGTCAAGGAGTGGCCGTGATGATGGAGCAGGAGGGCATGATCTAATGCTGTTGTAGCAGGAGGACGTGATATAGTGCTGTTGCAGCAAGAGGACGTGATCTAGGCTGTTGTAGCAGGAGCACGTGATCTAGGCTGTTGTAGCAGGAGGACGTGATCTAGTGCTGTTGTAGGAGCACGTGATCTAGTCGATTGTAGCAGGAGCACGTGATCTAGGATGTTGTAGCAGGAGGACGTGATCTAGTACTGTTGTAGCAGGAGGACGTGATCTAGTGCTGTTGTAGGAGCACGTGATCTAGTCGGTTGTAGCAGGAGGACGTGATCTAGTCCTGTTGTAGCAGGAGCACGTGATCTAGTATGTTGTAGCAGTAGGACGTGATCTAATGCTGTTGTAGCAGGAGCACTTGATCTAAGCTGTTGTAGCAGGAAGACGTGATCTAGAATATTGTAGCAGGAGGACGTGATCTAGTGCTGTTGTAACAGGAGGACATGAATTAGGCTGTTTTTGTAGCAGAGGCACCTTGACGGAAGCTTGGCGTAAATTGTGAACAAAAATGCCACACCCAACGACACTATCGTTGTGTATAGCTAGTGACATTGTCGCACTCAACGACGCCATTATTATGTATAGCCGGTGACATTGTCGCACTCACAACGCCATTGTTGTGTATAGCCAGTGACATAGTTTAGGGTTGTCCAGAACCGTAAGCGCTCACTGCATATGACCGTACGTATAGAATTTCCCTGCTACAGATACCGTGTTCACACCGGTGAAACACACATACATATTCTGGACGATTCAAGCTGTTATGATAATGGCATGTAGACGGAGGGCAGCAACAGGAGTGCCTGGCCTCCTGCAACTCAGTATCAGTCAGTGCCCAGCAATAAATGTACACGACACAGCATATGCAGGAAAGCACGTGTAACAGCATCAGCCGCAGCAGCTTCTCATGCAGAAGTGACGGAACAGAGGCTCTTCAAAGGACACAATCTAACACATGGATCATACTCACACATGCACAGCCAAGCCTCCACACACCTGCCACAGCTGTTGCGGCTGCTTCCCTTGCTGAAGCGACGGAAGCTTCCAAAGCAGAGGCCCTGCTGGAAGCCACTCGCTCCGCAGCTGTCGCTGTTGCTGCCGCACTTTCTGCTACCCGTGATCGCTACATGGTGGGAGTGGACAGAGTAAGAGAGTAAGGAACCCCCCTCATTGTGGCTGCAGCAGCAGGAAGGTTCCAACTGCGATCATCACTTGTGCAGCAATGCAAAGTGGACCTGGAATTCCAAATTGATCACAAATATGGCGCTGGATTGTTGCTGCTGCAATCCCTACAGCCCTCAACCGCTGCACGGCCAAGGAAATAGGATCAGCGGCAGGGATATTAGAATATTGCAAGCATACTTCAGTGCTGAGAGTTGGCCAGAACCAGACACATTTAATGTGTGCATATAATTTCCAGATGAGAAAAACAGGGTCGTGCATGGTGTGCATGGTGCATATTGCATTTGTGCATATGTGAGGTTCTGACACGCTCTACTAATGATTAAAGCAAAGTGATGCTGCGTAGTGCTGCTGCCTAAAGTGAGAGAACAAAAAAAAAGATGCACCTGCAGCAGCGACGCCTCAGCAGAGTCCGCTGCCTCTTGTGCAGCTGCTGCAGAGGCGGCCATGGACTGGATCTGACGGAGGAGGGGTTTACTTGCATCGCCTGTGCTTGCGGCCAACTCCTCTTTTTCACCCTCCAGCTGTCGGATGTGCTCCTCTAATCGGTGTGCTTGCCGCCTGTGTTGAAGTGTGTGTGTGTGCATGTGTCGTATGCGTGTTGGTGTGTGAGCACATGCGCACCAGCACGTGTGAGTATGATCCTCAAAATGAAGTGCTTGCTGCCTGCATAACAACGAGCATACAGCTGAAGTATGGTAGTACGGGCGTGCGGGTGCGCGTTATTATGTTGTTGCTTTATGCACAATCAAACGTTTGCACAATTGGACATGTCTACAATTGATCATGCACACAGTTAAACTCACTTGCTGATATACATACAATTAAGACAACCAGCTGTAGTTCGTTTTAAGCTTGCATTGCCAGTGGCTGCGTCTCTGCAAGCGTACCAAACATAAAGGCATACCCTCAAATCGACCAACATCCACGTACACACATCTCAGCACACCTTCCTTTTGTTTTCACTGCCATCCTCTGCAGCAGCAATGGCACTCTGCAGATTCGCGATGGTGTCCAGCTTTGTCAGGCCACACTGATTAACATGCACGTGTAAACATGCGCACACCTTAACACATCCTCCTTATTTGCACTATCATTCTCAGCAGCAGCAATGGCACTCTGCAGATCCACGATAGTGGCCACCAAGGAAGCTTCTCGCTCTTGTGCTGCCGCTGAGAGCTGTGCACCGCCCTTAGCTGCTTCACTTTCTGCCCTGGGAATTGAGAAAGCCAAATTGTGTGTTTGTGTGTGCGTGTTTGTGTGTTTGTCTGTGTATATACTGTGTATATATACTGTGTGTCCAATAAAGAGGCTTCTTACTCTTGTTCTGCTGGTAGGAGCTGGGCACCTCCTTTAGCTTCTTTACCCTCTACTATGTGACTATGCATTCTATTACTGTCACAAATATGTGTGTGTGTTAAAAGGGTTTCAACCCTTGCAATTTTGAAACCCAACCACTCCCGTTGCTTTGGAACATCAAAACGTCACCACAAAAAACGTGGGACACAAACATGTATTCAAGTTAGGGAGGTAAGTTGAAACAGGAAAATGAGGAGGAACAACAACTCTGGCAACATGCTGAGATTTGCCAATAGGATATCACAGACATTGAGCAAAGAAAGGTGCTATACCTGGGAAAACACAATTAGCGTTGTGGGCTCAAAATGTCTAAATCCTACAGGAACATATCACGTGACGAGTAAACACACCTGGACAGCGATTCCTGAGCCTGGCGCTTGGCCTCTGCCACAGCTTGCCGTGCTTCGGCCTGTGCTGCCTGCAATTCACGCTCAAGCTCCTCAATCTGCAAGTACATTATGAGCGCCAGGCAAACAGGCGTATGTGCTTTGTTGCTTTTGTTTGCAGTGCTCTTGTTTTGTGTCTAAGATCCTCAATCTGCAAGTACATTATGAGCGCCAGGCAAAAAGGCGTGTGTGCTTTGATGCTTTTGTTTGCAGTGCTCTTGCTTTGTGTCTAAGATCCTCAATTTGCAAGTACGTCATGATCGCCAGGCAAACAGGCGTGTGTGGTTTGATGCTTTTGTTTGCAGTGCTCTCGTTTTGTGTCTAAGATCCTCAACCTGCAGTTACGCTGTGGTAGTCAAGCAAAAAGGTTTTGGGCCCAAAAATGCCTGTTTGCATGGTTATATTTGTAGCGCATACATATTACACGCATGCACGCATGCACATGCAGGGCTGCAAGTGTGATGAGCTCAAGAGGCATAACGTCACGCACTCAGTTACTTCACACATACTAAGCAAAAATACACACATGCAGCTCACAATCACCGCGCAGCTTATAATCACGACAGTTGTTCTAAAAACGCAAGGAATCTTGCTGAGGTGGCTGGTCTGGCATACTGCAGAGAGAGGCTAACCCTTTATTGCCTGCAAATCTAGCTCCCTGATTTTCCTGCAGGCCTCTTTTCTTAGTCTTGCTGGCACAGCCTTCACTTCCCAAGTCCTTCATGAGCGGCAGCCATGCGGCATGAGGCAAGTTCAGCAATACATTGAAACTCCAATGGGATTCGCTGCCTGCATAGTCTTTTCTTTGTCAAGCCTCTACTGAAAAGTAACTGTGAGTGCGGCGTCCTCTGCTTCCTCTGTGAAAGTGGGTGTGGCTTTGTCGCTTACTTATTTATAGGGTTGGTCAGAACCCTATATATACGGTGTATATACGGTATTTTTGGCAGGGAAATCACCAAATATACGTTTATGTACGGCGTATATATACGGTTCTGGCCAACCCTACTTATTTATTTTTATCTTTAGGCTCACCTGTACAGTGGCCGTGCGTGCGGCAACTTCAACACTCTCCTGGGACTCAAGTAAGTGGGTCTCTAAGGCTTTGACTCTGGCCTGTGCATGGATAGAAGGCACTAGCGCATGAAAGTTTGAAAGTTTGAAAGTCAAGCAAGTGGGCCTCTAAGGCTTTGACTCTGGCCTGTGCATGGATAGAAGGTGCTAGCGTATGAAAAGTATGAAAGTTTGAAAGTCAAGCAAGTGGGCCTCTACGGTTTTGACTCTGGCCTGTGCATGGATAGAAGGTACTAGCGTAAGAAAGTTTGAAAGTATGGAAGTATGAAAGTTACATGAGGAGCATAGGAAGGCCTTGTTTTCCTCCGCGTGTGTCTTTGCCTGACGAGGTGTCACATGTGTATGTTGTGTATGTTGTGTGCTCTGTAGTGCAGCATTTTGTGTATATTGTGCGTTCTGTTGTGTGGTGTCACATGTGTATTTTGTGTATGTTGTGTGTTCTGTTGTGCAGCATTTTGTGTATATTGTGCGTTTTGTTGTGTGGTGTCACATGTGTAATTTGCGTATGTTGTGTGTTCTGTTGTGCAGCATTTTGTGTTTTGTGTATTTTGTGTGTTCTGTTGTGTGGTGTCTTGACTGGGTGTGGTGTCTTGACTGGGTATGATGTGTTGACTGGGTGTAGTGTGGTGACTGGTGTCTCGACTGGGTGTAGTGTGGTGACTGGGTGTAGTGTGGTGACTGGTGTCTCGACTGGGTGTAGTGTGGTGACTGGGTGTAGTGTGGTGACTGGTGTCTCGACTGGGTGTAGTGTGGTGACTGGTGTCTCGACTGGGTGTAGTGTGGTGACTGGTGTCTCGACTGGGTGTAGTGTGGTGACTGGGTGTAGTGTGGTGACTGGTGTCTCGACTAAGTGTAGTGTGGTGTCTTGACTGGGTGTGGTGTCTTGACTGGGTGTGGTGTCTTGATTGGGTGTGAAAGTATCACAGTTGACAGTATGAAAGTTCGAACCAATATAGAAGCATACAATCTTGCTTGATTCAGCGGCGATAAATTCATATAACGATACGCATTCTTGCTTGTGAGGTACTGCAGGTGTCTGACACAAAGCATTAACAGCGCACGCACCTGAAGGCGGTCCCTCTCTGTCTCAGTGTCGCGCAACAACGAGCGCAACTTGCGCTGGCTCGAATCAAGATCCCCAGCCTTTTTCGAGAGTTTCACCCCCTCAGCCCTGCACGAGCGCAGCATTATGCAGAAGTAGGCACCCTTCCTTTGTAGCACCAGCATTTCCGGGCTTCAGGTTGCGTGCTGCTGCACGCAGTCTCTTTCCAAGGAAAGGCCTCCCCACAGAGCCAGTGCCTCATTAATAAACTTAATATACAAAGGAACTCAGACTGGCTGGGAGATCTAGAATACTAGTGCTGTGGCTCTGTAGCTCTATGACCTTAAATCTTTCTACCTGCTTGCACCAAAGCCTAGACCACTACCTTCCTTCTACTCCATAACCCTTAGCTTGCACACACTGACAGCTGCACGATCCAAGCAGCCAGCATAGTGTGTTTCTGTGAGAACAGTCATTCATTTGCGGCAGCTGTAAACAGCTTTGAGCAACACAAAGCACCCTGCACGAGACGAGCGCACCCTACAGGGGGCCTAAGCCACTCCTGCAGGTTAAAATGACATTGATATAAAATGATAGCAATGTGTGCATGTAATACAACTGATAGCATGCGACACAAATTTATACCTGAGGCTGTCAATGGTCTGCTGCAGCTCCGCAACTTTGGCTTCTGAAGCGCTGCCCCCTCGCTTGGACTCCTGCACCACAGCCTGCAGCTTGGCCTTGTCCTCCTGTGTGTAAGATTGCGTGTGTGAGGTGTGTGTGCAACATCAGTAATTATTTTGCTCAAGTTAGTCCTCCATTCTATGTCCTTTGCTCCGACTCCTGTATCTTTGCTTTATCTTCCATCTATTGCAGCACGGGACAAAAGAAGGGCGCATCAAGGTTTACTGCAGATCTCAAAACTCCAACCATGGATGAATAATCAGTCACACACGCAAGCAGTTTTCCAAAGCATGTCTAGGTGGCAGAATTTGCTGCTGTTTGACATTTGCTTTAAACGTTACTGCCTTATCAATTTGTGTGTAAGTTCGTTTTTGCGTGCGTGTGAGTGTGCATGTGCACATATGTGAGTTGCATGGTGTGGCTTGTGGACCAATTCTAAGGTGACGACCTCCTCACCTTCCCTATCAAGACCCAGTTTGTCTCAGGTTGCCAGTCTGCGATCCAGGGAACCAATGCCTACGATGATAGTATCCATGATCAGACTCAGATTACCTGCAAGGTTGCTATCGTGCGGTCTAGGGCGCCCAGACGGGTCTGGAACTCCTCTTTGAGCTCCTCCAGTTCCTCCTCTGTGAAAACAGATCAGTGAGTCAGTGCATGTCGTGCTGAGGGGGAAGCGGAGCAGGAGCCAGAATGGAGCCTTTAGTCCATATTAATGTAGCGTCAGATTTAGAGTAGCTGTCGGTGTAGCTATAGATATAATAGGATTTAGCCGATCGGCCAAACAACCTGGGTGAAGGCCAATCCAAGTTATAAACCAGTTTTGACCAAAGTAGGGAGTTTTGTTAACACGTTTCAGATCAGGACCTCTTTCGACAACACTCCCAGAGGAAGGACAACAGTGCAGCGCTTGCCAGGCAGAGCGAAACACCAGGCAGCAGGCCAGTGTGATAGACAGCTGGTCTCAGGCACAGGAAATCACTTAAAGCACAAAACACTTTGCACTTCTACAATATAAAAACGCGATGCAAGGAAATTGAGTTTTTGCACGTCACAAGGAGGGGCAGAGACCTGCAGGAATAAAAAGAAAAACTACGCAGGCAGTGAAAAACCACTCCCCACATTATCACGCAGGAAGTATTGAGCAGCTGTACCCAGAATTGAGCTAACAAAACATGTCAAGCTGACACCTCTCATGACACAATAACGTGGTGACTACATCTTGTGTGAATGAGATCTTGCCAATGTGAGCACTAGCTTGTGAGTTCAATTCTGTAATGCACCCTGATTCAGTTTTAGCAAAGGCTCTGGATTCGGTCACCCACATTGTCCTAGTGTCTATTCATGACAGTCGCATCAATGTAACATTTACTTTATGGAAGCAGCTGGAAAATGCCTAGGCCAGGGTGTAACGCAACATCCCAGCATACTCAAAGCTCCGCTCCAGGGAGCTGACGACCCAACTACGGAAAGACTCCAACCTACACACTCACACATTGAGCATTGAGCACGACTCCAAAAGGGATTGAGCACGACTCCAAAAGGCATTGAGCACGACTCCAAAGGCACAGAGCACGACTCCAAAAGGGATTGAGCATTGAGCACAGCTCCAAAAGGGATTGAGAACAACTGCCTTTGTAATTTCAGTGTTGCACAGATACTCCACCACCCTAACCGAACCATCAGGATTTAAGTAGAACGAGATGTCTTTTGTGGATGCTGTTGCACATGTCTAAAACACTAGCAATAGGTCTAAAGGATGAAGAAGTTTTGCACCTGCATCAGTGGCTGGATTGTCCACCTTGGACAGCTCCCTACGAAGCTTGTCATTCTCCTTTTGGAGGCCCTGGCTGATGGCTTGGAGGGCAGCAAACTTGCCCTCATACTGCTTCACCCTGCATGCATGTGTGCGCATGTATATGTGTGTGCGTTTGTGTATGCATGTGTGTAAATGTGTGTGTGTGTCCGTGTGCGCGTGCGTGTGTGTATAAGTGCGTGTGCGTTTGTGTGTGTGTGTGTGTGTGTGTGTGTGTGTGTGTGTGTGTGTGTGTGTGTGTGTGTGTGTGTGTGTGTGTGTGTGTGTGTGTGTGTGTG
>Ga0307947_1004273_pt1 | contig 11291 bp, 12 predicted proteins | sample OrgLakmetagen232_FD_201840 | JGI IMG/M metagenome (GOLD analysis project Ga0307947, IMG submission 201840) | Saline water microbial communities from Organic Lake, Antarctica - #232 | ecosystem: Environmental > Aquatic > Non-marine Saline and Alkaline > Saline | place: Antarctica: Organic Lake...
GCGAGTAGGCACATACATATGAAAAGGAAAAAAGGGAAAAACTACGCAGGCAGTGAGAAGCCACTGGCACATATGAAGGGTCATCAGAGAGCAGAATGTGCTCATCTTCCTCGCCCATTTGCTTGCAAAGTGCATCATTTGCTGATGATGTGTGCAGGGGGCGGATTCCCGCTTGTGGTCCTGTTTCTGCATGAGTCAATGGGAGGTGAGCAATTGAAAGGATGAGCTGTGCTGGTGGTAAGATGATGTCGATACTTGCCGGAAGCAGGGTGTTATATTCTGAACCCTGGGACGTTTTGGTAAGAAGTGCTTTGTCTTGCAGGGAACAGCTCAAAGCTAACTGCATTTGTATTTGGCAAACCTGCAGGGAATTTAAATCAGCGCATGCTCTACACAGCTTTGACCCGAGCCAGCTGCCTGCTTCTTGTGGTGGCATCTCCTGCGGCCATCTCAAGGATGAGGCTTGATAAAGGAAAAGTGGAGACCACTCTTTTGCAGCGACTGAGAGGCAAAGCATGACCTGCCTGACAGCAGTGGGGACTTGCTTTATACATGTCTATTGCGTCATTTAGGTATCATGATGATAAGGTTATTTTTTACTATAATGAGATAAATGAACATTGCTGCACTTTGTCTGCTGAACATTTTTTAACATGCTGACTGAGCCTTGTGCTACCCAGCGATTGTTCTTTTTCCTCTTACAGCTACAGGTGGCACCGTCCTTGCTCATAACAAGCACAGCCACGTAAATTAGCTTCATGGTAAAAGTGAATTCTTGCACAAAAAAAACTGCGCAGGCAGTGAAAGCCACTCCCCACATAAATCAAGAAAAAGGAGCCACTTTGGTACCGAGTACCGTAAAGCTCCTCCACGAAAAGGAAAGAAAAAATCAATGGGGATCAGGAGGGTTGCAGGCTTGGCCTGAAACCGGCTCCTGATGAGAGTTGATAACAGTACTGGAAAGGGCACGTCTGGTACGGGCAAGTTTAGCAGCAAAGTTTACAGAGTGAACATGGAGCTTGGAGGCGAGCTTCTTAACTCTTTGAGAATCAAGACCCAGTTCCTTGAAAGGCTTGCTTCAGAGTGTGGGTGTTGTAGATGGTGCCGCCCACACCCAAAAGGATGATGTGGAGAGTAATGGAGGCTCCTTGGAGAATGTTGCAGAGGTCTTTGTGCTGTTCCTTTGCGGCGTTCAGCTGGTTTTGAGGTATGGTGTCCTCACAGTACTTGATCTTGACGAGGTGGATGTCGCGCCGAGTTTTGCTGAGGTCTTTGGGTCGGTGCTGTCTGGGGTTGGTGGCTCTACTGGTGGCTGGCGGTGCTGCTAGGGTGCTCCCAGTCTCCCTCAATTGCCCCCTGCCACTTCGAAGAACCCACCCCCCTACATTAGTTTGTTATTTTTGTGTTTTTGCAGCGATGGGAGTAACCAGCACAAAATCTGGGCGACTGGAGGTAAATCTGTCTTTATCTGGGAAGCAGGGTGGGAAGAGCCATTTGGGAACAATTCTACTTTCAGCTGTTTCAGGAATCTGGAGATTTTGCATGGCCATCCGTTTGTTGCTGCCTATACCTTTGAAGACAATGCATGATCCTAAGGAGCCTGTTTTGCTGATAGCCTTAAAGATCATGCGGCATGCTAAGTTGTGTCTTTAGGTGATCATGTTCCTCATTTGCGTGTGTTGGCACCCAGAGAGGATGTGCAGGGCTATGTCTACTTTGTGGGCAGAGGGGGCAAGTTTGACTTGTTGAGAGTTTAAACAATACCGCATGTGTATGATTATATAGGATGCCTGTTCTGTATTTCATAATGATACATTTGGTCTTAAAGGGGACATCGGATGATGTTAGGTAAGCATTGCTAGTGGCTCCATTGGCAGTGCCGTCCTTTATGAGGGTCTGGTAGTACGCTCGGTAGTTCGCTTCAATTTTGGCATTTCCCAGTTTATGGAGAAAATGCTTGTGTGCTTGAAGGGCGTCACGGTGGTTTGGTAGGTACCAAAAATTTTGGGGGAGGAGAATGGGCCATATTTGTTGTATGGGTATGATTATGGGTTTGTGTTTGGTTTTCCATGACTTCTTTTGCAAGCCAGTGGATGTTGTAGAAGGGATTTCCTTCAGGGCCTGCTGTTCTGATGGAGGTGTCAGCAATGACGGCGTAGGTGGTCGCTGACTTTTTAGCAAGAAGGACGTCGGCATGTTCATTACCAATAATACTGGGGCATGGGACTTTACTTTGAAGAAGCGGATGGGCGATGGTGATTGGCGGATTGCTTTAGCAATGGATTTAAGGACATCTCCTTGGATGTGGTGGCGATGGAAATTCGGGTGTGAGAGATGCTTTTTGATTTGGTGCAGTGATGTAAGGCTGTCTGTGGCTGTATGTGAGTAGCCGTGTATGACTGCAGCTGCTATAGCTGCTAGCTCTGCACGTGAGATGGTGTTGGTTATACCCATGCCTTTTGGGGTTTTATAGTGGAAACATTGAAGTGAGGGTGGTATACGCCTGACAACATAAATTGCACAACATAATTGCACAACATAATTGCACAACATAGTTGCACAACATAAATTGCACAACATAAATGTTTGGTTTACACAATATATACCACTGCTTGTGCTCCTGGCCAGCAAACAACAAGCGGTCTGTAGCTGCAAGCATGACGTGCATCATATTTTTGTCCATTTTCCTTTTGGGTAATTTTAAGCACGGCCCAGATCCCCTTTAGTCACTGTGAGTCTTGATTAAACTGCTGAATCCAAAACCTTCCACATGCATAAACTTTGATTTGCTTAAAATTGAAATAGCGGACAGTGCCACCCGTAGCTGCACTAGTGGAAATGTGAACCACAAACTGCAAAACAGTAGAGAAACGACAAATTGCTGATTAAAAAACTTCCGGCGCTATTTGAGTTTATTCATACAACATCACACAAACACAAACACACACACACCAGTAAGACTAAAAAGAGAAGGAACACAAAGAAGGAACACGAAAAAGGACAGCAAGATACCAGTGTACACTGTGCTGCACACATTGCGGTAAGCTCCGTTCTTTGTGAGAAATATGAGGCTCTATACAAGGGGGACGCAACGGCGCATATTCAGATCCGAGCAGTGTTAAGCTTAAGGATCTTAAGAATCTTAAGATCTTAAGAATCTAGCAGCGGTGTGGATTCAGGAATTTCCCGATTGCCACAGCATGCAGCAAGCCCAAATCAATCACCCCCACCAAAACATTCACAGACTTCATTAATTCATCTAAAATTGCACAAATGCAGCAAGTTGTTAGGACTTAAGATATGGATTGAAGTGTGGACCTGAATTGTACGTATTTGCAATTTTGCAATAACAAAATTCGTAACAAAAATGAGATGCACATTGCCACAGATGGAGACAAAGGCTTGCTTACACTTGAACAATTGAATAACAGCAAGTCCCCACTGCTGTCAGGCAGGTCATGCTTTGCCTCTCAGTCGCTGCAAAAGAGTGGTCTAACCTTTTCCTTTATCAAGCCACATCCTTGAGATGGCCGCAGGAGATGCCACCACAAGAAGCAGGCAGCTGGCTCGGGTCAAAGCTGTGTAGAGCATGCGCTGATTTAAATTCCCTGCAGGTTTGCCAAATACAAATGCAGTTAGCTTTGAGCTGTTCCCTGCAAGACAAAGCACTTCTTACCAAAACGTCCCAGGGTTCAGGATATAACACCCTGCTTCCGGCAAGTATCGACATCATCTTACCACCAGCACAGCTCATCCTTTCAATTGCTCACCTCCCATTGACTCATGCAGAAACAGGACCACAAGCGGAAATCCGCCCCCTGCACACATCATCAGCAAATGATGCACTTTGCAAGCAAATGGGCGAGGAATATGAGCACATTCTGCTCTCTGATGACCCTTCATATGTGCCAGTGGCTTCTCACTGCCTGCGTAGTTTTTCCCTTTTTTCCTTTTCATATGTATGTGCCTACTCGCCCATCGTATTATCCACTAACTCCTCCATTAGTTGCATCAGTCATTTAAGCCACAGTTTATTGCTGATACCACACTCCCTGAATTTTAGATCCCAGCCTTCCTTCTCTTCCCTTGGAAGTGCAATTACTGAAGCCATCATAGTGGTCACTTTCTCTTCGGAAACAGTAAGAGTTGTCTGCATCCTTGTGGCAAGTCAAAGGGCATCTACACTGCAATGGTACTGTGGCCTCTCACCTGGGAGATAATAAGTATATAACCTGGCAGGTTCAGTGTTCAAAAGGCAGGGATGAAAAACCAACTCAGATAGAACCTAACCATAACCCAAACGTTGCATACATGCAGCTTACCTTGTGCCTTGTGCACGCTGATGTCCCAAGCAAGCTTTACGTGCGTCTGCAGGGTGCAAAAATGTGGAGCGTCACACATATGTTTCCTTACATAAAACCCGGCTTTTTTCAATGAAGACGGTCTGCTTGGATTGTAGGGCAATACCAAAAGCAGTATACAATTAGGATTGGCCAGAACCGTATACTATATACACCGTATATGACCGTGTAAATGGTAAAATCCCTGCTAAAAATACCGTATACCGTATACCTATTCACCATATATATGCTTCTGGCTGAATCTAGATTCTGGCTAAATCTAGATGAGATTCATTACGGTGCTGAGCGAGCACAGAGATCTGAGCTGCTACCTAGCTGCTTACCTGAAGGTCTGCATTGCTGCTCACATCGTGCTGAACAATGTGTGGCTTCTCCGGTTAAAACACTTGCTTTCTTACATAATACCTGGCCTTCTTGTCAGAACAGTCTGCTTAGATTGTAGGGTGACATAAAGAGCAACTTAAGATTCATGACATCAGGGGCTGAGCACAGAGGTCTGAGCTGCTTACCTGAAGGTCTGCATTGCTGCTCACATCGTGCTGAACAATGTGTGGCTTCTCCGGTGCGTCTGGACGTGGGGGGAAGTCAAGGTCCACAAGGTGGTACGTTTTCTGCCAAAGTGAAGGTGAGAATGTAAAGTAAGATTGCTAATGTGAAAGCACATCCGGCATGGATTAGGAGAACACTGTTATTGTACAAACCATACAACATTCCACACAATTGCTCATGTATCACACGCCCTTGGTAGCCTTACAGCTTTAGTCAGGAGAGCACAGGCCTTCTCAGGTCTAAGACAGGAGATCCTCAAAGCAAAAAGACCATAGATAAGACTGGGTGGAATTCCGTCCTGCCTGCGGGTTGCTCCATATTAATTATTATTATTTTGAGGGCATTTCCTCCATGAGTAATGTCGGATATCCACGTTCAAGCCGCTAAATTGCTATACAAGTTATATGGTCTGCCACGGCAAGTTTCAAGTATTGTTCAAAACTTTCCCAATTTGCAGCCCTTTTCCGTAACAGACCCTTCACCCACCTTTTGTTTCCCCCACTCTCGGGTTGACACTTTTATGATCTTTCCTGTGTCTCCATTGAACACCTGGTCCTCAGAGTCATTCCGCTCCTGCACGATAAATGTGGAACGCGGAATAGGCAGCAGTAATCATACCAGCAAGGCAGTGCAGTGGTCGAATCTGACAGGAAAGTAGCACTGTACTATCATATCACATCAAAAGAGCCTGGAATTTTCAGCGACAAGAGAGAGCCCCAGAGCATTATTCTGAATGAGACGAACGACCCCCCCAAATGTTCAAATACCAGGTCCCTCCAAACTAGCATTTACACATGCACAATTGTTATATAGTTATATAAGAAATGCCCTGATTATGTATCAAGATATTTTTGACCCCATTAGTGGGTGTGGCGAGCACAAAATGGAGTGATCTGTTCCAGAAGTCGAGCTGCTTTCAGAAACAGACCACCCGATCATCCAATTGACCCCAGAAATCTGTTGCCCACCTTTCATACCAGTGACGAGTGCAGAGTGACGAGCGCAGAGTAACGAGTGCACAGTGACGAGTGCAGAGTGACGAATGCAGAGTGACGAGTGCAGAGTGACGAGCGCAGAGTGATGAGTGCACAGTGACGAATAACAGTGACAGAACACGATTAAAATAAAGAAAGGACCATTTCGGAGCATTCGCTCCGTCGGCCCCTTCTGATAACTAATGCTAGCTTTTTTGCACATACTTTTTGCAATGCGCTCGGGCAACAGTTTTTGAAAAGGAGAAAAAGTTCAAGGTCGTTGCAGCCTACCCTGACTCTAACGTACTCCTTTCTTCGTCCATGTCGGTATTAGTTATTATTATGCTACCCGCGTTCTCTTTCCATTCTCCTGTTTTCAGTTATTTGCTCCAATAACCTTGACACTTCAAATGCATCCAGACCAACCTGTACAATGCGATCCCCCTCGTTAAAGCCGGTATTAGTTATTATAATGCTACCTGCGCTCTCTTTCCATTCTCTTTTCAGTTACTTGCTCCAATAAATTGACACTTCAAATGCATCCAAACCAACCTGTACAATGCGATCCCCCTCGTAAAAGCCCAAGCTCTTCGACTTTGAGCTTGCACCAAGCTTGCCCACGGTACTGTTCATGACTGGGTGCAGCTCCTTGTTGACTGCATCCACACTTACTACTTTGAACTTGTAGCTGCTGGTGGCGGGGCTGATAACCTGCGCGCAAAGAGCAAATTATTCTAGCCTTATAAAAATGAACCTAATGCTTTTGCAAACCGCATGTTGATAGGCTAAACTAGGCTGTCTTCAATCCACCAGTCAACCAGCACAACAACGTTTGAGAGCCCAACTCCCTCGACCTGAAGTGCATTTGGTCAAAAAAGGAATGAGCGCTCACTCACTTGGGGATCTGCACCACACTCTTTGAGGAACGCAACGAGGCGCTTCAGTTCTGCAACAGCCACTCTGTATGAGCCATCCGGGATCTGCACAACAGCAGCCTCAGTCCCCAGCAATCCAGCAAGCCTGCAAATCAATGACAAAGCTTATCATAAGAATAGTGTGGAATTGTTTCATTGTGGCAGTCTAGCATGTCCAGAGCTGTGAGAAACATGTATGGCAGCCTTCCATGCGATCATTTTCTACTGGTGTCCTCAATATTAGGGATGGCAGAAACCATAGATACGTACGTGATTGCGGTGTCGATACCAAATTTTAAGCAGGGGATTTCCCCATACATACGTTCGTGTACGATGTGTGCACATTATTCAGGCAAACCCTGCCTCGTGTGGTGTGGCATTGCTCACCCGCTCGCTAGCTGGCTGGTGTCACTTGTGTCAATGCTTTGGTCAAGCCCGCCATCAATAGTAGCTGGGTCCAGTATGTCAATCAACTCTGACACAGATGTGTGCATGACTCCCGAGCTTGGGTTGAGTTTCTTGCCTGAGCAGAGAAATAACAGAGAGCAAGGGTTGTTCATTTAAGTTTATATGCCACTTTCATCATCATTCGTCCAGCAGACTATCATCATGACACATCCCAAAAACTGATATGCTAGCCAGGTATCCGTACCATGTAAAACCTTGTGTGCAGCATCTATGATAGCGCTGCCTCCCTTTTGGCGATGCACCTGCAGTGTTTTAACCAAAAAACATGCTATGATGTGCCACTATGCTTCATAGCACCAGACTTCAAAGTACGCAATTCAATTGGTGGCTTACACAGTAAAGGAGTTTAACAGTACTTGGTGCCAAAGTAGCTTCCTTTTCCTTCATCAATGTGGGGAGTGGTTTTCTCTGCATGCGTAGTTTTCTTTCCTTTCTACAAAGCCCAATACTCACTTGATCTGGATGCACATGTGGTGTTCTACAAAACCCAATACTCACTTGGTCTAGATGCACATGTGGTAGGTTCTTCCAAAAGATAAAATCCTCGTACGGGGTGCCAATTGAGACTGGAGGCAGCTGCAATTATGGCGAGATTGCTTTTTGGTTAGACCCATCAGCGATTAGAGCAGTCACGGTCTGACACACAGTTTGACAACAACATAATCGGAAGGGATTGTTGGATTACGCTCCGAAGTGGCAATGGCAGTGAACAACAACGAATGAAAAGTTGCAACTTGCCAATAACAAGCAGCAACAGCCGAAATAATAACCAGCTTGAGCACAAAGGAAGGAGAAGAAAAGATACAACAACCATTTCCCACATTTAAAATGGAGGAGCCACTTTGGTGCCTACTCAAGCAACCAACCTGGTTATTGTCCCCGACCAGGATCAGCTGAGAGTCATTGTACAGCTCCTTCACGACATGGGCCATGACCTTTAAGTATTTATGTGCAAAAATTGTAAGATGATGCATGAAAAGTTGGTGTTTGGGTGAGCGAGGTGGCTGCAGGAAAGTTGTATTTTCCTTGCCTGTTCTAGTAGAACAATTCTACATCAATAAGTCATTGAAGCTTACATAACGAGCTGAATGTGTCAGAGAAAACCCTTACCTTCAAATCCACCATTGAGCTCTCATCAATGATCACTGAAATGCATCAAGAATAATAATTCAAGTGATTTATTAACTTGTTTAGAGCATTTTTGTACACGCACGAGCAAAAGATTGGGAATTGCAGCATCAAAAGCATGGCATTTGAGCTCATACCTGGTCCTGCCAATCCTCCAGCTCCAGCAAAGTCATACACCGACTCGTCATTGTCCCTGTGTGGTGTACAAATGCAGTTTGCGGTCATACAAGAACAGGAAGTTCACGCTCAAATTACAATCATGACGTCTGTACTCCCTTCATGCTGGTCTGCAGTAATTTGTGCTTGTGAACCTATTTCCCTGTTTATTGATGTTTGCTAAAAGTTAATAAAAGAGTAGATGGCAAATGAGAACAAAGATAGCGCCCACCGAGCCTTTGTCAACATACTAAGTGAGAGTGGATCGGAAAAAATTTCAGAGCTAATGCACATATACTTACGTGGGCGTTGCTTTCAGTGCGCTATGGATAGTGCTCGCCATTGCCTGTGTGATCAACCGCATGTTTGAAGCTGCTCTGCCTGCAAAAATGTGTATGAGTGCCGCGCTTGTGAAGAACCATTTTAATAAGTGGGTCATACATGGCTTTAACGTGTATACTTTTCCCACCTCTAGAGCAATTTAAGTGTACAGGTATTTCCTTTCCAACTGCAGCGACTCCAGTTGTTTAAGTCTAGGGTTTGCACCTGGGTACACACAAACACACATACACACACACAAAGACACAGACACACACAGGAATGCACACTAACCTGTGGGTGCCATGAGGTTTGGGCTGTTGCAGCCGATAGACCTAAGGTACGTCACGATAGCGTATGTGGCGTACTACGCACAACAGTGACAGAAAGAGGTGTGTGACAGGGTCTCGTATGATTTGTGCTTCATACTATCTACATCACCGTTCAAGGTTGACGCAATATGCAGCAGCAAAACAAGCAAGTGCTGACCTGCATATTGGGGCTTTACTGACCTATTTAATGCTAAATATGCACTAAATCATGGAGCTAAAATTTATTCTACGCATCATCTCCAAGAAAGCAACAATGCAACACAAGAGCGGGTCAGCTAAATAGGGATATCAGGTGTTCGAATTCCTTTTTAAAATGTGCACAGCATTTAATTTGCATTACGTGCTGTTTAAAGATGAAAAGGATTGGGAAATAATAAGCGTAATCACGGTATATCACACAAATATAGTAAAGATCTGCTGAGTACTCGCAGAAGTACTCTAGTTCTTGGAGGCGAGTGCAACCGAACGTCAGTTAGTACTCTCTTGGCACAGCTTGCGCTGTGCTAACCATCCTTTATATGCTTGTGCCTTAGATAGTTGGAAGCTTAGTTTTAAGCCCTTGCTCTCCTTGACTTCAGCAACTTGCTGCCCTTGGCATGTTCCTTCCTGTTTTGTGTGGTTCCAGTGTGTCTGTTTCTCCTGCCCCTTTTTGTGTGGCAAGCTCAGTTTTTGTTGGCAGGTATGGGTTCTCAACGGCCCAGATTTTTTTCTTGTTTCTCTGCTAGGAGGGCTCTTTTAGCCAGTTCAGTGTCTCTTTTTAGCCAGTTCAGTGTCTCTTTTGGTATTGGCACAAGTGTAAAAATCCCCCTCCAGCAGTTCGGTGGATACAAGCCGGAATAGAACTAACACCTTGGTATGATAAGGGGACTGCCTGCTAGGTATTATTTCTCACGAAAGAATGAGAAAAGTGAGCAAAGCGTGGATGCTGAGCGCACAAACCGGCTTGCCACATCCTGCAGTGCCTGCCACCCATCACTGAATATCGACTGCCCCTTTTTTCCGTAACCTTTGGTAGAGGGTGCAGCTTCACAAAAGAAGTGACAAAAAGCAGTGCAGCAATGCAACAAGGTTTTGAGGAGTGCCCTTCATACAACTTGAGGAGAGACACACTAACCGTTTTGCCGCATCCTGCAGCGCCTGTCAACAGCAGCACTGGCTCCAGGGCGCCCTTCAAAACTGCTTGGTACTGCATTGAACAAGATTGTCAAAATAGAAATTCAACAGGATACGACGATGTTAGACAAAGAAAGCCAACTGTGCAAGAGAGGGCTAGTGGCTACAGAAATGAAAAATAAGAGTTACGGGGCTGAAAGTAGCTTTCCCCACAACTATCAAAAACAAAGCTGCAACGATTGATATCCTTGCCAAATTCTTCTCGGAATAGAAACAGAAGAGGTGCTCTCAGTCACGGTTTGGTAGTGATCTGGCTAGTGCGAGTACTGGCTACGACTGTTTCCTTACTGCACGCTCACCATTATCAGCGGAAACCTCTTTTTATTCCGGTCCCTCACACATACCTGCTTCTCATCTAGGTCCATGCCTGCCAGAACTTCTGCTGCGGCACGCCTTAGCTCAAACACCTCCTCATCACTCAGCTTGCGCTCCCTTTGCTTCCCTGTGTCTTCGTCAAGCTCCTCCACGACTGTGGGCATGCCTTGGTACAGAAATGGGAAGCCTGTTTGCTCGATGGGGTTGGAGTAGGGGGAGGATCGACCTGAGAGCTTGAGCTTCTTTGTTGGTACACGCACACGAGCGCGTGTGGTGAGCAAGGGCAGCGTGTTTTTGAGGAGGGCAGGAAGGGTGGGGGAGAGGATGTTGCTGTTGTCGGAAGTTCTGTCACCTGCAGAAGAAGAGGAGGAGGAGGAAGATGATGATGAGGTACAACGACAAGGTTTTGGCAGGCAGAGCAGTACGGTGGGGAAAAGAGGTGCAGTGGTAAGTTATCAACTGGCAGGGAAGTGAGCTAAGCGGATCTACAGTATAAAAAGAGCTGTTAAACTTGTTTGGAATTAGGTTCAGATCTTGTTTCTGTCCTCTGCACATGTTGCAGGGAAAGCGAACTCGGTGCCTAACTGCTCTCTCTCTCTCTCT